>SESB01001918.1_pt1 | contig 12803 bp, 14 predicted proteins | sample 3171441 | NCBI WGS metagenome assembly SESB01 (sample SAMN06051867, study PRJNA518727) | freshwater metagenome | biome: subpolar coniferous forest; feature: holomictic lake; material: water; isolation source: holomictic Lake 227, 6 m depth | place: Canada: near Kenora, Ontario | collected...
TGAGGGCAACGACTTTGTTGCTCAATGCAATGACAGATTCCGGATCGATCGAGAGCGCTTCATTGAATGCTTCCAGCGCTTCCTGATCATTGCCTGAAATCGCCAGTTTGATTCCTTTGGATATCCATTCATCTGTGTTCATAATCGGGATCCTACATGGGGATTTACGGCGGGTTTTCCTCCCCATCTTTGTTTGAGTAGTGTAAAGATGCTGACAGCAGATTCAACCACCCGGATTTAAGATCTATCAAAAGTACTTTTTCATGGACGTATAAACGCATCGAATGTCGCTGAAAAAAACTGCCATACCTGCTGAGTCAACCTGTCGATTCCATCGACATATCCTAAAAACGTATCGAAAAAAACAAAAAAAATCGTTTGTCATCCCGCGTGATAGCAGGACGACTTGAGCACTTCTACTTCCGTAGGAAGGCAAAGCCCATCATGGAATACCGCTTTGATCACCGATGAAGAACAGTACTTGACCTGCACACGGGCAGACATCCGCTCCCGTTCTTCAAAATACGAGCCATGGTTGAATTCCACGATCCGCTTCATCGAGATCGTAGTAGAGAGCACATAAACGCAGATCCCGGAATCGCCCGGGCCTATATCTGCGAGATCGATCGAGGTCATGAACATATGGGTTTCAGGGCCCGGTTCCAACGAGGCGATGGTCACGACATTATGAGCGCTCTGCAGCTCGATCGTGCGGGGTCTTCCGCTTTTCAGATCCTTGATAATTTCAGGAGAAATTCCGGTTAAAGCAGCGCATCTCATCAGGGTCACCCGTACATGATAAGATCTTTTTTCGGAGATTGTTCAGAGGATTGCTGTACTTCATCAGAGATCTTCTGCATGCTCTGCTCGATCTCTACTGCCTGGTCGATGAGCGGTTGCATATCGAGGCCGAGATTGTACATCTTGTTGAGCACTTCGATGGTGGCAGCCGACGAACGCGGATCGGGGGCATTTACCGTCTCTCCTAAAAGGCCATAGGCAGGAATCCCACGGGCTTTACATTCCGTCAGCAGACTGGATGCAATTCCCGAGATACTCCCGATTGGCAGTAACAGTGTGTGTTCCTCGATCCGCTTGAGTGCTTCTTCTGTTGTAGCAACACCAAAGACCCGTTTCTCCGGTTCGTTTGTGATGATACCGGCGATCGTGAGCACCTCTTTAGGGTTGAACTGTTCGAGCCAGTCGATAATATCGTGTGAGGTCTCGTAGCAGATCATGGGATGGATCGGAATATCTGCAACAATGGCTGCGATATCGTTTTTAAGATAGATTCTGACCGGGTCATTGATCACACCTTTGTTCATCATCGCTAACGGTGGAAAAAACTTTGAAGTCATGGTGCCGATCTGCTCAAACCCCAGCTGATCGACCATATATTGCAGCGCGATTGTACCGACAAGTCCGCTCCCCGGAAAGCCAATCAGCACTGAAGTATTGTTAAGGGGAAGCGGTTTTGATATGACATTGATGTCTTTTTTCGGCATCATCTCAATCAGGTCATCACGAATAGTATCGAGACGTGAAACGATATCCGTTTGAGACTCATGGGCGTCTTTTGTCATTAGATTAACATACACGCACTACCTAAAAAATAGTATGCAGGAGTACCCAATCAAACGCGGGATGACAAAAGATCTCGAAACCCGGATCATTGCTGAACTTAAGGTCTGTTTTGGTGTAGAACCGGAAAAGACTGCCAAAGGATACAAGATAACGTTCGGGGCGCTCAAACGACTCGATGTAAACCCGGGTAAAGATGGAAAGTCGGTCATCATCGATACCGAATCGGACATGAAGGTGAGCGATGACGTAATCATTGATACGAACAAGCGCTTTAGGAAATATCTCGATGTGATCACAGGATTTTCCACCAAAGAACGGGTGAAACGGGCAAAGAGTCCGGCAGAGGAAAAATAATTTCATGGTAAGATGTGAAGCGTGCGGGAAGGATGTACCTGAAGGTAAGAGGTTCTGTATATCCTGCGGGGCGGTCCTCACTCCGCCGCCGATTTATTCCGCCACTGTCGCTCCGGAAGGGCTCGAAGAGAAACCTGCAGGACTTGTTACGTGGAGTAAGAAGATCCCGCTGATCACAAACCCGTATCTCGTTCTGCAATGCATTTTCATACCGTTTGGTATTGGGATTGTATGTGGCATTTTTTTCTCACTTATCACGGGTGGAGAATGGGCTATGCTCACCCTGTTTCTCATCCTCGGTGCCGGGCTTTCTGTGCTGATGCTCCTCATCATGCTCGTGCTCCAGATTGTCACGGGTGGCGGTCTCGAAACGGAATTTTTCATCAGCAATGAAGGTGTTGCGCACAATGCAGGGACCACGACAAAAACCCTCAACCGGGTTTCTACAGGGGGTTCAGCCGTGCTGGGCTCAATGTCAGGAAGCGGTGCCGGACTACTTGCGATGTCGCAGGAGAACAATATGCTCGCGTGGGAAGAGGTGCGGTATGTATCTGTATACCGCAGCGTGCGGAGTATTGTTTTCCGGTCAAAATACCTGATAAGTCCCGTAGTTCTCTACTGTACAGACCAGAATTTCTCAGAAATCCTTGCTATGGTTAAAAAATATGCGCCGGCTATCGCTACCACCCGTCTCTGATTTTTCCGGCTTTTTATTACGGATGTTGTCCGGTCAAAATGGAATGCTCTTTATGTACAACGTTCAACCACTGTAGTGATTAGTATGACATTCTGTCCTGAATGTGGAAAACCCGTAGCCCCAAATGCAAAATTCTGCCGGATCTGTGGGGCATCCCAGCTGGATGATGCCCAGACCGTACCGGTGCCCACACCGGTAGCTGCACCCGCACCGGTAGTGTTCCCCCCTCAACCTCCACAGCCTCGTCAGGTTCCCCCGCAGCCTGCGATTCAGCCGGTAGTGCAATCGGTCTGTAGTTCGTGCGGCAGCCCGCTCTCTCCTTCAGAGAAGTTCTGCGGTATCTGTGGTTCACGCGCAGGGCAAATTGCTCCGGCAGCTCCCCCCGCACCATCATTTGCAACCCCGGTATATGCTCCCGCTCCCGCCCCCTCACAGTTCCAGCCAGCTGCGCCGGTTATGAGCGAGCCTGCAGGAGTCCGGACCTGCACTGCCTGCGGGAACATAATCAAACCCGGCGATAAATACTGCAGTAAATGCCTTGTTATGGTGAAGGATAACCAGCCGCCGGCAGCAGCACCGTTTCGCTCTCAAGTGCAACCCTCCCCCCCAGCGGCTTCCGGCACTCTCGTCTGTGCATCGTGCGGCAGCCCCATCACCGGCACGGAAAAATTCTGCGGTATCTGTGGTACAACGGTAGCTGCCCGCGCTCCTGCACCCACACAACCACAACCTGCCCAGAAGATTTGCAGTGCGTGTGGAGCACCGGTCAATAACACGACAAAATTCTGCGGGGGGTGTGGAGCGCCTGTCGGTGCATCCTTTCGCCCCGCCCCGGTAGCATCCCCCATCCAGTATGCCGGTGTTGCACCAGCAGTGTCGCAGGGTGGAGAGCAGGTTATTGGTGTGATTGGCAATGCCCGGAAGATGAAGATGCTGGGCGCTGCATGGGATACCTATGCGCTGGTGGTCACCAATCGCCGCATGATCCATGCCCAGCTCACCGCAGACATGCTCAATGCCGCTTACAAGGAAGCAGCGGAAAGGGCAAAGGCAGAAGGCAAGGGATTTTTAGAACAGTGGACACACCAGATGACTGTTGCTTTCCAGTACTGCCAGAAGTATGAGACCATGCCACCCGAGTATGCATTGGCAGAGACAAACGGGAACAGGGCAATAGAGAATGTGCGGATCACTGCTGTCAATATGAAAGAGAAATCGAATAAAGACTCAATTGAATTTGCTGAATTCATCATGACTGTTCAATCCGCTGACGGCAAATTTGAGTTTCATATCGGTCAGGATGATCGTTTCATCAATATTCTTAAGGCCGCTTATGGCGACAAGGTGCACATGCCGTTTGGGTACTTTAAAGCCGGTGGGGTTCGGATCAAATTTTTCTGATACGAATCATCAATTTTTTAAAATTTTCAGAGTTTTCTCACATACCATAGTAACAACCCGGCACCGATAGCAAATATTGCAACAACCGGGTCGAGTGGCGATTTAGCAGTCGTGGTTACCGGCACGGGAGTGACCGGTGTTGTAACAACAGTTGTTTCGGTTGTGGGAAGAGGAGTCGGAGTACTAGTGTATCGTGCCGAAGTCGGAATCAAAGTTATCCGCTCTATGAAACCCGGCTCAGTTGAGAGTGTTAACCCGTAGAGTGCATACTCATCGGCAACCGCAATGCGCCTGCCGTCAGCACTTATAGCAAGTGACCGGGGATGGATGATGGTATTTGTCATCGTTTTTGATAGGAGTTTTCCGCCATTGTCAAGTACATAGAGGTTCCGGTCTATTCCTGCCGCAACAATGACTTTTGCATCCCGTGAGACCGCAACCGAATTTGCCCATTGGCCCACTGGATACGTCCAGTGGATCGTTCCGTACCGGTCCATGGCCTGGACGCTTTTGTCCTGGCTGCCAATCACAATAACTGAGCAGTCATAGGAGCAGGCCATGCTGATGATCGCTTCTTTGGTGACATCGTTCATCCAGTTGAGTTGACCGGTGTTCGTATGAGACGAAACCCGTCTGCCCCCGGCAGTGATGATGGTTGAACCATCGTTTGAGATGGCAATATCAGAGTCAAGGCTACCGGATTTTGTATCTGACCAGACCGGATTCAGAGCCGGTGTCATGAACAGCAGACCCGCTTCTGTAGTCGCAACCACCAGCGTGCCGGGCGGCGAGATGGCCAGCTGTTTTACAAGCGCAGTCTGGTTCCGCCCGTAAAACTCACCGTTCTTTGACCACGAATTGATATTTCCCTGATCGTCAGCTGAGACAACTAATGAGCCGTTGTCTGAGATTGCCACAGCCCGTACCTGACCTCCCATGTACGCGACCAGATATCTGCGCCGTCTTTGTCAAGCATCACAAGAGCATTTCCCAAACCGTAGACCACATAGTTGCCATCTGCGCTCATAGTCGCAATATTTCCGGGACGACCTCCCCAGTGCTTCCCGTTGTCCCAGTTACGGACATACATCTGGCTGCCTCCGGAAAAGACCTTTGAACTGTCTGAAGAGATCATCACTCCCGTAAATGATCCCCCCTCGACAGGTACAGGTTCTTTCCATCCCGTGCTGATACTTGCGGCTGTGGCCGGGCCAGCTATGCAGAAGATGAGGAGTAGAGTTATCGCAAGAAAAATCCGTCCGGATAACATGAGGTTTCCTACAAAAGATGATTGGTATGAGGTTATCTGGCTTGTGGATAAAAAAAAGGTTCACGGATTATCCGGTATCACTCGATAATGATCGCGAACCGGTGGGACAAAGTCTATGGTATTTCTCCGGATTACTCCTCCCCCTCCGATAACGAGATCAGGATCGCCTCATCAAACTCCCGGGTCAGTTTGTTGTAATACACGGCTTGTATCTCAATGGGATCTGTGCATGTCGGGTCTGCAAGGATTTGGAGGGTTACACTTCTCTCTTCACCATGGGGAACCATGAAGGGCTTTAAAATCCGTAAATATTCACACCCTTTGACAATCAGGCTGAGATTATAGGCAAATGATTTTCCTGTATTTTTGACCAGCAGGTCAATCTCATACCGGCCGGTGGGATTTTTTTGTATACTTCTGCAAATGATCTCGATCCATGGATTCAGAGCGCCTAATTCTTCCTGCGCCTCTAAAAACCCGGGGTTGATCTCCATTGCCCGTGTATAACACTCGTAGGCTTCAAAATTTTTCCCCATCTTGTCCAGAATCACTGCTTTGCGCATCAAAATACTGATGTTTTTATTATCAATGGCCAGCGCCTGATTATAGCATATGAGGGATTCGGATTCTTTCCCGATTTTTTCGAGCACCATACCTTTAGCAAAAAGGGTGTCTTTGTCCCGCGGGTTGAGATCCAGTGCGCGATCAAAGATATGAATGGCTTCATCATCCATACCAAGATGCTCAAGAACAACTCCCTTGCTATAGAGTGCCTTCTCATGGTTCGGGTTTAAGGAAATGACCTGACTGAACGAGGCCAGCGCGTCTTCAAATTTTTCCATTGTTTCAAGGATCGATCCCCGGTTATACCAGGAAGACAGGTTATTGGGATCTTCTGATACCGCATGCTCGTAGGCTAAAAGAGCCCTTTTACTTTTCCCGAGTTTCTGGAGGACGACTCCCTTGTTGTACCATACCTTTGCATCTTTTGAGTTCTTTTCAAGGCTCCGGGTGAATGCCTCACACGCTTCTTTATATTCATTATGATCCATGAGGACAACGCCCATCGCGAAATAGACCTCAGGATCTTCCATGCCAAGGGAAAGCACCCTGCGATAGGATACAATAGCTTCAGCAGTATTTCCGGAAACCTGCAAGACACTTCCACGGTAGTACCAGCACATGGCATGGGATGGATCCAGATCAAGGATTCTATCGTAGATCTTTACCGCCTGTTCCCCCGACCCCATTTTACGGTACAAATCAGCCAGACTTGTGAGCATCTGAATATTTTCAGGTTCGATCTTTTCTACGATTTTGAATACAGCAAGCGCGTCATTGAATTTTCCTGATCGCACCAGCAGATCCCCCTTTCCGCACCAGGCATCCAGGCTCTTTGGATTGAGTTCTATCGCCCTCTCAAATGGCCACATCGTGCCTTCATGTTTTCCCCATTCAATAAGGGTGATTACGAGTTCCCCAATCACCTCAGGATTACCAGGGCTGCCTTTTATGGTTTGTTCAAATATGTCAATGGCTAACTGATGCCGCCCACGTTTTCTGAATGTCCGCCCCTTCCGGACCCAGCCCTCAATACAATACGGGTTGATGGAAAGCGCAATGTTGAGCGGGAGCAGTGCATCTTCATATCTCCCGGCATGTTCAAGGATTGCGCTTTTGTTGAGCATCGTAAGGATATTATAAGGAATAACCGGAAGGTCTGGGCTTAACGCAAATGCGATTTCATATGCTGTAACTGCGTCTTTAACTTTTCCCAAGGCAAGGAGAGAAACCCCTTTATTGTAAAATGCAAGGGAATTTTTTGGATTTGTCGTGATTGCCTGGTCAAAAACAACGATTGCGTCCTCATAATCCCCGGCTGCCCCCAGTGCAATTCCACGATTGATGGTGACATTAATATTGTTGGAGTCCAGGGTCAGTGCCTTGTCAAATGAGGCGATTGCGTCTCGGTATCGTCCCAGATTTCCCAATGCCAGTCCCCGGCAGATCAGAAGTTCTGTGTTATCGGGTTCGATCTGCAGTCCCTTATTGAAACTCTCCAGTGCCATATCGCATTTACCGATAGACCACTGGTTCTGTCCACGCTGTATCCAGAAAATTCCCTTCTGTGGATCATCAACAGCCCCAGTGGACTCCCCCGGTACCTGTGGCGGTGCATGCTCGTCAGGACGCGGGTCTTTTGGTCCGCTTTTTTGTTCATCGCGACGGAGAATTTTATTAAAGAAGCTCAAGAGGGGTATGACTCCGGTATTTTGGTATATGTGTGATTGTTTCAGGGCTTAAATAATCTTTAGACTATGTAGAGTTAACAGTAAAAATATCAACTATTTTTTTACCAACTCTTACTAAATCTGTTTTGTTTACGCCGCAATCAACTTTATCCAATCCAAAGTTGTGCACATCTTTACCTGGACCTCAAACACACGCAGCGCAAACACCCGGACGGGTCCGAGCACAAGATGCAGCGGTTATACAAGAGAGTTGATAAAAAGTTCATACCATGCTCCGTGATGTGTACGAACTGCGGGTTGATGTTGCCGGATTAGTCAGCACTTGCATGGAGTTGGATTGCCTAACCCCCCGGGATATGAGCCTCACCAATACCCTTTTGATAGACGATCTCGTGCGTGATGGATGGAAAGTCCCTGATAAAATAAAAGAAGTGGCGTTTCATGAGTGCCCGACATGGTTAAGGATCTCCCGGACCCGTGTAGGCAATGTAACGCTTGGAAAATACATCATACCGGTGTCTAACGATTATTCTTTTGTTGGTAATGATTGGAGTGAAAAGTTATGAGGATCTCATATCCGATAGTTTGATCGTGTTTGTCATATATTCCCCCAGGTTCTCGTAAGCATCGTATTTAGTCGGACTTGTGGATATCAATTCAAATGTGTATCCATAGCGTAAGGTGACTGCTCGATATCTGAATAGTTTCATTTTAGGAGTGGTTACAGTATATTTCATGCAGTTTATTGGTTGAATCCCGTCAATCGAACACAAACCCCCAAAACCAGTAATACTCTGTGGGGCCACACCCGCGAATTGATATTGAACCTCACTCAGCAACCATTTATCGTATTGATTCATTCTCCATGCACCAGTACCAACATCCCAAACGGTTATAGTGTATGCAACGGTTTTAGCAGGATTGGATATTTCGATTCGATTCAGAAATTTATTTCCCGTTTTCCACGGTAATTTAATATTATTTTCGGTTTTTGTTTCTATAGTCCACGTATTCGGATAGTCCATTGAAAGAATACCATTACTCCACTTTGCGAAGGTGATACTGCTGATATCCGTCACATCCGGTATTATGGTTGGTTTTACTGTAGGTGCAGCAGTGACATTTTTTGTTTTGTTTGCGATGATGGAAGGATTAGGGGATTGAATCGTTGTCGGTGCTGTAGTTGGAATTGTAGTTTGTATTGTTGGTGCAGCAACGACTTTGGGCGTTTCGCTGGTGCACCCGGCAGTTATCAGAACTGCCACCAGTAAAAGGACAAAAAGAAGATATTTCATACCCCCCCCTTTCAGTTGAGAGACGATATATTTACCGTGTCATGTTGTCAAGCATTGATGGCAGACCTCGCCCTTGCGTTTCTGTTTGTGAGAGGTATTAAAAAAATCAAGAAATTATTTGTTATCAAATAAAGAGAAGGTTTTTTACTTGTGCGAAGTTCATACCAAAAGAAATTTTTTTACCATACATTAATTCTAGTGCTTTTAAATCAACTTTATTCAACGAAGTTGCAGTGTCAGAGTCCGAATAAAAAATACTATCCGGGTAATTACCGGTCTCTCCAGGGAATCCCAATTCATATAAAAGTGCTCGCAAAATCCAATGTGTTCGTGCATCCCCTTTTAAATCTGAATTTATGTATAGTGTCTCGGTGTTACCGCCATATTGGTTAGGATTGACTTTATAAATGTAGTTTATAGCACCCGTTTCACGATTTTTTGAAATCTTGTAACTGTTACCAGAATTAACATTTATTATTGATTTTTCAGGCATAAAATATAAAAGAATATCACCCTTCTCACCTTGTTTTACTTCTGATGGCAATTTTGTGTAACTAGAGTAACTGTTGAACGATTTGAAAAAATTATTCAGCAATTTTACATCCTCATCATTATAGGTTCCTGTAACTGCAACACCCACTAATTCTTTGTTCCATTTATTGACGAATGAATAATCGGGACCAAATGCAATATCAACAAAGTGCCTGTTTATATCGTCACTTGAATATGCTGCGTGCGAGGTTGTTGACATTGGAATGATTGTGGGGTTTGTCGGTACCGAGGTGGTTGATACTGGGGAAACTGCGGGGTTGGTTGGTACTGTGGGAGTTGCGATCCCCACTGTCGATGTGATTGTTGGTTGTGTGGTTGTAACAGTTGACCCGGTGCTTGTGCATCCGCTTATCAGTAAAAATCCAATTAATAGAATTACAAAAAATCCTGATGTTAGCCAATTTTTCATAACTCCCCCTTTCATTCATTTGACGATATACTTTTTCATTCATTCTCGGTACGACTATTGTCCCTCACAGCACTGATGGCAGACCCCAGCCATTGCGGTTCTGTTGGCAGATCGTCCTGTTGATGGATGAATATACCCTCCCAACGAAAAAAGTAATTATCGTCCGTACGCTCGGGTAGTGCGATCTTACGGTGCTTTGGAGGATACATTAATGACGGGACATTATACCGCTGTCTCCGGTACTTTTTCTGATTTATGTCAGTGAGTGGTGCCGCTTCTGCCCGCACACTCTCAATCTTTATCAGATAGTCACGTTAAAAGAGAGCACAAATTTATAATATGCTGACGAACGTAATTAGCATTAGTAAGTAGATAAGGTGGCAGAAACAATGGCAAAACCAATAGAGTTAGAAACTATTCTGAAGGGACAGGATGCAGTGAGATTTAACGAATATCTCAATAGTCCTACCCAGAATTTTTCCCCGGAAAGCCGGGATCTGATACAAAAGGCCAAGCGGCTGTCATCCAGAGAATGGCCCCTATAGATCATTGTGTCGATCTCGACACCATTGTTTTTTCAAAACTTACATCAACTTCTGATGTTTCTTCGTTTAAATGCTCAGACTATTATGATCTCGAGGATTTTCTAAAAACTGCTGCTCACGAATACCTTCAGGAGAAGGTTGCAGTTACATATCTCGTTTATTCTGCAAGTACACTTTTGGGATTTTTCTCTTTGGCAATGGGGTGTATATCAACAGAATTGGTGACCGACGATCTAAACAAAAAAATATATTATCCGCGAAAACTTCCTGCATTACTCGTTGCGAGAATGGCGGTTACAGATGAATATAAGGGTCTAGGTATTGGTAAGGAAATGTTAGCCCGAGTAATTGCAATGGCATTTTACTTGTGCCCTCGTGTTGGGTGTAGGGTAATAAAAGTCGATGCTAAAAATAATCCAAGAACAATTAACTTCTATCAGAAACATGGCGGTTTTGTTCAAGTTAGTCACGGTGAAGAAACCGTCCCTATGATAATTGATATGAATAAAATTCACTGTCATGATATTGAAAAGAAATTAAGCGATTATGATGAAGCCGGTGTTGTATAAGATTTATTAGTGCTATTTGCATGATCCTTATTCGCTCATGGATGAGCGTTCCTGCCGTCACTAGGATATTATTATTAAAACCGTTGGTGCCCGGGGAAAACGAAAAAACCCGGGCACCGTTTATTGGTGCCGGAGGAATCCCTTACCCCGGCACCGTATCCCGAGGGACAAACCAAAACCCCCGGTCGCTCACCTATAACGAGGAACACTGCGGTTCTATATCATCAACAATCGTAAACACTGTTTTTTTTAAGCACTGCCCCCAGATGTTCCCCTCTGGACAACCATCGTAAAAAAGAGGTTATTCAATAATGATCGCCGGCTTGAACGGCAGGGCTGTTGCTGCTTTTACGTGAACACCGTTTTCGGCATCGGTGATATGAACCGGTACACCGAACTCGTGTTCAAGGAATGCCTGTGCAGCTTCAAAGACTGCATGCTCATTGACAGGTTCCAGTGCGAGCGGGGCAACAACCTGCGGGGGCAGGCGGTGGATGAGCGTGGTGCACTGCCGGGCTGCATCCGTTGCCTCTTTGCCGCGTTTCTTCATGGAATCATCCTTCATGATCTCCTTGATCACGGTGTTTCGATCCGCAGATTTTGCAATCGTCCTGAAGATGTCGTGCTTCCATTCAGGCGCAAGTGCGATGGTAATCGCCTTTGGCGTGATCTGGATAAGTTTCATGATCGACTCGATATCCTCAACTGTGCGGGAGAGAAGTTCTTCTGCCAGTTCCACTCGCAGGCTGATGAGTTTCTTATCGGCAACCGGCCAAGGGGCAAACGAGACGAGTCCTTCTCCGGCCAGTTCTTTCCACAGGTGCTCGCCCGTGAATGGGATGAACGGAGACAGGAGCCGGGTCCAGACTGAACAGAGCGTGTGGAGTTCCCGGCTGCCATCGCAGTTCTCCGGCAGCCTCCTGCGGTACCATTTAAGGTCGGTCTCGATGCCGAACCAGGCTTCCTGGAGCGCCTGTCGGGTCTGGAAGTTGTTGAGCGCATCGGTAGTCCGCTCGATATGCGACTGTAGACGGCTTACGAGCCACTTGTCGATATCATGCGGTTCGCCACCGGCATCTTTTAGTTCCATAATCGTTGAATAGAACCGCTCGATCTGCTTCTTGGTTGAGATGACGAGTTCGTTTCTCCAGTCAAAGTCCTGCCACGGCTCAGCGCTGCCCATCAAGAACATACGCACGGTATCTGCACCGAATTCTGCTACTGCATCTTCGAGTAAGAAGACGTTGCCTTTTGATGACGACATCTTTGCCCCGTTCAACAAGCCCATCCCAAAGACGACCATGCCTGCCGGGAGTTTGTCCTTTGGAAAGATCGAGACATGGTGGAAGATCTGGAAGGTTAAGTGATTGGAGATGAGATCCTTTGCCGAGAACCGGTAATTGTACGGGTACCAGTAGAGGAACTCCGCCCGCATTGCATCGAGTTTCTTCTTCTCGGGCAGGTCTTCTGATTTCTTGCCAAGGAAGATGTAATCAAAGACTTCGGGCGTGAGCAGTTTGGAATCGATCTCGCGAATCTTGTGGGCGATCGTGTAATACGCCATGTAGATCGTGGAATCCGAGAGCGGCTCGATCAGCTGGGTGGTGTCCCACGGGAAGCGGGTGCCAAGTCCGACGCGGCGGGTGCAGGCCCAATCTTTGAGCCAGCCCACCGTGCGGTCGAACTCTGCCCGGACTTCTGATGGCACAAGTGCCATGTCCCCGAGGTGGTCGCTCACCTGCTGCTTCCATGCCGGGTCACTGTATTTTAAGAACCACTGGTCGTGCAGGATCTTGACCCGGACCCGGTTGCCGCACCGGCAGATGACCGGGCGTTGGTCGAACTCGTACATAATAGCAGAATCGTACTTCTCGA
>SESB01001921.1_pt1 | contig 12784 bp, 13 predicted proteins | sample 3171441 | NCBI WGS metagenome assembly SESB01 (sample SAMN06051867, study PRJNA518727) | freshwater metagenome | biome: subpolar coniferous forest; feature: holomictic lake; material: water; isolation source: holomictic Lake 227, 6 m depth | place: Canada: near Kenora, Ontario | collected...
GACGCGGGCGTTTAACGTTTGAACGCGGCATCGTCGAAACACCGATTTTCATGCCAGTTGGTACTTATGGCGCGGTGAAATCGCTCACGCCCGAAGATTTACTCGGCGTGGGCGCACAAATTATTTTGGGCAATACCTTTCATTTGATGTTGCGCCCCACGACAAAAGTTATTCAAGCGCACGGCGATTTGCACGATTTTATGCACTGGCAAAAACCGATTCTGACGGATTCGGGCGGTTTTCAAGTGTTCAGTTTGGGCGCGTTACGCAAAATAAAAGAAGAAGGCGTGACGTTTAAATCGCCGATTAACGGCAGCAAGATTTTCATGTCGCCGGAAAGTTCGATGCAGGTTCAGCGCGAATTAGGCTCGGATATTGTGATGATTTTTGACGAATGCACGCCGTATCCCGCGACCGTTCAAGAAGCGGCGGATTCGATGCGGCTGTCATTACGTTGGGCGCAACGTAGCAAAGACGCGCACGGCGATAATTCATCTGCATTATTTGGCATTGTGCAAGGCGGAATGTATGAACATTTGCGCGACGAATCGATTGCGGGTTTGTTAGATATTGGGTTTGATGGTTACGCAATTGGCGGTTTGTCGGTTGGCGAACCGAAAGAAGAAATGATGGCGACGCTCGATGCGATTCACCAAAAAATGCCCGTCGATAAACCGCGTTATTTGATGGGCGTGGGAACGCCAGAAGATTTAGTCGAAGCGGTTTGTCGTGGCATTGATATGTTTGATTGCGTGATGCCGACTCGAAATGCACGAAATGGGCATTTATTCACGACGTTTGGCGTGGTGAAAATTCGCAACGCGCAATATGAATTCGACACGAAACCGATTGATGAAAATTGCGCCTGTTACACTTGCCAAAATTATTCGCGGGCGTATTTGCGCCATTTGGATAAATGTAAAGAAATGCTCGGTTCGCGCCTTAACACCATTCACAATTTGCATTATTATCTGAACTTGATGCAAGGTTTACGCGACGCAATTGAGCGCAAAGAATTGGATGTATTTGTGAAAGAATTTTATGCCTCACGCGCCAGTTAATCATGAGTGAAAAACACGTTTTAAATGCGCGTCGCTTACTTTGTCCGTTGCCGGTGATTCGCACGCAAGATGCGGTGAAAAAATTACAAATGGGCGATATTTTGGAAATCATCGGAACGGATTCGGGCGTATTACAAGATATTCCGACGTGGTGTCGTATCAATGGACATACCGTTTTAGAGACGTTCACCGACGATTATGACTATCACATTATTTTGCAAGTAGGAAAATAGCCATGTCAAAAAACCATTCGCACGGCAAACACGCGCACGGACATTCCCATTCCCATTCGCCCGCGAAAGATACCGAAATTTTAGCTCCTGATTTATCGAAATTAAAACGGCGTGCCAGTTACGTTGGCGCGTGCGTGAATGTGTTGCAAACGTTGATTAAAATTACGTTTGGGATTTTGGGACAATCGGCAGCGTTAATTGCGGACGGCATTCATTCATTGTCGGATTTAATGAGCGACGCGCTAGTGATTACGGCGGTGCGTTTGGGCAGTCGAGAAGCGGACGCAGAACATCCTTACGGACATCGGCGATTTGAAACAATTGCCGGTGTGATTTTGGGCAGCAGTTTAGTCATCATTGGCGGTGGCATTGGTTGGTCGGTGTTTGAACGGTTGTCGAATCCCGAAAATTTACCGGTGCCGAACGAGTTGAGTTTGGCGATTACCGCCGTGTCGATTTTGCTGAATGAATGGCTGTATCACTACACCAAACGCATTGCGAAAATTACCCGCTCAAAATTATTATTGGCGAATGCGTGGCACCAACGCAGCGATGCGTTTTCGTCGATTGTGGTGATGATTGGTATTGGCGCGGTGATGTTGGGTTATCCGTTGGCGGATGCGGTCGCCGCGATTTTTGTGGCGATATTGGTGATTAAAATCGGGCTGAATTTGGTGATTGATGGCGTAAAAGAATTAGTCGATACTGCGCTGCCTGAAACATTGGTTGCTGAAATTCACCACACTATTTTGGATATTGACGGCGTGGAAGATATTCATTTATTGCGAACCCGTTATATGGGCGAAGACGCGCTGATTGACGCGCACATTATTGTCGATCCGCGTATCAGTGTTTCAGAAGGGCATCGGATTGGCGACCGAGTGCGCGACGAGCTGATTCAACGTTTCGACGATGTGATGGAGGTGTTGGTTCACGTCGATCCCGAAAATGATGAAGCGTTATTTGAACGTGTAAAACTGCTCACTCGCGCCGATGTGCAAACGTTACTGACGCAGTATTTGCCGAATTTATTACCGTATTTGGAAGATTTTCGGATTCATTATTTGAACCAACAAATCGAAGTCGAATTGATTGTGCCATTTAGTGTGAGCGAACAAATGGATTTATTGCAGAATATAAATGCGACGATTAAACACCTTCAACATGACGTGCCGCAGATAAAAACGGTCTTTTTATTTTTTAAAAAATAATAGGGAAATAGCACTCATTTCGTGTGGTTTTACCGCGTTAAAGAGTGTTAAGGGATTTGTAATTTTAGTGGTATAAATAGCGCGTCTTATTGCCACGCCATTGAGACTATATAACTATAATTAAACTGTGTGATTCACTCAGTTAGGAGAAGAGATAGTATGCACATTAAGAATCCGTTTGATTCGTCGCACCCCGTAGTGGGTGAGGCGAGCATCGACATCGATAAACACATTCATGATGTTTTTTCGTATGTCGGTCAGCACTTTTTTGAAAATTACCCGAAATGGGCGGTCGAAGTGGTGGAATTTGAGCCGCTCGACAACCCAGAAGTTTCAGTCGGCGCAAAAGCCAAACAAATCCGCAAAGACAACGGCGCAAAAGTCGAATCCGTCTTTGAAATTACCGATTATCAACCCGATTCAAAACTCGTTTTTAAAGGTGTTTCCGCACCTTATCGACACAGTTATTTATTAGAAGCTAACGACCAAAATCAACCAACACACCTTACCTTTCGTTTTGAATTATTAGAACTCGATGTGTTTATGCGACCGTTTCAAAAACTCATTCGATCTGCCATCGAAGATGGCGCAGAAAATACTGTTGAAAATATCAAAAATTTAATCGCTGCGGAAAGTGATGCAAAATAATCACACCGTAACAATCACAACTACTGGAGTTTACTTATGTCTTTTATTGTTGAAAAAGATCAGGGCGGTCTGATTCCGCAAATACTGTCTGCTATTTTGGATGAATGCGTGAATGGCGTGACGTTGGCGGATCCTGACTTTGAAGATGCGCCGATTGTGTACGCAAACAAAGCCTTCGAGCGTTTGACAGGTTACGATCAAGAAGAAATTGTGGGTTTCAATTGCCGTTTTCTGCAAGGTGAAGACCGTGACCAACCCCAGCGTCAACAAATTGCCGATGCGATGGAAAAGCATGAATCGATTGAAGTGACGTTACGCAATTACAAAAAAGACGGCACGCTGTTTCACAATCGATTGAAAATCACGCCGTTGTTTGATAAAAAACAGCGTGTCATTTATTACCTTGGCGTGCAATACGACATAACGGAACAAGTCGATTTGAGTAATGAAGTCAAAGAATTGAATGATTTATTAAACGCTAAATCAAGCTAATCATCTGCTCGTGCAACCCAAAAAGGTGAGGTTATGAATAAAACGGAAAGTGTGACTAACAGCGGTTTGATTTTTAATGAAGTCTTGTTCGGGTTTGCAATACTCGCCTTCTTTGTGTTGTTAGTGATTGAGAAAAAACATCCATATCGTCTGTTTTCGCTAAAAATTGCCAAAGAATCGTTTGTCACGAATACCACCGCGTTTTTGGTGAACAACGTGATTTTAACGGTGTTAAGAGCGTCGTCCTTGTTTTTGGTCGCGCAACAATTCTCCTCTTACGGATTATTAAGCGGTTTGAATGACGGTGTCAGTAAAGGCGTGTTGGCGTTCGCTCTTTTTGATTTGTCGATTTACGTTTGGCACGTTGCCAGCCACAAATATGAATTCTTATGGCGATTCCACAAAATTCATCATTGCGACAAAAGTTTTAACGTTTCGACCGGTTTTCGTTTTCACGTTTTCGATTTATTGCTCGAAATTCTTTATAAATGCGTGTTCGTGGTCGTCATTGGCGTGAATGCGTATTTGGTGTTGTCGATTGAAATTGTTGAATTGTTTTTTATCTTTTTTCACCACGCGAACATTCGCGTTCCGAACGAATATAAACTTTCGCAAGTGATTATCACGCCGTCGCTACATCGCACACACCATTCGACATTGCGCTCAGAACATGACAGTAATTACGGCATCGTGTTGGCGTTTTGGGACGAGATATTTGGCACGCGAAAAGAATTAGTGCCTGAAAATATCGGACTGGATTTGATTGAAGCCGAAAATTTTGTTCAACTTTTTTCGCTAGCGTTTATCACGGAACGGAAATTTATGAAATTATTGAGTTACCTTCCTAGAGGTAAAAAATAAGCGATGATTATTAAAACTCACAAGGACATTCCGAGCAGTGAAATCACCGATGAAAAGGTGTTTAACGAACGGCGCACGTTGATTAAAGCAATGCTGGCGACGGCAGCGGGCGCGAGTATTCCTACCGCGTGGGCAAATAATGCTAAACCGAATGCGTGGAATGTGGCGAAAAGCGATTTGTCGAATGCGGCGTTAACGCCAACCCCGATTGAACTGGTTAAAAATTACACCAATTATTACGAATTCACGCTCAACAAAGAAGATTCAACCAAACTCGCGCAGAATTTTATTGCTGATCCGTGGTCGTTGGAAATCAGTGGCGAAGTGGAGAAAGCGGGAACGTATCATTTGGAAGATATTTTGCAGCAGCAAACGTTGGAAGAACGAATTTATCGGTTTCGGTGCGTGGAAGCGTGGTCGATGGTCGTGCCGTGGGTCGGTTTTTCGTTGGCAAATTTATTGAAGCTGGCAAAACCATTATCGACCGCGCATTTTGTAAAATTCACCACGATTCAACAACCCGAAACGATGCCGAATCAACGAAATAAGGTGATGCTCGAATGGCCTTACGTTGAAGGGCTGCGAATTGATGAAGCGATGCACCCGTTGACAATGCTGGCGGTGGGAATGTACGGCGACACATTACCGAAACAAAATGGCGCACCGTTGCGGTTGGTGGTGCCGTGGAAATACGGTTTTAAAAGTATCAAAGCGATTGTCAAAATTGAGCTGTTAAAAAATCCACCTTTGACGACGTGGAATAAATCCGCGCCCGCAGAATATGGTTTTTACGCCAACGTGAATCCCGCCGTTTCACATCCGCGCTGGAGCCAAAATAGCGAGCGACAACTGGGCAGTGGTTTTTTCACGTCGCGTCGGCAAACGGAATTATTTAATGGTTACGGTGAACAGGTTGCTTCACTTTATCAAGACATGGATTTACGGCATTTTTTCTGATGAATTTTCAAATAAAAAACCCGAAATTAGTGACGCTCGCCGCTTGTTTAATTCCACTTTTGTGGTTATTTTTCGATATTGCGTTCGATAATTTAGGTTCAAATCCCATTCAAGCCTTACACATTCGTTTGGGTGATTGGTCGTTACGTTTTTTATGTGTAACGTTAGCGATTACACCGATTCAAACGATGACAAAATGGCGCGGCATGGCGGATTATCGGCAGATGTTTGGCTTGTACTCCTTCTTTTATGCGACGCTGCATTTGCTCACTTATTTGGCAATCGATAATAATTTTGAATGGTCGCTTATCGGCACGGATATTATTGAAAGTCCGTACATTTGGTTTGGCGTGGTGGCGTATTGGGTTGTGTTTGCCTTGGCGATTACGTCGCCAAAATGGGTGATGAAACGCATGGGGAAATCATGGAAAAAGCTGCACCGGCTCGTTTATATTGGCACGATGGCGGCGATTATTCATTATTTTTGGCAACTGAAAGGCAATCTCGCCGAACCGTTGCTGTATTTAATCATCATTTTTTTCTTGCTGGGTTTTCGCGTTTTGGCGGGGCTGACGAGTCGTCAATTAAACAAAATGATGATTCCAAAAGGTCACGAATAAAAAGTTCCGCTAAAATACGGCTTTCTTTTTCTTTAATTTTTCTCTCTTTTTATGTCTAAAAAAATTCGCATTGAACGCAAAAGTGGCGCAGCGTTAGAACGCCACATTGCTGATTTAGCTCGTCTCAGAATCGAAGTTTTCCGTGATTTTCCGTATTTGTACGATGGTGATTTTGAATACGAAAAAAAATATCTGCAAACGTATCTCGATTGCCCCGAAAGTGTGATTGTGTTGGCATTTGACGATGAAAAAGTGGTGGGCGCGTCCACCGCGATGCCGATGAAACACGAAACTACTGAAATTCAAAAACCGTTTCTCGAAAACGGTTACGACCTCGACGACGTGTTTTATTGCAGCGAATCGGTATTAAATAAAAATTATCGTGGCTTGGGAATTGGCGTGCGTTTTTTTGAAGAACGTGAAGCGCACGCCGCAGAATTAGGCGGTTTTAAACACATTTCGTTTTGTTGTGTGGAACGTTCTGAAAATCATCCACGTCGTCCCGCGAATTATATGCCGCTCGATGCGTTTTGGAACAAACGCGGTTACGTCAAACATCCCGAATTGCACACCGAATACGTTTGGAAGGATTTGGACGACACCGAAGAAACCGCGAAACCGATGACTTTTTGGCTGAAAAAATGACCGTTAAAATTGCTACCGCTCAATACGATATTTCTTTTTTGGAAACCTGGGAAAATTATCAACGTAAATCTGAACGTTGGGTGAAACAAGCCACCGAACAAGGCGCGAAAATCCTGCTTTTGCCGGAATACAACACGATGGAATTGGCTTCGTTATTTCCTGAAAAAATTTATGCGTCGCTGAATGACCAACTCATCGCATTGCAAACTTTGCACGAAGCGTATTTGAGATTGTTTCAACATTTGGCGCAAGAATACGATTGTTATATTCAAGCGGGAAGTTTTCCGGTGCAAATTTCCGAAGGCATTTATCACAATCGCGCCTATTTATTTATGCCCAATGGCAACGTGGATTTTCAAGATAAAATCATGATGACCCGTTTTGAAAATGAACATTGGCTCATCAGTGCCGGCAATAAATTAAAAACATTCGACACCGATTTTGGACGCATTGCCATTAACATTTGTTACGACTGCGAATTTCCGTTATTGGCGCGACAACAAGTCGAAGCCGGTGCCAATTTGATTTTAGTGCCGAGTTGCACCGACCACGCGGCGGGTTATCATCGTGTCAAAATTGGTTGCCAAGCGCGGGCGTTAGAAAATCAATGTTATGTCGCACAAGCCTGTTTGGTTGGCGATGCGCCATGGTCGCCAGCGGTGGATGTCAATTGTGGTGCGGCGGGAATTTACACGCCGGTCGATTACGGTTTTCCCGACGATGGTATTTTGGCGATGGGCGAACTCAACGTGCCGCAATGGGTTTACGCCACGATTGATTTGCACAATTGTGAAAAGATACGCGCCAGAGGGCAGGTGTTTAATTACCGAGATTGGGCGTTACAAAAAAATGCGGTTTTACGGTAGTAACGTTTTTTTGGCTAAATTGATTTTAGTGGCGAGATAATTCGAGCCACCGCGATCCGGATGCACTTTTTGCATCAATTTACGATGTGCCGTCACAATATCCAAATCCGTCGCGTCCGGCGTTAATCCTAAAATTTCAAACGCTTCGGCGTGTGACATTCCGCCCGAATGATTCGATGGACGTGACTGTTGCGAATTTTGGTATTGCGAATTCGGATTTTTCCAGTGATACCACAATTGACGAATCTGTTGCCAATGCGGCAAAATCCGCATCGCTGTGGGCAATAAACGAAATAAAAATGTCGCGGTCATCACCATAAACGCCAAAAACCAATTTAATCGTCCGGTCGCTAATAAATAACTCAACAACATTCCAACGAAACTAATCATCAGAATTTTGCCGTACTTTTTTAAAGTTTCGGGCGGTTTTTTAAGTAAAACCTGCACCGTAAAAAAAGCGATAATGAATAAAATAATCTGAAACACAACGCGCCTCTTTTGAATTCAACATTTATGACTTTCCATTCTACCATTCCCATTCTAGGTTTTGCAGCTGCCAGCGGTACCGGCAAAACGACTTTGCTGACGCAACTTTTACCGTTGCTCAATCAAGCGGGTTTGCGCGTCGGTTTAATTAAACACAGCCACCACGATTTTGACATTGATCACGCGGGAAAAGACAGCTTTCGGTTGCGCGAAGCCGGTGCAACGCCGGTGGTTTTGGTGTCGAAATATCGTCGCGCGATAATTGAAGAATTTTTAAATCCGCTCGAACCTCAGTTAATCAACCAAATTGCGTTATTTGATGCGGCGAACGTGGATTTAATTTTGGTCGAAGGCTTTCGTAGTGAACCGTTCGCCAAAATTGAATTGCATCGCGCTGCGTTAAATCAGCCGTTTTTGTGTTTGAATGACGTTCACATTATCGCCGTCGCCACCGATAATACGGCGAACGCGCCACACACGTTGCCACATTTAAATTTAAATAATCCCGTCGAAATTGCCGACTTTATTTTGCACACTTTTTTAAAATGATGAATCTTGAATCCTGCGTTAAAACTGAAAAAAAATCGTTATTGTCCGTTGAAGCCGCGCAACAACGCATTCACGCGGCGATTATTCCATTGATTGAAAGCGAAATCGTGCCGTTAAAACAGGCATTCGGGCGCGTGCTGTCACAACCGATTTTTGCGCCGATGAATTTGCCCACCGCTCGAAATTCCGCGATGGATGGTTATGCGTTTGCGTCTGAAAATTTCTCCGCTACGTTAACCAACGTCGGCACGTCGTGGGCAGGAAAACCGTTTGACGGCGTGTTAAATTCAGGCGAATGTGTGCGAATTTTTACCGGCGCGGTGTTGCCTGACAATGCCGATTCCGTTGTAATGCAAGAACTCGTCACGGTGAATGGCACGCAAATCGAATTCCCCGCTGACGTAAAATGCCAAAAAAATGTGCGGGAAATAGGCGAAGATGTGCGCGGCGGCGATGAACTTTGTGCGGTAAATAAAACTGTCACAGCAGTCGATTTAGGATTATTGGCTTCGGCGGGCGTGGAAAATGTGTCGGTCATTCGTCGATTGAAAATCGGTTATTTTTCGACTGGCGACGAATTGACAGCATTAGGAACACCCTTAACGCGCGGTAAAATTTACGACAGCAACCGATACAGTTTGTACGGTTTGTTGCAAAATCCGTGTTATCAAGTGAGCGACGGTGGCGTGATTCCTGACAACAAAGCCGAATTACGGCGCGTTTTAGGTCACGCGGCGACGGAATTTGACGTAATTATTACCACCGGTGGCGCGTCAGTCGGTGCAGCGGATTTTATAAAAGAAATTTTAGACGAATGCGGCGAAGTAGATTTTTGGAAAATTGCCATCAAACCGGGAAAACCGCTGGCGTTTGGCAAAATGGGTGCGTGTTATTTTTTCGGTTTACCTGGAAATCCGGTTGCCGTAACCACCACGTTTGATATTATTGTCAAACTGGCGTTGGCACGATTATCTGGCGCAATCGTTCACAAACCGTGGCAACAAACCGCCGTTTGTACCACGCCATTGAAAAAATCACGCGGACGACAAGAATATCAACGTGGTTTTTTACAACAAATCGACTCAGGCGAATTCCAAGTGGCTTCGTCAGGATTACAAGGTTCACATATTTTAAGTTCGGCAAGCGCGGCAAATTGTTATATTGTTCTACCTACTGAATGCAGCGGTGTGGAAATCGGTGAATCCGTCATTGTTGTTTTAACCTAAAAAATTATAAAAAAACATAAAAACTATGAATTCAAGCAACAAATTCCCTCTCACATATTCTGATGACTTGATGCGGGCGTTAAATAACGCCGCCATTATTACCGAAACCGATTTACAAGGTGTTATCACTTACGCTAACGACAAATTTTGCGAAATTTCAGGTTATAGTCAGCAAGAATTACTCGGTTCAACGCACAGTATCGTTAATTCTGACACGCATTCAACTGAATTTTTTCACGAAATGTGGCAAACCATTCGCAGCCATACCGTGTGGTTTGGTGAAATTTGTAATCGCAAAAAAACGGGCAAATTATATTGGTTGCAAGCGATTATCTTGCCCATTACTGATAAAGACGGAACCATCTATAAATATGTGGCGATTCGTTTTGATATTACTAAACGCAAGAAAGAGGAAGAAGCCGCGCAGAATCGCGCCACACTTTATCGTGCGGTACTTGAAGTGACCGACGGATTTTGCCGTGTGGATTACAGTGGTAACTTTTTAGAAATGAGCGATGGTTATTGCACGCTTTCGGGATACAGTCGCGAAGAATTATTGGGAATGAATATTTTGCAAATGGGCGGTGTGGTGCCGCTGAATTTGGTGCAATTTAGTTTAATGTTGGAAGGACAAGGAAAAACGTTTGAAATTGAACAAAACCGCAAAGATAATTCTGTTCATAACGTTGAAGTGACTGTTTCTTATTCCAGTTTAAAAGACGGTAGTTTATTTGTATTCGTGCATGATATTACCGAGCGTAAAAATTTAGAAAAGCATAATAAACTGTTGCTATTACAAGTCGCTCACATGCAAAAAATAGACAGTATTGGACGATTAACGGCAGGGATTTCGCACGATTTCAATAACCTTTTGGCAGGCGTTTTGGGTTACACAGAACTCAGTCAATTCATTAGTGAAGAGTTGCCCGCGAATGATTTAACAATTGATTTGCAACGTAATTTAAACCAAATTAAAAAAGCGGCGAATCGTGCAGCCGCGTTAATCGCTCAAATGATGACGTATTGTCGTCAAGAAAAAAATGATTTTCAACGAAGCACTCCTGAAAGAAAAGTAACGCATCCGCTGATTAGGGAAATTGTAGCAATGGTGCGGGTTGGTCTAACTGAAAAATTTCATATCGAGCTTGAATTAGATGAAACGCTGGATATTTTTATCGATGCGAGTGATTTACACCAAGTGTTGACTAATTTGTTGGTCAATGCACGGGATGCCATGCGGGCAAAAGGCGGCGTTATACAAGTTAAGCTCGCCCTGGTTGAATTAGAAAGTGCAGTTTGCAACGCTTGTTTAGAAAACATTCAAGGGGAATTTATTGAATTGAGCGTGTCGGATTCTGGAACGGGAATTGAGGAAGGTACGATAACCAAGATATTCGACCCCTTTTTCACTACGAAAAGCGTGGGTGAAGGAACGGGCTTAGGATTATCAATGGTATGCGGCATTGTGCATCGCTCGCATGGGCATATTTTTGTTGAATCAAATCCTAGTGAGGCGACCACCACGTTTCGTTTATTATTCCCCGTTAGCAGTAACGTAAAAAATTAGTCAAACGATTTTTTATGGTCACAAAAAAAGGGCAGATTCTAAATCCGCCCTTTTTTATGGTCATTCGTTTATGCCCACCCACGGTTCATTGCCACCGTTAGACTTTTTAATTTTATCTGCGTACGCACTGGCTTCTGCTTTGCTTTTAAACCCGCCGACTTTTAGACGGAATTTCGTACCTGAATTATTCGGATCAACTGGCACAACTTCAACCGGAATGCCTTTTTGTTTTAATTCTGCCGCTTTACTTTGAGCAAACCATTCCTGTTGATACGAAATAACATTCACCGAATACTTGCCAGCAGGCACTGCTTTTTGTGACTTTATTTCCGTATTCAAAATTTCTTTTACGGGTGTTTTAACATTGGTTTTCGTGGCAACGCCCGCATTATTGCTGCCGGCGTGCGCCATTCCGCGCGTCATTCGACCACTGTAACTATCCACTTTGCGTTGTGCATCATTTTTATAACTGGCGGCGGCGGCAGCTCTGGCAACCGCATTCGCTTTGGCAATTTTTTGTGACAATAATTCGGCTTCGGCTTGAGCTTTTTCAGTCTCTTTATCAATTTCGGCTGCTTTGACTGCCTCCGCTTTTTTGGCTGATTTTTTTGACATGTCCGCCAATTTAACGGCTTCAACTGGTTTGAGCGACGTAGTTTCTACGCCACTGGCGGAATGTCCTGACGAACCTTCTCCCAAAGTTTCAGTCACGATGAGTGATCCTGTCGTAGCGGATTCTGTTTTCACATTCGACAGTGCAGGAACGGCGGCTTTGCCATTTAATAAATCGACAGCCGAATTCGGTTTAATTGCCGCAACGGCGGGAACGCTAATTTGTGCGGTGGCGATTTTTTCTACTTTTTGATTGAGCTGTTCAACCGATACTTTTAGATTTTCAATTTCTTTTTCGGGATTTTTTGCTAAAAAAGCAGTTACCTTTTCTTCTAACGCCGTGACGGATTCGTTTAATGTTACGGTACTTTTTTTGGTCTCGTACGACAACCAGCCAATTCCCGCACTTCCCAATAAACCAATCACGCCGACACCCAACGCAATATAACCAAACGTCGCGGTTTTCTTTCTTTTCTTTTCAACTTCGACAAATTGCTGTCTATTTTTGCTGTCAACGCTATCTTGATCCGCGCGTAATTGCGACATTGCAAGGTCGTGATTTTCTTTGGCTTGGCTTGCTGCTAACTCTGCGGCTTTTGTAACGAGAGCGTCTTCGTCAATCAATTTGGCTGCATCGGCTTCGTCAGCGATATTAAAGGTATCGGAAATGTTTTCACTCCCGGCATCCATCAACATTTGAGCAGTCTCTTCATCGTGTTCTTCCAAAGCGTCCAACTGTTTTGCCATCCA
>SESB01001922.1_pt1 | contig 12777 bp, 8 predicted proteins | sample 3171441 | NCBI WGS metagenome assembly SESB01 (sample SAMN06051867, study PRJNA518727) | freshwater metagenome | biome: subpolar coniferous forest; feature: holomictic lake; material: water; isolation source: holomictic Lake 227, 6 m depth | place: Canada: near Kenora, Ontario | collected 2014-07-08...
GAATGATGATGGTATGTATGCCTTTCTACAGCTTCATACCTCTCTTCAGACATTTTCCTGTAACCCGTTACAGCAGGGTTATTTTTGTACTCCGGGAGCGATAGCGCGACCCAGGGAGGATTTAACAAGCTTTTGCTAAACTGACAAGAAGCGCATGAGAGCATATACGGAGATCATTTCAGAAAATACACACTATTTCGATTCGAAAGAACCTTTTACGACCGAGCTTGGCGGCCTGCTTCCCTCGGTGAGGGTGGCCTACAGGACATGGGGCACGTTGAATACCAGAAAAGATAATGTGATCCTTATATGTCAGGCTCTTACCGGTTCTGCTGATGCGGATGCCTGGTGGGAAGGGATGTTTTCCAGAGGAGGCGCATTCGATGAGACCGCAGATTTTATTATCTGTACGAATGTGCTCGGGAGCTGTTATGGTACCACTGGTCCGATTTCTGTTAATCCTCTTACCGGAAGCCATTACGGGCCGGATTTTCCCTTGATCACCATCAGGGATATGGTGCATGTGCAGCGCATTCTGCTTGCCGGGATGGGCATCGAGAGGGTGAAGCTGGTGGTGGGAGCTTCTCTTGGCGGGATGCAGGTGCTTGAGTGGGGATTTCTTTATCCTGATGTTGTTGAGGCGCTGATGCCGATGGGCGCTTCAGGGCGTCACTCTTCATGGTGTATCGGTCAGAGTGAGGCGCAGCGGCAGGCTATCTATGCCGATCGTGACTGGAACGGTGGCAGGTACCAGGAGGGTCATCCTCCCGGCAAAGGACTTGCGGCAGCAAGGATGATGGCCATGTGCACCTATCGCAGCTTTGAAAATTTTCAGTCACGCTTTGGCCGCGAGTATCAGCAGGAGGGAAAGGCCTTCAAGGTCGAGAGCTACCTGCACCATCAGGGCAGAAAACTGGTAGAGCGGTTTGATGCCAACACCTATATCACGCTTACCAAAGCAATGGACTTGCACGATGTTTCCAGAGGCCGGGGAGAGTACGAAGAGGTATTGCGCTCCATGCAGCTTCCGGTTGAGATTCTTTCCATCAATTCCGATATTCTTTATCCGAAAGAGGAGCAGGAAGAGCTTGCCCGATTCATGCCGAATTCAAGCATTCTCTACCTGGATGAGCCGTATGGTCACGACGCTTTCCTAATTGATGTTGCAACGGTCAGCGGCATGGTGCGCAATTTCCTTGATCGTCTTTTCTGAGGGAATGGCTCAGATTTCCTCAAATCCGGTATAGCGCTGCAAGACTTCAGGTATCCTGATACGACCCTCAGAGGTCTGGTAGTGCTCAAGCAGGGAGACCATGAGCCGTGAGGTTGCCAGGCCTGAACCGTTCAGGGTGTGCACAAACTCCGGCTTGGACTTGCCATCGGGCTTGAAACGGATATTCGATCTTCTTGCCTGGTAATCCTCAAAGTTTGAGCAGCTCGATGCCTCAAGATATTTCTGTTCCGCCGGTGACCAGACCTCAATGTCGTAACATTTCGTGGCATTGGCGCTGATGTCGCCGCTGCAGAGCAACAGTACCCGGTAGGGGATCTTCAGCCCGACAAGGATTGCTTCGGCATGAGAGCGAATCTCCTCAAGCGCGGCATAGGAGGCTTCAGGCCGGGTAAACTTCACCATCTCCACTTTGTTGAACTGGTGTACCCTCAGGAACCCTCTGGTATCCTTGCCATAACTTCCCGCTTCGCGGCGGAAACAGGCTGAATAGGCGGTATAAGAGATTGGCAGACTTGCGGTCTCAAGCATCTCTCCCCGATGGAGGTTGGTGACCGGTACCTCAGCGGTCGGAATGGCGTAGAGATCGTCTTCACCGATGTGGTAAACCTGGTCGGCAAATTTCGGCCATTGTCCGGTTCCTCTCAGCGACTCCCGGTTGACTAAAAAAGGGGGGAACACTTCGGTATAGCCATGACGTTCGCTATGCGTGTCGAGCATGAAGTTGATCAGGGCGCGTTCCAGACGGGCGCCTTTGCCAATGTAGGCGGGGAAGCCAGCACCGCTCACCTTGGCGCCGCGCTCGAAGTCGAGAATACCGAGTGATTTGCCCAGTTCAAGGTGGTTTTTAACCGGAAAGTCAAGGTCGTGCACAAAGGTTACCGGTTCTCCGAAAATCTGGTTGTCAGCCGCGCTTCGCCCGACAGGAACCGACGGGTGCAGTTTGTTGGGAAGGGCAAGAAGGATATTTTCCATCTCTTCTTCAAGAAGGCTGAGCGCGGTATCCATTTTGGTAATTGCCTCGGAGACTGATTTCATCTGGATAATCAGCTCTTCAGATGAGCCTTTGCCGCTCTTTTTTATGTCGGCGATCTCTTTTGAAACCTTGTTGCGCAGGGCTTTCTGTTCATCGGAACGCTGTACAAGTTGCTTGCGCTCCTTATCGCAGGCAAGCAACTGCTGCAGTCTCGGCTCTTCCACTGAGAGCTGCCGGTTGTGCAGCATGGCAACAACCTCGTCCGGATTCTGGCGGATATAGTTGATATCAAGCATGATGGTGAGTGAGAATGGGTTATGCTGAAAGCAGTGACTTGACGATCTGCTGAACCTTGGTGCCATCAGCTTTTCCCTTGAGCGCTTTCATGGCTTCTGCCATCACTTTGCCCATCTCTTTCATTGATGCAGCGCCTGTTTTCGTGATGATATCCTGTATGACGGTTGTTACATCCTCATCGGAGACTGGCGCAGGAAGATACTCTTCAAGCACCGTTAACTCTGCCTGCTCAGTTTCAGCAAGGTCGAGACGATTTCCGGCAGTGAACTGTTCAATGGCATCACGCCGTTTTTTTGCGAGACTCACCAGTACTTCCAGCTCCTGCTCTTCCGTCAGCACGGCGGTGCCGCCAACGCGAATGGAGACCTCCTTTTCCAGCAGTGCGGCGCGAATGGAACGGATGGCGTTCAGGCGGGTTTTATCGCCGCTTTTCATTGAACTTTTAAGATCCTGATCTATTTTTTCTTTCAGACTCATGGTGGTGTCAACTCAATATTTTTTAAAGAAGAATCAGAAAATACAGGAAAAAAACCTGCTTTCCCACACCACAAGAGCTTTTGCCTGGTTCATTCATTGATATCCCCGCACACCGGCCTGAAGACAAGCTCTTCCACTGATGTTCGTTGCGGCAGGAGATAGGCGTTGACAAGGGGGCCGGAAATATCTTCAGGCATCATCATTGTCGCTTTCATCTCTTCCGGCACTTCTCCCCACATTGGAGTATAGACTGCGCCAGGCATGACATTGGTAATTCTGACGTTGCACGTTTTCGCATACAACCGCATGGCTTCAACAAGTCCTTTCTGTCCAAACTTTGACATGGAGTAGATGGAAGAGCTTTTGAATGCTATTTCTGCGGCAACAGAGGTAATAAAAAAAATGTGACCTGATTTGTTTTTTTCCATGACGGGAAAGACCTTCTGTGTCAGAAAAAACGTGCCTTTCAGGTTTGTCGATATCGTATACTCAAAATCTTCCTCGGTCAGTTCGGCAAGTGGTTTGAACCTTCCGACTCCGGCATTGTTTACGAGGCAGTCAATCGTGCCGTGGCGCTCAAGGGTGGTTTTGACGAGTTTGTCAATCTGTGCAATGTCGGCAATGTCCGCCTGAACGATATCTGCAGATGCGCCGTAAGAACGGCAGGTGCCGGCAACGGTTTCAAGATCGGAAAGTGTCCTGGAAACAAGGATCAGCACAGGATTAAAGTTGTTCTGCGTTCCGGCAGCGCGAGCAAAGTCAATGGCAATAGCCTTGCCGATCCCTTTGCCCGCTCCGGTTATGATGATGATGTGTTTCATATTTTTGAAGATGGTTGACAATTATACTCCAGCCTGCGGTACCATAAGAAAAAAAGAGGAGGCCGCTTCTTTATGGTTTGATGTGATTGTTTTGTAATTCTGTTGTGTTTTTTGACGCGACGAGTAAAGTTTTTAAGAAAAAAATATATATTTTGTGTATAAAATAAGCCGCAAAGGCGTCAGATTAATGTCGCATTGCTCTTTTTTTAAAATGATACATCCTGATGTTTATCATGGGTATTACCAAAGTTAAATGGTTTGACGGGAAAAAGGGGTATGGATTCCTTTTAAATCCTGATGGGGGAGAGGATATTTTTGTTCATTTTTCCGCTATTCAGTCGGAACAGAGTTTCAAAGTACTGAATCAGGATGCCGAAGTGGATTTTGAGCTCGACAAAACCGGGAAAGGATTGCAGGCAAAGAATGTTCGTGAGATTTCTCAGAGCGGATCAGCAAAGGTTCAGCCTGTTCAGGTGTCATTTGCGTAGAGATTGTTGTCAGAGCAGGCCACTTTCCCGAAAGCTGAACCAATCTGCTTTTCCTATAATAACGTGGTCCAGCAGGTCGATCTGGATGACGGCGCTTGCCTTTTTCAGGAGTTCCGTAACCTGTTTGTCGGCATTGCTTGGTTCAACGTCTCCTGAAGGGTGGTTATGCACGAGTATTATAGCATGTGAACTCTCCTTGATTGCAGCCTTGAATACCTCACGGGGGTGAATAAGGGCAGCGTTGAGTGTTCCTACGGAAACCTGCTCGGTTTTAATGATCTGGTTTTTGGTGTTCAGGTGCAGGACGAAAAGATGCTCCTTTGTTTCATCAGGGATGCGCCCGGTCATGTATTCAAAAATATCTCTTGCCGCCTGGATTTTTTTGTTGTTGTTCCGTGAATAGTGCAACCGCTTGTTTAATTCAAAGACCGCAACAATTTGCATGGCTTTGGTCTCTCCGATTCCCTTGATCTCCTGAAGTTCCCCGATGGTTATATTGACAAGCTTTTCAAGAGTGAACCTTGCAATAATCTCGTTGCAGGTATCAACAATATTGAGTTTTCTTGAACCAAAGCGCAGGATGATTGCCAGCAGCTCGGCAGGACTGAGTGAGGCTGGTCCGCTGCTGAGAAACCTCTCTCTCGGCCGGTTTTCAGGGTCAAAATCATGGAGTCGCATTTCTTCTGTTTTTGTTGGAACCGCCGAATAAAAGCGCTTTATTGTTGCAATAAAAGCGTATTAAAGGAGTTTACAAAAAAAGAGTGAGAAGAGAGCAAGTTTTTTTAGTCGCAGTCATACTCAGCCCAATTGCTAGGCGTCTCATACCAGCGGAGCTGTTTAAGCGATACCCCTTCGGGCAAATGGGGGCTGATCTGGTGAAACGCCCATTTGGCAAGACATTCAGCCGTTGGAGGTTCATCAGTCACCAGAACCCTCGAATTGCGTTTCGTGATAAAGTCAAGATCCTCATGATCATCTTTCCACACCGCGAAGCCGTGATCAAGCTTGTCGTGAATGTGTTCCACCATGATCTCTTTTAAAAACTTGAAATCCATCACCATTCCCTCTTCACTGTCACCTTTGCGCTTGATCAGTTCCCCTTCAACGGTGGCGACAACCACTCCGCGATGGCCGTGCAGTTGATTACAGAAAGAAAAGCTGTTCGGAAGCGTATGGCCGTAATCGATCTCTATTTTTCGTGAAATACGCATGGGTTTACAATGATTGTCGTTACCGGATTCCCTTGTCGGCAGTGGCAAGCAAAGTGTACGCAAAAAATTACTGTTTCACGAATTTCTGTTTTCTTCTAAAAGTGCGGCCTGGATGCTCAATCCCAAACAACGTTTTCGCTAAAAACTTTTTATAGCCTGTGCATAGACCATGGGGCTCTCGCTTGGAGAGCTTGCTCCTGAAATTTTCCATGCGGCTGTCGATTGCAGGCTATAGTTTTTGGCATCAAACCATTTTACCCCAAATCCAGCTCCTGTCAGGTTGCTGGTATTCTTGCCTGCATCGGGAAGGGGTGTGTTATGGAGAGCAGCATAACCATGGTCAACAAAAGCTGAGAGTTCCAGTTTTCCCGGAAGTTCCCCGGTTGAGTCAAAAAGATAGCGCAGTTCAGCGGTCGCAATAACGCCCTGGTCAGCGCAGGACTCACTTGTCTGCCAGGCACGAACCGCACCGGGCCCAGCCAGTGAGAGTTGTTCTGAACTGCTCAGGTTTTTATTGCTCCACTGACCATAGGCGCCGGCATAAAGAGTTAAAGCTTGAGATATCATCTGGGTGCGGGCAAGACTCATGTTCAGTTTGGCATAGCCGCCATTGGTGCGCAATCCTTGTTCCGCCTGGTCTTTTGAAAGCGTTTCGGCATCATTGAGGCTCAATTGTCCTCTGACAAAACCAAGGGAGAGTGCGGTGGAACCCCCTCCAAGCATGTTATCCATCTGTATGCCGGTAAGTCCTGTCTGACACGATGCTGAAAGTCGTTGATTGCTGGATTGTGTACTTTCAATTCGATCGTCCAGTATTTTTCCTTCTCCGGCAACTGTTGCATTCAAAATCAGATTTCTGTTTCGTATGATTGGCTGGGTAAGGGAAAAAATCAGGTTGTGGGCATTGCCGTAAGCATGCAATGCCTGGAATGATCCGCCCATCTGATAGTTGACGTAGTTGTAGTTAAATCCGATTTTTGTTCCGTATGGGGTGATTGGTATCGTATAGCCTGTTTGCACATTCTGCAACTCTCCGATTGTGGATGTCTGCAAGCGCAAGGTTAACTGATCACCAAGATGAAGAGGAGAATAAAGTTCCATACAGCCCCCGAAGTGATTGGCGCCTGTTGCTTCGTTTCCATAATTGTCAATGTTCACTGAGTAGCCGTAGGGCTTGCCTTCAATGACTTCAAGGGTTGCTTTTGTTGTGCCGGGTCTTGAGCCTGGCTCCAGCAGGATACGTGAAGAGATATTGGGCAGTTCATTGGTTCTCATGACCATGGAGGTAAGGGATCCATTTTCAAGAGGCTGGTCTGAGTGCACCTGATTGGCATAATATTCCAAAAGAGATTTCTGTGTTCTTGTTACAGCAGGTTTTGTTTCAACACGTATCTTTTCAAGAACGCCTTCCATAACTTCAATGACAAGAGGAGTGCCTGGAGTCAGCGTTTGAGGGGGGAAAAAGGCTGAAGCCAGAAAATATCCCTTTTTTCGGTAGGCATTGGTGATTGTTAGGGCTGCGTTATCCAGTTCGGCCAGCGTCAGTTCCTGACCTTTATAATCCGCCATGAGCACTGAAAGCTCACTGTCGGAAAAAAGGGTGTTGCCGATAAAGGTAAAACCAGCAACTTTGATTCGGGTACTCCCCGGATTTCGTTTTCCCGTTCCAATTTCTTGCTGATGATCAGGTGATGCTTGCCGGGGAAAAAAGGAGGGCAAGGGAGCGCTTTCGTTGAGAAGTCGGCCAGCATCAGGCAGATTCGCCGCTAAAGCGGTGCTGGCCGTAAAGGCTGAAATGAAGAGGAGTGTGTTCAATGATGCCGCCATACAACATTCTGTAATTTTCAGATTTTTTTATCCGACTTTGACCAGTACAACTGTCAGTACTTCGCCGCCAAACTGGTCCCTGGCAATAATTTCAACCCGATATTCTCCTGCGGCCTCTTTTGGCGGCGTTCCGCTTATGATCTTCCGTTCAGGATCAATTGACATCCATGACGGTATGGATGAGCCATTGACCGATGCAACTTCAAGAGAGATAACAGCCTCCGGGTTGCTGTGATTGAACATGCTGTCCGGGAGTGAAAAAAGAAAGAATTGTTCTGCAGGTTCAGGCACTTCTATTGCGCTGGCGGCAATAAAACCGCCACTTGAGGCGTTACCGGATTGGCTTGCGAAAGAGAGCTTGGATTCAGAAGTTTGCGAGATCATGCCGGGAGTGTAGTCAGGATTAAGAAAGATTTCACTGGCGGCATTGAATGTTTGATTCATGCTGAGTGCCTGTGTTTGACCACTGCTTTGAGCTTCAGCTTGCCATGACAATATTGGGTCGACGTCTCCGTAAATTTTGCTGAGAGCATTGGCCGAAATGTTTATCGGGCGTTTGGTGATTGAGAAAGCATTATTGTCGCTCACAAAGGTAATGTTGTAGTTGCCGGCCTTGCTTCCCGCACCAAGCTTGATGTCGTAACTGCCGACATTAGAGCCTGTCTCCCGACTCAGGGTGCCGGTGATGTCGCTCAGGGCGTCACTCACCGTTACACTGCCGAGACTGCCACTGGTGATGGTGACCGCCAGCGCAGGATCCAGTTCTCCGTAGGTTGTGCTTGCTGCTGTGGCGCTCAAGGTCATCGGACGCTGATTGATGGTCAGCCTGGCGCCAGTGTAGTTGATCGCGTAGTTGCTGTTCTTCAGGGTATTCTGGGAGATTGCGTAGTTACTTACATTTTCTCCTTCTGCCCGGCTGAGCTCGCCGCTGATAGTGTCACCCGCAAGAAGGCCGCGTCCGCTGCTTTGCTCTTCGGCTGACCAGGTCAATGTTGGATCGGAGTCACCATACGTTTTGCTGAGAGCAGTGGCTGAAATATTGATTGGTCTCTGAGTGACAGAGAATGCGTTGTTGTCGGAGGCAAAGGTAATGCTGTAGTTGCCGGCTTTGCTGCCGGAGCCAAGGTTGATGTCGTAACTGCCGACATTGGACCCAGTCTGTCGACTCAGGACGCCTGTGACGTCGCTCAATGCATCACTTACGGTCATACTGCCGAGAGTGCCATTGGTAATGCTGACCTCCAGTGCAGGATCCACCTCACCATAGATCGTACTTGCATTTTTGGCACTCAAGGTAATCGGGCGCTGATTGATGGTCAGGTTGGCGCCTGTGTAGTTGATGGCATAGTTACTGTTGTTCAGCGTGTTCAGAATGATCGCGTAGCTGCCGACATCCTCTCCTGGCATTCGAGCGAGTTCGCCGCTGAAGAGGTCACCTGCGATGAGACCGCGTCCATTACTTTGGGTTTCAGTATCCCATGTTAATGGCGGGTCATTCTCATCATAGGTTTTGTTTTGATCATCTGCGGAAATATCAATCGGCAGGGGCTTAACGGTATAGGGAAGTCCATAGCCTGCAGCAAAGGTGAAACCGCTGCTGCTTGATAGACCACTTGAATAGTTAATAGTGTAATTGCCTGTGTTTGAAGTAGCTGTTGGAGTGCCACTCACCATCATGGTGCCTGTCAAGCCGATATTCTGTGCATTATCCTCATTATCTGAAAATCCAGTCAGCGTATAACTGTACGTGGCATCCGGCTGATCTCCGTAATAACTGTAGCTTTTGCCGCTTGCCAAAGTCGTGTTGACGGAAAGCTGGCCCGGAACACTGGAATAGATGAACCCGTTGCCGGATTCGCTTACCTTGACCGGGGCATAGTTCGTGTATGTTGCGTTGTAGTGACGGAAGTCAGAGGTCAGCAGGCCTTTGACGGTTGAACCGGGATTGGCCGAATAGACCAGCCATCGTGCTGTTCCGGCAGTTGAGAGTATTACACCTGCGCTGTTGTTGAAATCTTTGCCAGCCAGAACGATGCTGTTGCCACTGGATGCGCTTGCCGCAAGAGTCCCCGAAGCAAGGGTGATGCCTGATCCCGCTGTCGTTCCGTTGTTCACGGCGCTGATGCTGCCGGCAGAGACAGTGCGCAGCGTGATGTCACCACTTTCACTGTTGGTGCGTCCTGCTCCATCCCGAAGTTCGATGGTCACGTTACCGGATCCGGCGTTAATTGATGTTCCGGCAGCCATGGTGATGACAGCGTTGCCTGCCGATCGTGAGGCATCAGCGACACCATTTGCCAGCGTATCATTGGAAACAAGTGTCAGGTTTCCGCTGTTGGTTGTGATATTGGCGTTGATCAGTATGCTATTTCCTGCATAAAGCTCAAGATTACCGCCAGTACCAAAGGGGTTTTCAGTGACGACGGGTGAATTGACGGTGATGTTGTTGTTGGCCTTCAGTGTGACATTGTCACCGGCATTGAGCAGCGTTGTAATCTGGTTTGGAGTGAAGGTGTTGTCCGTGCCTGGACTGGAGGTGTAACCTTCCTGGAGCAAAGACTCTTGTACAACTTGAGGTGTCAGAATCTCCACTTTGCCGGTATTGTTTGACCAGTTCATGGAGCTGACCACGAAACTGCCGTTCATGCTGCCCACCGTGAGAGGAGTAATACCGCCCGAACTCAGTTGATCATCTTTCTTCGTGCCCATAAGGCTGTTGGCTGTGCTTACTGCACCGATGAGGCCGCCGTGTCCATTTCCCAGTGTCACGGATCCTGCATTGGTCAGAGAACCATTGTCCATGGTTGATGAGGCCGTTACATAGTTGCTGTTCGGCAGTGCTATCGTTATGGCACCTGCCTGGTCACCCGTTTTAGAACCGACCAGACTGTTGGAAGCGCTTATCTCTCCCGCCGTGCCACCAAGCCCATTCCCCCAGGTTACAGCTCCGGCATTGACCGCAGTTCCCTTGTCCCATCCGCTGGATGAGACCACGTAATTGCCATTCTTCAGGGCCGTTATTCTGTTTGAGCCGGAGTTATCTGAGCCGACAAAGTCATTTTTGGTTGAGCCAACCAGACTGTTGGCGGCGCTTATCACCCCAGTCGTACCCATGGCTCCATTTCCCCAGGTCACAGCGCCTGCTTCGGTTGCCGTTCCATTGTCCCAATTGGGAGCCCCGACGACAAAATTCCCGTTTGAGAGAGCTACTATGTTATAGACCGAGCCGTCATTTGTGGCAGAACCAATGAGGCTGTTGGTTTCGTTTATCGCTCCGATGGTGCTTCCGATACCACTTCCCCAGGTTACCGCTCCGACATCGATGGCGCTCCCGTTGTCCCAATGTGATGAGGCGACCACGAAGTTCCCATTTGTCAGGGCTGCGATAGTATACGATACTCCATCATTGGCCGACGAACCGATCAGGCTGTTGGCTGTGCCTATAATTCCTGCCGTGCCTTTTGTGCCATTTCCCCACGTTATAGCTCCCGCATTAACCACGGAACCATTGTCCCAATTGGGAGTCCCGATTACGTAATTCCCATTGGTCAGGGCTATCACTGTCGATGACAAACCGTCACTGGCAGCAGAACCGATCAGGCTGTTCGATGTGCTGACCAATCCGAAAGAGCCAGTTGCTCCATTGCCCCAGGTTACCGCACCTGTGTCGATAATTGTTCCATTATCCCAAAACGGCGAATTAATGACGTAGTTGCCGTTAGCCAGCGCGGTTACCGACGAGCCAACCTTGTCATTGGCTTTATAACCGACCAGACTGTTGGTTGCGCTTATTATTCCGACCGTGCCACCAAGCCCATTTCCCCAGGTCACAGCCCCGGCATCGGTAGTGCTCCCATTCCAAAGCGGTGAGCTGACGACATAATTCCCGTTCGTCAGGGCAGTGACGTTGCCAACGTTATCTCCTTCTTTGGAGCCAATGAGGCTATTGGCATCGCTTATTGCTCCGACGGTGCCGCCGACACCATTACCCCAGGTTGCTGCGCCGACGTTGGCTGTAGACCCATTGTCCCATAGCAACGATGAAGCTACGTAGTTGCCGTTGGTCAATGCGGTTACTTTCGATGAAACCCCGTCATTTAACTTTGAACCGACCAGGCTGTTGGCAGCGCTTATCACCCCAACGGTGCCAGTGGCTCCATTTCCCCAGGTTACGGCACCAGCATCAACAACAGCGCCATTATTCCAGGATGGCGAGCCAACAACATAGTTTCCGTTTGTGAGCGTTGTCAGAGTAGCAAGAGTTCCATCATTGAGTGTTGAACCGATAAGGCTGTTCGTTTCTGAAACGCTTCCACTGACACCCGTTGTTCCATCAATCCAGGTTATGGCACCGACACCTGCCACACCTGCGTTCGACCATTTTTGTGTTATGGTGACGGCGTTGTTGTTGCCGTTCAGAGCGGTTACTTTTTCGCCAACCAGGTCATTGGATGTCGAGCCGCTCAGCATTGAAAGCAGTGTGCCATCGGGTTTGTAGAGCCTGACCGCTCCGGCATCGGGTGCGACAAAATCATCCAGCGGGCTGGCAACAATAATATTGCCGTTCAGGAGTTCGACGATGTTGCCGGAGCCATGCTGGTCACCTTCTGCCGGATTGGCATCAGGCAGTGAAATGAGGGAGAAGAGAGAATTCGTTGTATTGGCGTCAATGGTGATGTTCCGTGGATCAATCAGGAACAGTCCATTTTCGCCGTATGGTGATGCCATGGTGATCCGGCCGCTAATGGCAAGTTTTTCATGTCCCGACACTTCGACCTTGCCGCCGTTGCCGCTGTTTGTTCCTCCTTTGGCCTCAATATCGCCAGCGAAAGCAGTTGACTGCTCAGACCAGACCACAATGGTTCCACCGTTGCCGTTGTCAAGAGCGTTGGCTTTCAGATTGCTGCTTTTGGTAATAACGGTGCTTGTTGCGTTGGCAAGTGACGCATTGTTGCCTTGCCAGCCCCCACCAATGAAGATGCTTCCTCCCCCTGTCTGTCCTTCAGCCGCTGCGCTTGCGCCTGCAAGAAGCGTGTGTGGCGCTGTGATGGCGATCAGGCCGCCTTGTTTCGAGCTGCCGCTTGTGCTGATGGTACCGGAGAGGTACAGGTTTTCTCCTGCCTCGATGCGGATGCTGCCGCCACTGCCGCCATCTGCCGTGATGCGGCTGGTGGCCGTTTGCTCAATGCTGCCTGTCGCATGAATGCTTATGTCGCCACCTCTGTCGATGCCGTCGGCATTCCATAAGCCAGAATCAACAAGATTTTTTGCATCGGCATTGATAACAGAAGAGCTTATTGTGCCGGTGTTGATGATGGCGCCTCCTTCGATGACGATTTTTCCGTCGCGTTCTGTCATGCTGCTTGCACGTATCTTGCCACTGTTATTCACCACCGAGCCCAGCAGCTCATTGGCGGCAGAAGCACTTATTATGACAGCGCCACCGTCA
>SESB01001923.1_pt1 | contig 12776 bp, 5 predicted proteins | sample 3171441 | NCBI WGS metagenome assembly SESB01 (sample SAMN06051867, study PRJNA518727) | freshwater metagenome | biome: subpolar coniferous forest; feature: holomictic lake; material: water; isolation source: holomictic Lake 227, 6 m depth | place: Canada: near Kenora, Ontario | collected 2014-07-08...
GTAACTATTGCAGGTCAATCTAACATCACATCTGTCGGTACTCTAACTTCTCTGAATGTAACAGGGAATGTAGACTCCGGCAATGCAAATCTAGGCAACTTAGTCACAGCGAACTTCTTCACTGGTAACGGTTATCTGTTAACTGGTATGGTCCCGGGAGATTCAATCTCTAACGGCACCAGCAACGTCAAGGTCGCATCGTCTGGTGGTAACGTAACTACTTCAGTTGGCGGCACTGCTAACGTATTGGTCATCACCACTACTGGTGCTAACATATTGGGCACGTTGAACACTGGCACAGGTAATGCAAACGTCGGTAACATCGGTGCTACAAACTTCGTCGGCACTAACGTAAATATTTCAGGTCAGTTGACTTCTACCATCTCAACAGGAACTGCCCCGTTCGTTGTAACATCAACAACTCAAGTTGCTAATTTAAATGTTGCAACAGCAGGATCAGCAACAACGGCCGGATCTGCTACAACAGCAGGTACAGTGACAACTAATGCACAGCCGAATATTAATTCTGTCGGTCTACTAAGTGGATTGACAGTTGGTAACCTAACATCTAATACAATATTTGGTAATGGAACTATTGATGCAACCGGCAATGCAAATGTCGGTAACCTGGGTACAGGTGGTCTGATTGTTGCAACTGGTAACGTAACCGGTGGCAATTTAGTAACAGGTGGCGTGTTAAGTGTAACAGGCAATGCAAACGTCGGTAACATTGGCGCTGCTTCTGGTGTATTCACCGGAACAGTCGGCGTCACTGGTAATGCAAACGTCGGTAATCTGGGAACAGGTGGTCTTATTGTTGCAACTGGTAACGTCACTGGTGGTAACTTAGTTACTGGAGGCGTAGTCGCCGCAACTGGCAATGTATCGGGCGGAAACTTAACTACTGGTGGTGTAGTCGCCGCAACTGGCAATGTATCGGGCGGTAATGTAACAACTGGTGGTGTAGTCGCTGCAACAGGTAACGTATCTGGTGGTAACTTAACTACTGGTGGTGTCGTAGTAGCAACTGGCAACATTACAACCAGTGCTAACCTTGTCACTGACTTCATTAATGGTAAAACTACAGCAGTAACAATAACGGCTGCAGGCACAAATACTAACATCAATTTGGTTCCTAATGGAACAGGCACAGTTGATGTCACCGGCAAGAGAATTACAAGTCTGGCAACTCCTACTACATCATCTGATGCAGCGACTAAGTTGTATGTTGATAACGCTCTTACTGCTGGTCTGAACATTCACCAACCGGTTCTGGTTGAAACAACTGGTGCCCTCACCGTAACTTACGCTGATGGCGGCACAACCCCGACAGTTGATGCTATTACTACTGGTAATACTCTGACGTTCCTGGCAAATCACGGACTGTCCCTACAGGATATGATCGTATTTGACACAACAACGAACGGTCTTACTGCCGGTGTACCCTACTTTGTCTATACCATTCCAGCACTTGATCAGATTACTCTGTCAACTACGTGGAGCGGAACACCAGTTACTGGACTAGCAAATGGTACAAGTTTAGGCATTACCAGCCGCGCGAACTCAGGCGTCGGCGCCACATTGACCAATGCCGGTGCTCAAGCAGTATTACAAGTAGACGGTGTATCGTTGAGCATAGGCAACAGAGTATTAGTATATCGCCAGTCAGCAGCCGAAGAGAACGGTATATACACTGTCTCGGTAGTAGGTACTCCATCAACAAATTGGGAATTAGTAAGGGCAACTGACTGTAATAAGTATGCGCCCAATAGCACAACTGGTTTATCAGCCGGTGACTACTTCTTCATTGAAGCTGGTCTAACCGGTAGCGGCGAGTCGTATGTCTTAACCACCGCCGGTATCATCATCATTGGTACAACTGGTATTACATATACTCAGTTCAGTGACACGCAAGTTTATTCAGCAAGTACAGGTTTAACTCTTACTGGTACAGCGTTCAGCATTACAAATACTGCTGTGACACCGGCATCATACGGTAATGCTTCGTATATCCCATCATTCACTGTTAATCAACAAGGTCAATTGACCGCGGCTGCAGGTAATGTTGTTATTGCACCAGCAGGAACACTAACCGGTACAACGTTGAATGCCACAGTCGTCACATCTAGTCTGACCAGTGTTGGATTACTAACTGGGTTAATCGTAGGTAACGCAACGGCAAATATTAATCTGGCTAACGGTGCCAACGGTGTATTATCAGTAACGGGCAATGCAAATATCGGCAACATCGGCACAGCAGGTCTTGTCGTTGCAACCGGCAATGTAACTGGTGGAAACTTAGTAACCGGTGGTGTTCTATCTGCTACTGGCAACGCAAACGTCGGTAACTTGGGAACAGGTGGTCTGGTCGTTGCAACTGGCAACATCACCGGCGGTAACTTAGTTACTGGCGGCGCGTTATCAGTAACGGGTAATGCTAACATCGGCAACATCGGAACAGGTGGTCTGATTGTTGCAACTGGCAATGTCACTGGTGGAAACTTAGTAACTACCGGTAACGTAAGTGCTAACAATGCCAGCATTGGAAACTTGCTGGCTCTCGGTAACTCTCAGATACAATGGGCAACGTTGACTACATCTTCTACTGCGGCAAATCAGACGATTGCCACAACGAAGATTACAACAACCGACTTCACAGCGATTGAATACTTAATAAAATCCACAGACGCAACTGGCACTAAATATAGCATGACTTCTATTCATGCGATTACGAATAACTCAGCAGTTGATTATTCAGTATTCAGTGGGTTGAATTTAGGCGGGACCACTGGTACACTTGTAGTAAATATCGGTGTTATCGGTTCCAATGCTTGGGTATCATTAGAAGTGACTCCGTCGAGCAGCAATTCAACAGTATGGACGACACAATATAGAGTTATTTAATGGCAAATAAACCCTTTGTATCTCAGGATGGATATTCAATCGGGGATACCCCCGTTAACATCATCCTGGCAAACGGGGACATCACCACTACCAGGATAACCCTATCCAACGATGCTACTTCAACAAGCGGTGCTGTAGTTTTAACGGGTGACCCCAACCCGATTTCAGGTAATGTAGGTGTATTACAAATAGGCCCTCCATTGGGGTTTGCCGATACAGACATAGTGGTGAGCATGTCCCATTCGGCAAATGGATACACTCAGGTAATCTTACAAAATCCCGATCCAGGGACATTAGCATCCTCTGACTTCGTTGTTAACAATGACAGATCAACTGGTGCTGGAATATACGGCGATTTTGGTATCAACAGCAGCAACTTTGCCGGCGGTGGTGCCTTTGGTATTGCTGATGGTGTTTATCTACTGGCATCAAATGCCACGATGAGTGTAGGAACGCACACTGAACATCCACTGAATCTTGCCACGAATAATGTAACACGAATGACAGTTGCCTCTATCAGCGGCAACATCACCGTCACTGGAAACCTCGCTGTTGGCAATCTTGATATGACCGCTAAGGCAAATCTTGGCGCCATAGGCAACGTTGCAATAACAGGCGGGACTGCTAATCAAGTAGTCCAGACAAATGGCTCAGGTGTTCTTTCATGGATCACAGTGGCTACAGCAGCGCAAGGTGCCAAGGCGGATACGGCTTTACAACCGGGTAGTCAACCGGGTGTCGGCATATCGTCGGTGCTATATCCCGATCCATCAACGCTTGTCGCTGATAATGAATATCTGGCTGTGGCCCCGTCTGTTGAGAGCGAGACTACTGCTAATGTCATTGCATCAAGTGGGACCAACGGCGGCATAAGTTACCTGATGAGATTCGTATCAGGGCCGCTAGGAACAGATACAGTACCAGCCGGAACTTGGACCTTCAACACATATGCTTCGGTGACAGATATTTCCGGAACGAATAAGATCGTCACACGCATCAACAAAGCAGTAAGACAAACAGGAATCACCGGAACTTTTACAGGCAGCGGCGCCACTCGCACTTTTACGACTACTGGTGGTGCTCCGTTCGTCCCCGGAGACATAGGCGACGGAACTATTCTTACTGCCACGCTTATTGAGACACCGACACAAACAGGTTGGGTTGTTGGATACACATCAAGTTCAGAAGTAACCGTTCATCTTTCAAATCCGGCATTCGTAAACATCTCGGGAACTCCGCTGATGGCGTTGTTCTATCTGCTGTTCAACACCTCGTCAGTTGCCACAGATATCTCAACTGCCTCAACGATAGTGCATATCACCGACAGCATCGCGCAGTCTGCATTTACCGGACTGAACATCACTGATGAACTGGTCGCGGCATACTTTGCAGTGACAGATCACGCCACGCCACGAACATTCACGCTGTATTACGCCGGTACACAAAACATTACCAACGTGGTAACTACCATGGGCATCATTGCCCAGACAATAACCAATGGGATAACTTCATCAGCACCGAGTCAGGATGTTGTGTATGATGCTCTTGCTCTTAAGGCGCCTCTGGCATCACCGACGTTTACCGGCAACATAACATCGGGTAATGCAAACCTTGGTAATCTGGCCCTGGCTAACTTCTTCCAAGGCGACGGTGGTCTATTAAGCAATGTGTCTAGTACTCCTGGAGCCTATATCGCAAACGGCACCAGCAACGTCACCATTGCAACTTCAGGCGGAAACGTCACCACTTCAGTTGGTGCCTCGGCAAATGTTCTTGTCATCACAACGACCGGAGCAAACATCACCGGAACTGCAAACGTATCCGGTAATGCAAATGTCGGCAACTTAGGTACTGGTGGACTCATCGTTGCAACCGGTAATGTATCAGGTGGTAATCTGACAACAGGCGGACAAGTAGTTGCCACAGGAAACATATCAGGCGGAAATTTAATTGGTCCTCATGCAAATGGCACCAGTAATGTAAATATTCCTGCAGTCAATGGCAACGTCAATATAAGCGCAGCTGGTAACGCCAACATAATAGTGGTAACAGGAACCGGGGCAAATGTCGCCGGCACACTCAATTCATCCGGTAATGCAAACGTCGGTAACTTAGGTACTGCCGGTCTTGTAGTGGCAACTGGCAACGTCACTGGCGGTAACTTAACTACTGGTGGTGCGTTAGCAGTTACTGGCAATGCAAATGTTGGTAACCTCGGCACCGCAGGTCTTGTTGTCGCCACAGGCAATGTAACAGGTGGAAACTTAGTAACAGGTGGTGTTGCTAATGTAGGTGGAAACATCATCGGGGGTGCCAGTGCAATAATCGCAAATGTTGTTTATGTAGGCACCGGTGCCAACGGCACTTCATTGACTACCCCGGTGTTTGTCGGACGAGATGATGGAGCTCTGTATGTACAGGCCGCATTGTTCAACGCCAATACTGCTGGTTCAGCAGACTGGGTTGCATACGGCAACAACGGAAACGATGTTGCTGGCTGGGCTGACATGGGATTCACCAGTTCAACATTCAGTGATGCAAACTATACCATAACGAAACCGAACGATGGTTACTTCATTGTTCAGGCAGTAAATGGCGCCGGCCTCGGTGGCAATCTTGTTCTGGCCACAGGCGATCAAGGTGCCAACAATGATATTGTGTTTGCCACAGGTGGCTTCCTTACAGCAAATGAAAAGATGCGGTATATTCATGCCGCAGGACAGTTTGATATTCAGCCAACAACAGTTTCATCCAGCACTATAACAGGCGCATTGAGAGTTCGCGGTGGTACTGGCATCGCCGGCAATCTGTATGTAGGTGGTCTGATCAATAGTGCCGCAAACATCACAGGCGCAAATCTTGCAACTGGTGGTGTCGTCGCAGCAACTGGTAATGTGTCGGGTGGTAATCTGACAACAGGCGGACAAGTAGTTGCCACAGGAAATATCACCGGTGGCAATCTAATGGGCATCTTTGCTAATGGCACCAGCAACGTAAGAATTCCGGCAGTCAATGGCAACGTCAATATAAGCGCAGCCGGCAATGCAAACGTTGTTGTAGTTACTGGTACCGGAGCAAATATCACCGGCGAACTGACCGTTACAGGGAATGCTACAGTTGGAAACTTGATTTCAGGCTTTGGTACCGGTGGAAATATCACCGGGGCAAATCTTGTCTCTGCAAACTACTTCACCGGAACACTTACAACTGCTGCTCAACCTAATATTACCAGCGTAGGATCACTTACTTCTCTTACGGTGGTGAACGACCTCACTGGCAACACTGCTCACTTCAACGGCGCCGCATACTCAAATGCCTCGATTACAACAGCATTACAACTGACAACTAAAGCGTATGTTGATCAGGCATCATCAACTGGGCTGCAAATTCATACCCCAGTTCTTGTTGAGTTTGAATCGGCAATAACCGGAACATACACTCAAGGCGGAACAACTCCCACAGTAACTACGATTGCCACAGGCAATGTGCTGACAACCTCATCAACACATAGTTTATCTGTGAACGACATAATAGTTTTCGGCATCAGCACCAATGGTCTTGTTGCAGGAACGGCATACTTTGTCCTGGCAACGCCAGCGGCAAATCAATTGACGCTGACGCTGATATATGATGGCACCTCTGAAGTAACCGGACTGACTAACGGCACCGGACTGACAATTACCAGCCGGGCAAACTCGGGTGTCGGATCCAAGATAACAAATGCAGGAACTCAGACGGCACTGGTCATTGACGGCGTGACAATGGCCGCAACGAATAGAGTGATGGTGGTGAATCAGGCCAATACGACCTGGCACGGTGTTTACTCAGTTACAAGCATTGGATCAGGTTCAACTAATTGGGAATTGACTCGGGCAACTGATGCCGACAAATATGTGCCGAAGAGCACCGCAGGGCTGGCCTCTGGATCATACTTCTTCATCACGGGCGGCAGCGCAGCCGGTGAATCGTATGTGTTGACTTCTCCGACAAGCACGATAATATTTGGCACAACATCTATCACGATGACTCTATTTGCTGCTGCTATTTCATATAGCGGCACCAGCCCGATTGTTGTATCAGGACACACTATAAGTCTGGCAAACACAACTGGTTCAACTGATGTGGTTGTATTAGGAACAAGTCCTAATCTTATTACCCCTAACATTGGTAATGCTACTGGTAATAGTCTGACTCTTACTGGTAACGGTAACATATCTGCTAACAGCATAGCACTATCTGGTCTTATAACAGTCAATGGTAATCTTACTGCTAATGGCAATGTGTCATTCACTGGTGCGAATGTAAGTATTGGTTCAAACGCAAACCTGAAGATAACTGGCGGTAGCTCAAGTCAGTATTTACAAACAGACGGCGCCGGCAATCTATCTTGGCAAACAGTCACCGCTGGGGTACAAGCAATTATTGCCAATGGCACCAGCAATGTAAATATTCCTGCTGTCAACGGGAACGTAAACATAAGTTCAGCAGGTAATGCTAATATCGTAGTTGTAACAGGCACCGGGGCAAATGTCGCTGGCACGTTGAATACAACAGGAAACGTAACCGGTGGTAATCTGTTGACTGCGGGTTCAGTAACCGCATCAACTCTGGTATCAAACGTTGCTGTAGGAACTGCACCGTTTACAGTGACTAGCACCACAACAGTTGCTAATCTGTCAGTGGCATCAGCAACAACAGCAGGAACTGTCACGGCAGCAGCACAGGGTAACATAACAAGTGTCGGTACCCTAAGCACTCTGGCAGTAAGTGGTAACATCACCGGCGGTAATGCTAACGTAACCGGACAACTGATATCAACCGTGGCAACAAGCACGGCACCGTTCGTTGTCACTTCAACGACTCAAGTTGCAAATCTGAATGTTGCCACTGCAGGAACAGCCGGCTCTGCTACTACCGCCGGTACAGTCACGACTAATGCACAACCGAACATCACATCAGTAGGTCTGCTGTCTGCTCTCACTGTCGGTAACGCCACAGCAAATACAATATTTGGCAATGGTATCTTTACCTCAACAGGCAATGCAAACGTCGGTAATCTAGGCGCCGCTCAAGTACTGGCAACTGCCAACATAACTGCGCCTCGCTTCATATCTAACGTTGCAATTGGCACCGCACCGTTCACGGTAACCAGTACAACAGTAGTTGCCAATCTGAACTCTGCCACTGCAGGAACTGCCGGTACAGTCACGACTAATGCACAACCGAACATCACAAGTGTCGGTCTTCTATCTGCGCTGACAGTCGGTAATGCCACAGCAAATACGATCTTCGGTAACGGAATATTCACTGCGACAGGCAATGCAAACGTCGGTAATATCGGCGCCACAAATCACGTAGGAACAACAGTCAATGTAACTGGACAGATAATAACAACTGTGGCAACAAGTACGGCGCCATTTGTTGTCAACTCAACAACTCAAGTGGCAAATCTGAATGTTGCCACTGCAGGAACAGCCGGCACTGCTACTACCGCAGGTACAGTCACCACTAACGCACAGCCGAACATCACATCAGTTGGTCTGCTGTCTGCGCTGACAGTGGGCAATGCCACTGCAAATACAGTATTTGGCAATGGCACCATAGTCACATCTGGAACCGGTGGCAACATCTCCGGTGCAAACGTAATATCCGGAAATACAATCAATGTCACCGGTCAGTTGATATCAACTGTGGCAACAAGCACGGCCCCATTAGTAGTAACTTCAACTACAATAGTTCCGAATCTGTATGTTGCTCATGCTAATGTTTCGGAGATGTTGAATCTGACAACTGGCACCACAGGAAACTATTACTTCACCATGGCCAGTGCCACATCAGGCAACGTGGCTCAAGTTGGTAACGCAAACATTCTGGCTAATCTGACCACTGGTATTTTATATGCCACAAAGTTCAGCGGAGACGGGGGACTACTCAGTAATCTTTCTGGCGGTTCAAGTATTGTAAATGGCACCAGTAACGTTATTGTAGCTGCAAGTGGAAATGTCACTACATCAGTCGCCGGCAACGCAAATATCATTGTGGCAACAGGAACAGGTGCTAATGTAAACGGATACCTAACTATATCGGGGAATACGACTCTCGGCCCAGTAGCCAATGTAAAGATTTCGGGTGGCTCATCTGGGTATGTGCTGACAACCGACGGAGCAAGTAATCTATCTTGGGCAGCGTCTTCTGGTGGCGGAGTAACCCTCGGCGCGGTAGTCGCACAAAGTTTAGGCATGGCGATGCCGTAAATAAATACTCAAAGGAACAAACATGGCAGTTAATACAGCACCCATTTATACACTCACTGGCGACATTCAGGGCGGTGACATTCTTACAACTCAGTCGGCAGACTATACCGGACAAGGTCTTTTGAACGTGGCAGTATTTGCCGCAAATGCGACCAACGGCGGATATATTCAGCGTCTCCGCTTCAAAGCACTTGGCACTAACATTGCCACTGTAGCCAGAATCTATGTCAACGACGGCAACGGCCGATTGGCAACAGTCGCCTCAGCAGCAGCAACCCCGTCTGGCACACCGAGCAACACCGGAGGTACTCTACTTGCCGGGCCATACTATGCTAAGGTCGTGGTAGTTGATCAATACGGAACACGCACCGTAGCAGGAACTGAATCTGCTCTGGTAACGGTGGCCTCAGGATCAACTGGATCTATCGCATGGACCTGGACAGCATCAACCGGTGCCAAATCATATGAAATTTGGGTGGGTTCAGTCACTGGTGGTCAGTTGACTTACTTCACCTCAACCACTAACTCATTCAGTCAGACTGCGGCAATCGGCACCGGAGGATCAATCGGCACAGTGAATAACAACAACTTTCTTATCGGTGAACAATCTCTGCCGGCAACTACGATTTCTGCAACCTCAGCAACCGCAGATATTGATTATCCGTTGAACTTTGCGCTGCCACCGGGATATCGTATTCTCGTCGGACTCGGAACAACTGTGGCAGCAGGTTGGCTGGTCACCGGATTCGGCGGAGCATACTAATGGAATACCTCCTAATACAAACTAACACTCGGACACTGTATCAGGAAATTCAAACCGGGCAGTTAGTCAGGATATGTGATCTTGCCGGAAATACAGTGACAGATTTAGAAGGTGCAGCTTGGATCATAGACGAAAATCCACCGCTGCCATTATGGGCACTACCTGATGTACCAGCAGCGGCTCCTCCACCAGAGTCTAAGCGGGTGACTAAACTGGCATACATGGACAGATTCACTGACGAAGAATTGGGATTGATATATACCACAGCCAAGACGAATGTTGCCGTGGAGATTTGGTTGGCAAGGTTCAACGCAACGACCCCCGAAGCCGACGGCACAGCGATTGATCTATTGGATCCAAGGACAGCCGGCGGGCTATATGCCATGGAATCTGCCGGACTATTAGCCCCGGGTAGAGCATCGGAGATTATCAATGCTTGACGTATTCAACACACCGAACCCGTATAGAGGTGACGTTCAGATTTTCAATAATCCGGCACCCACAGCGGGTACAAACTGGGAAACATGGAAGAAGCCCAGAGGTATTTCATTCGTTCACTTTCTGGTAATCGGTGGCGGTGCAGGTGGCGGCTCAGGAGTATGTGGTGCTGCATCAACAGCAGCCGGCGGTGGCGGTGGCGGTGGAGCAGTATCATGTAGTATCATCTTCCCAGCATGGGCCCTGCCTGATATTCTATGGGTGTCTGTTGGCTCAGGTGGTGCCGGCGGATTAGGTTCTGCAACGGTGGCCTCAGTAGGTACCGCAGGTATCGCATCGTATGTGACAATCAACCCGTTCGCCACTGGTGCGGTTACCCCGGTCAACTTTATTCTCTGTCAGGCAAGCGGCGGCAACGCCGGTACTAATGCCGCAGGCGCCACAGCAGGTGGCGCCGGTGCAATCGGCGCAGTGACTACTATCGCTAACGGCCCGCTTGCTGCTCTTGGCATCCCCGCTTGGGGCATGGCAGCAACTAATATCAGTTTCGGCGGCACTGCTGGCATTGCCGGCGGTACTAATGCTGCAGGCGCTGCCCTGGTTATTCCAGTTACTGGAGCATTTACAATGGGTGGCACTGGTGGCGGCGGTCTCGGCAACGCAGCATCACTCGGGGCCGCCGGCGGCCTATATACTGTCCCGGCAACTCAGGGTATTTTTCTGCCGCACAATGGCGGAATAGCACCCGGTACAACATCTGGTACCGGTGGTATCGGCAGCAATGGTTACGCTCCAGTTAAGGGACTATACTACTTCTACGGTGGCACAGGTGGATCCTCAACAGGCGGCGCAGCAACAGCAGGTTCTAAAGGCGGCAACGGCGGCAACGGAGCTACAGGGTCGGGCGGCGGAGGCGGTGGCGGATGCTTAACTGGCGCAGGTAGCACCGGCGGCAACGGTGGTCGTGGCGGCGACGGGCTAATAATAGCAACATCGTGGTAATATGTTAGACGTATTCAACACACCGAACCCGTATAGAGGTGACGTTCAGATTTTTAAGAACGCCGCACCTACAGTAGGAACAAACTGGGAAACATGGAAGAAGCCACGCGGAGTATCTTTCGTTCATTTCTATGCCATTGGAGCAGGTGGTGGCGGTGGCTCAGGTGTAGCAGGCAACAACAACACCGCCGCCGGCGGGAGCGGAGGAGGATCCGGTGCTATCTTCTCAATGATCTTCCCGGCCTGGATGCTCCCTGATGTGCTATACACCTCTGTTGGAGCAGGTGGGCGCGGCGGCATCGGCATCGCCGGTGCTGGTCAGGTCGGCCTCGCCGGAGTAACGTCTGTAATATCAATATATCCTGATACCACAGCTAATTTTTTACTGGCCACTATCAACGGTGGCGGCGCAGCAACAGGCTCCGTTAATGCAGTGGCAGGAACCCCTGCAGCAGCAGCCGCAGCAGTTGCGATAGGTAGCGCACCTCTGGCAACTCTTGGCTTTGCTTCATGGGGAGCAGCCGCGACCAATATAGGATTTGCAGGACAAGCAGGAACAGCCGGTGGAACAACAGGCGCCGGACCTGCGTTGACGATTCCAACAACTGGAATTACCGTCTGTGGTGGTACTGGCGGAGGCGGCGTCGGCAACGGCGGCGCAGTAGGAAATGCCGGTGGCGCATACATAGTCCCGGCAAATCAGGGTATTTTCCTGCCGCACTCAGGTGGCATTGCCGGCAACGTTGGCGCGTCCGGTGAGCCAGGAAGCAATGGATATCAACCAGTTAAAGGACTATCTTATTACTACGGCGGTACTGGTGGAGGATCATCAGGCGGCAACGCCGGAAACATCCCTTGCGTCGGCGGAAATGGCGGCGCCGGAGCGACTGGCAGTGGTGGTGGTGGTGGTGGCGGATGTTTCAATAACACCGTGCCGACAGCCACCGGTGGTTCAGGAGGACGAGGCGGGGATGGACTTATCATCGCTACTTCTTGGTAATCCCGAGTGCCGTATCCGGGCAGGCTGAATAAATACTATAGTCAGACTCCCTGGCATAACCGATAAGGAAAATATGGCAAGTATAAAAATCACGGCGCTACCCGATATAGCAGGAAATCTGGCATTCACTACCATCATCCCGGTAGTTGATATGAATGGAACACCAGTATCAGATAAGGCCAATCTACAAATAGTGGGGAATCTGTTTCTATCTGGAGCCGGAGGCGCCAACTTTGTAGCTGCGGCACATGCCACAACAGCAGGAACAGTTACGACTGCCGCACAACCTAATATAACAAGCGTTGGAACTCTCTCTGGTGTCACTATCAACGGAGTCACTAATCTAGGGACAGTTGGTAATGTTACGATCACGGGTGGTTCTGCCACAAATGTGTTAACCACTGACGGTGCTGGT
>SESB01001926.1_pt1 | contig 12766 bp, 9 predicted proteins | sample 3171441 | NCBI WGS metagenome assembly SESB01 (sample SAMN06051867, study PRJNA518727) | freshwater metagenome | biome: subpolar coniferous forest; feature: holomictic lake; material: water; isolation source: holomictic Lake 227, 6 m depth | place: Canada: near Kenora, Ontario | collected 2014-07-08...
CCTGCTGCGGCATTCGCCATCTCCGACAACAACGACCTTAACATCACTTGCAGGGTGTGCCTTCAGGAAAAGATCGATTGCCTCAAAAAACATTTCATGATTTTTTATGGGAACCAATCGTCCAATGATTCCGATCAGAAGCGTTTTATTGCTAACGCCAAGTTTCTTTCGGAAACGCCCTTTTAGTCTGGCGCTGGAAAGAAACGGTCCAAGATCAAAACCCAGTTCAATGATTCTGATCTTTTCCGAAGGGGCGATATGATACTTTTCAGCCAAATCTTTTTGCTGGGATTCGCTGATGGCGATAATCACATCTGTCACCCTCGCAAGAAGCCTTTCAATTTGAATAAACAACCAGGATTTTGCTATGCTGAAATATCCATCAAAGACATGACCATGAAAGGTGTGAACAATCTTGACATTTTTTCTGAAAATCAGATTGTAAAGAAATACGGTGATACGGGCCGTGAATCCGGCTTTTGCGGTATGCGCGTGGACGATATCCGGCTGGAACTGGCAAATGATCTTGAATATTCGATGTATCACCCGAATATCCATGGGGATGCGAATGTCCCGCTGCAATTCTGAGACCTGATAGGGTTTATGGATACTGTCTTGAAATAAATAGGCCATATCCCCTTCCTTCTCGGAAATCATACCAGTAACCAGATGCGTTTCAAAGCGCCTGGCATCCAGCCCTGTAGTTAGTAAATACACATGAATGGACGGCCCTCCGACATTGAGCCGCGCGATTACGCGCAAAATCTTTACTTTCCTACCCTCGTTCTGAGCAATGTAAGGCACACAATCACTTTTTCTCGATATTCGGGTTTTAAGAGGAATCATATTTAATGCGACCATCAGACAAAATCGGATAAACAAACCAGAAAGAACCATGATTTTGAAAAGGCTGAACAGCGAAGGATTGTATTTATCAAAAAGCAGAAAGACGCTTCTATGAAATTCAATCTGAGATCGAAGCGCCGCCTTATTGCTGCTGGCTCCAACATAGTGAACAACTGTGGCTGTTGGGAAATAAACAACTTTCCAGCCGCCTTCCCACATCCGCCGACACCAGTCGGCATCCTCCCAATACATAAAAAAGCGCTCATCAAAAGAGCCGATGGCATCAATTGCTTTTCGACGGACCACCATACAGGCCCCAGATACCCAGTCCACTTCCATTGGACGCTCACCATTGCAGGCTCCGGTAAGGATATTGGCGCTGGTAATTGAATTATTGGGGAAGAATCGGGTGAGAAGAGAAGATCGTCCAAACAATGCTGTCATCGGAGACGGAAAAGCTCTTGCAGATCCCTGGATTGAACCGTCTTCATCAAGAATTCTGGGACCCGCAATGCCAACCTGAGGATTTTTTTTCATGAATTCGATAGCTTCATGAAAAAAGCCTTTCTGAATATAAGAATCAGGATTGAGCAGAACAACATAAGAAGACTTGCTACTTTGCAATGCCTGATTAACACCCGCTGCAAATCCAAGATTTTGCTCATTTCGGGTAAGAACTGCAGATGGAAACCGGTTGGCAATACGATCAACGCCATCAGAAGAGGCATTGTCAACCACCCAAACCTTGGCGGAACAACCATCCAGATTACTATAAACGGATTCAAGGCAGTTCAGCAGATAGTCCGTGCTGTTGTAGTTTACAATGACGATATCAATCAAAATCAATCCTTACTCTGTCTTCCTCTTTAGCCGATGTGTCAACCTTGGAAACAATCGTTCAGGCTCAAGCAGTTTCCATATAACCACATCTTTCACCCTTCGATGGGATTGAATCCGCCTGCGTTTATTCCAAACATTTTTCCATGCCTTAAGGCTGTCCCATTTGGCCCGGATATATGAAGGAGCAACGCCTTTTGCAGCAAAGAAGAAAAACGCAGCAATCCCATATATCAGATGGCTCCCGATGGTTCGGATTATCAGTGTCAGCGGCATATTCTGAAAATACACCCATTCCAGATTCCGATGACCATAATACACCGATGTTGGCGAATCATAGCCAATGGTTCGACTTGCCAGATGATAAACAACCGCATTCGGAACATACAAACAGCTATAACCTCTGAGCTGAGCCCTGAAACTGATATCCACATCTTCATGAAGGAGAAAAAAATCCTCATCAAACAGCCCGATATCCTGAAACATTGATGTTCGATATATGGCTGCTCCGGCGCAGGCCCCGAAAACCCATTCATTGCGGGAAAAAGCATCCGCAGGCTGTCCTCTCCCCCTAAGACTCCCGACACCAGCCGTTGTATAGCCATCTCCAGCCCGATCAATGGTGGATGGAGCATCGTGATAGAGCATCCGGGATGCGGCAAACCCAGCCTCCGGATGCCCGGCCATGGCGCTCATGAGATTTTCCAGCCAAAAGGGATGGGCCACGGCATCATTATTCAAGAGCGCAATATAATCCGTATTCACCATACGAATGGCAATATTGTTGGCTGCAGCAAATCCAAGATTTTCAGGCAACGCCACCAATGTAATCTCTGGAAATTGCTGTCTGACAGCCTGAACAGAACCGTCTTTGGACCCATTGTCCACAACAATAATCGCTATATCCTGAAATGACTGATTCCGGAGCGCCTCCAGACATCTGAAAAGACAAGGCCAGCCGTTCCAGTTCACAACAATCACCGTAATCTGTTTGGCTTCCGCCATGATTTTCACTTTTTCCCCAAATTGAAAGCCTTCATGTACAGACGAATTAGCCATTGAGATTTACCCTGCTGCATCCTTCGCCTGAGAATTGACTTAAAAACCTCGCCTTCGGACGTCATGATTCGATCCAGCAATTCTTTTTCAGAAATCGTGGAACACCACCTTAGGTTATCTCTGTTTTTAATCGTGTTGGGCAACTCCTGAAATGCCAGCTTCAGTCCTTTGAAATAAGCAGGTGTTTGATGGTTTACCGCCGCCACAAAAAACCACCAGATATGATAGATGAGTATTTGCGGCCATTTTTTCAGGATAATGGTCAGGGGATAGTTTTTGACAATCACATGGATGGCGTTTGTTGTGGTATGAGATACCGTAAAAGGGTTTAGCCGACTACCGGTCGTTTGGCTTCCCATGTGGTATATCTTTGCATCCGGAGCATACAGACATTTAAGACCGAGACGCGCTGCCCTTAGATTGATATCCACATCTTCAAGGTACGCAAAAAACGATTCATCAAACCAACCGACCGTATCAAAAAAGGATCTTTTATAAAAAGCAGCTCCCGCGCAGGCCCCAAAGACCGATCGAAAACAATTGTATTCAGGACAGTCCACTTCCATCGTCCCGATTCGGTATCCCGCTCCCCCAATGAAAAGACCATCTCCAGCCCCATCCAGAAGATGACGCTGGAAAAAATTGACCATTTTAAGGGCGAAAAAATCAGATTCGGGATATAATTCCGCTGAGCGAATCAGCGCATCAAGACAGTCCGGTGCAAGCTCTGTATCATTATTCAGCAGAAAAATCCATGGTGCTTCAGACTGCCTGATGCCTTCATTCACAGCGGAGCTGAATCCCCTGTTGTAGTCAAAAGCAATTAGATGGGTTTTGGGATAGTCTTTCTGGATAAGCGCAATGGAACCATCACTTGACCCGTTATCTACCACCGTAACAGAAAAATTCGCATAGCTTTGTTGATAAATCGATCCCAGGCAGGTCTGTAAAAGCTTACTGCCGTTGTAGTTGGGAATAACGATGGTAATCGCGGAAGATGCCGTCATACCCTTGTGATCACTCTCCGAACTCCCTTTGAGCCTTCAACATACCCAGTTGAAGATAGGTTTTTAATATACGATCGTGGATACGGCAAAAGTCTGCTTTCGTATGTTCATCCAAAATTTCAAAGAAATGAGCGATAATCCATAATAAATGCTTTGAATACGCCAGTTCAGGTCTGATTTTTGTGATCAGCAAAAAATCAGAGAGTTCGGGATGCAATCTATGAAACTGTACGGCTGAGTAGCCAACCTTAAACTGTCTTTTACAAAAAGATGTCAGGGTTATTTCGTGCAGGTGATAGGCGATGGCGCCCGGCTCATACCGCAATTCCATACCGTTTTTTTTATAACGGTATCCCAGTTCCGTGTCTTCCCAGCCATACTCCCTGAAAGATTCGTCAAACCCGCCATATCGTTGATAAAGAGAACGGGAAAAAGATAGATTCGATGTATAAAAAAAATTAAATGGAACGTTGTTCGGAGTGGTGATGAGTCGAAAACCGAACTGCTGCCCCCATTCGTTGATCCAGTAACGAAATGGTGTCTCCTTGATTTCAGGATGCCAGAATGTACGGCCAATGGCGGCGTAGTTGGAAGGCCGCCCTTCCTGGACATAACGTTTCCAGTGGGTGAACAAAAATTCAGGAGACGGAATGATATCATCTCCAAGAAAGATAAAAAGCTCCCCTTTGGCCAGTTTCATTGCGGCATTTCTGGCGGCGCCCTGTTTTTTGTTTTCCTGCGTCAGAAATGAAAGCCGTGCATATCTGTTCCGATATTCCGTTAGAACCCGCTGAGTATTGTCTGTAGAGCCATCATCCACGATAATGATTTCCCAGTCTGGAAGCGATCCTGTCTGTTTTTCACACAGGGATGCAATAGTCCCCGCCAGAATATCCGAACGGTTATAGGTCGGTATGATGACGGTAAACTTAGGCTCCACCATGAACATCCTTTATATCCGCAAACCTGAATCCGATTTCCGCAGGCAAAAGATCCCTGAAACAGGTTGAGTTAAACAGCAGTTTATCGCCAGGGTAAGTACTGACCACCCAGGGAGGAAACGCGGTAAAAAGCAATTTGTCAGAAACTTTACGATACGCCTGCGATTTCAGTCTTTTTTGATATATGGGTTCCAGATTGGCCAGTATGTACCATATCGCCTGAAGTTGCGAGACAATGTGAGGATGCCCCATGTCTATCTCGGTACAGATGTTCTGAGAATTCTCGCCAGTCATTTTTTGAACCCAGAGTCCGATTCGCTCCAGATTCTTGCCGATGGACCAAAGAATTCCTCTTGTTCTCAGACAGGTCAGGAACTTGTAAGACAGATTGGTTTCTGCAGGAATGTCATAATTTGTAAGACCTGGATTCGAAAAAGGAACCTGACCCAGGATCGCGCTTTTGGAAGCATTCAGGGTGATAATTTCCCGAGTCCTGTGAATGAGTGTGAGCCAAGCTGTATGCAACATACTGGAGAAGTATGGATCATCTATATTTTTAAAGAGATTCAGGAATGCGTTTCTTTCATACAAAAACCCGCGGTTATAAACCCCAAGGCTATTGGATGTCCCCTGATGATGATGATAAACCGTCGCCTCAGGCGCAAAATAAATGGATATTCCCGATGCGTTCAGTCTCCAGGAAAAATCCACATCTTCGGTGTAGGCAAAAAACATATTGTCAAAACCGGCCAGTTCAAGAAACAATGAGCGCCTGACTGCCATGTTTCCGCCGCAGGCAATAAAAGTTTGTACGATTTTCAAGTCAGCTACCGAGGAAACCGGCGCGCCCTGGTATCTTTGCAGTGCATGGCCATCAAAAAGGAGAATGCCTTCCAGGAAATCAATTTTTTTTGCATCCCAGCTCAATATTCTGCCCGTGATGCAGTCCGCCCCTGCCCCATAAGCCACATCTTCATAAGCAGACAGCCAATGAGGGCTTACCCGCATGTCATTATTCAACAAAACCAGAAACTCGCCTTGTGCTGCAGTTGCGCCGCTGTTTATAGCCGACGCAAACCCAGTGTTTATATCCAACCTGATGATCCGTATACCTGGCGAAAGTTCTTGGGCGAATTCAACAGAGCCGTCGATAGAGCCATTGTCCACCAGGATGATTTCAAATGCGTTTTTTGGATAATGACAATTTTCAATGGATGCGAGGCATTCTTTAAGAAAATGCCTGCCATTGTAATTGGGAATGATAATGGAAAATTTGAGACCTGACAACCTGCCCCCTCCCTTCAGTTCGTCCATCTGAGTAGTTTCAAACGTCGGACAATTTGGCGCAATACTGAAAAAAACCGTCTTTCTTTTAAAGAAAACAACCCGATATTTGCATCGTTCCTGATAGCGGTTACTGCAGCTTTGCGAGGTGCGTTACAAAACTCGATAAGGGGCAGAAGTGACTGGCGCCATGTCATATTGCTTTGCACCCACAGCCTGCCGCTTTCGCCCATGCTTTGCCTCAGTATTTTATTTTTTAGCAAAGAAATAACCGCTCTCTTCAGAGCATCTTGGCCATAAGGCGGCACAAACACGGCTGCACCTGCTTCCTTCAGGATTCTGCCGCCTTCGCCGCCTTCTGTGGCGATAATGGGTATGCCGGCATTCATGTAATCAAGTACCCGGGTCCTCAGGGACAATGCCGTCTCAAGGGATGGTTTATGCAGGCATACGGCAATGTCAACGTCGCGCAGGTACGCAAATCTGTCTCGGTAAGGAAACCATGGAATGAAAAAGACACTGCGATTGATCCATCCATTTGCATCCGAAAAGTCCCTTACCTTCTTGAATACGCCTTGCGGTGTGGTTTCCTGGTTGGGGTTAACGCTGAAAATGACCCTTAGCATCGGAAAACTCAGAATAACTTCACCCAGAATATTCATCAGTGTCTCGGGATCATACCAGTCGTAAACGCCCCCAAAAAAGAGTACTATATCATCCCCGGTGATACCCGGAATACAGTCCTTGAGTTTCCCGCCCATAGCCCGAAGCTTTGATTCCGCAATAGGCTCTATTCCGAATGGCGCCACGCCAATCAGACTGTAAAGCCCCTTGTCACTGTGATAGACCGGGGGCGTGATGCGACCCGCTCCGGTCATGATTCCCAGATAAAACATGCGCTGTATTTCGGAAGACGCCAAAAAAAAGTCGCCCAGAGCCAACTGTTTAAAAAGTACGGCCCTGTCCCTGTAGAAAATTTGCTCGCCCAATTCCTCGGTATATTGAAGATTCTCGATCAGAAACGGATCATATAGATCGACAATCAAGGGCGGAGCTTGAAGTTGATAAGCCGCAATGGCTTCAAAATACTGCTCTGAGATATGACCGTGTACTATCACAGCATCCGTTCGGATGATTTCCGCTTTGAATGCTTCGCCGGAAGGAAACAAAGATAGCGGCACATCCCTATCCTTTGGAATATCTTCATTACAGGTCCAGACAGTGACATGGTGATCCTGCTTCAGGATTCCGGCCATTTCAAGAAACCGGATTCCAATACCCTGAACGCAATGACGTATCGGCTCAGGACATATCAGCAAGATATGTTTTTCTGGCATTACCACCGACCTATGTTTGAAGGTGTGTTGCCGGAAATATTGTTGTTTCCCTGATCCCTAAAGATAGCTCCCTGGGATTCAAAAACAATAACCCCATAGTTCATATTGTTGGAAATCTCAGATGAACTCAAAGCTGCCGTACTGCCCGAATCATTGATTCCCAATCCAAATCCGTTATTTGCCGAAATCATCAGGCCACTTCCATCAAGCTTGGAGCCAGACACAACAGAAATCCCGTTTTTTCTATTTGAGGAGATATTCAGGCTGGTTAGCTTTGCAGTTGCTGCATTCGCTACGAGGATACCCAACTCCTGGGCCGTTGTGATGATATCCGATGAAAGTGTGATCCGACTTGCCTGCCCATCTACACCAATTCCAATGTTGGCCCCTGTAAAGGTGTTCCCATTACCCGATACGATGCCGCCATTCGTGACAGACAGATTCGTGTTGATGTTGTGTAAAAAAATATTCTGTTGCAGTTCAAGAATACTGGCGGAACCATTCACGGATACACCCGACACATTCCCGTTTATCATGTTACCTGAAACAAGACTGATTGTGCTACCCTGACCACCTGCGCCGATTCCATCGCTTCCACAATCGGCTATTCGGTTGTTACTGATATTTTGAACAGTTGACCCCTCTCCCACGAAAAGACATGCTTTTTGGTTATTGTGTAGAAAAGTACGTAAAACAGCGCCCGAACTCTGCGTGAAATATCCAGCACCGACACCAAGATTTCCTGACGTTTCGCAGAAATCAATAAAGAGCGATGATGTCTTTTCAGCACCAAATCCGTCAAAAGCATTTCCTGTGGCCGTAGTCATGATAATGGCGCCTGCGGAGTTCTTTCCTATCGTGGCGCCATCATAGCTGTTCATTTCCAAATACGATGCCAGGATATGAAGTGATGCCCCATTATAGGCAACTACCCCGCCCCCTTTGTTTTTTGAGGATAATACGTTGGTCACCACCGCCGATACCGGGCCATCCAGTGTAATACCGCTTCCACCACTGGTGTTTTCGGTTTTAAGAGAAGATATGAACGTGTCCTTTCCGACAACAAGAACAGGAGAAAGTCCGGATGTCGCTATTTTTGAACCATCCAGGATGGTGCTGTTGAGGCCTGCGCCCCATATAACCTGGTTGTCTTTTAATCGCAGCATGGTGTTGTCGTCAATCATATACCGTCCGCCTGGGATGTATATGAAACGATTGGCGCTGTCTTCCACAAGCTGCCGCAGCTTCTTGGAATCTCCTGCCGGCGGTGATACGATCGGCGGGCTCCCAACGACAAGAATCGCATTGGTTGAAAATATTTTATCCTGTTGATTGCGAACCCCGACGCTGAAAAAATAAACGCCCATTGGCAGCAGACCCGAAGGAATCAGCGCCTTGGCGGTTAAAGCATAATCATTCATGGCCGTGATTTTCAGATTGCTCAAAAACCAGGACGTGATGTCAAATTCATTGAAAAAAACAATAGCTTCCTTTAATCCGCTGGACGGACTGATCAGTCCTTCCGTGTTCTCCATATATAAATTGATTTCAAATGGTTGATTCAGCTTATCCTGTCCCAGGCCCACGGAATATTGTTCTGGTGAAAATGATATGGTAAAGGCAAAAACCACATCCGAGATAAGAAATAAGATACAACAAACCAGTATTACAGCTCTTTTTATCATACAGTCGATCTCTCTCCCACGAAAAGGCTTGATTTTTGGCAACATTTTTTCACCCTGACATTGCATTACAACTGAAGTACCTGCCAACTCTCATTTATGACAACCTGCTTATAAATTTCTTTATTTTATCAAGAAAATGGAAGTAACCTACGATTTTTCTAAAACTATAACTTTCGGACAACTGCCTCAATTGCGAATTTAATTTCTGATTTTCACTGATGTACAGTGTCAGTCTGCCACGTCGTTCCTGGCTGATTCTCCAGTATTCTTCCAAAACATTGAGTCTTTCCGCCTCGGGCAACGAGATGATATGTTTTTCAAGAATTTTTTTAAAGGCAGCGGTCCATTCCATGCGATTGGCAGTATGGGTGATTTGTCCATCCCATAACCCATACTCGGTGGTAATTTGATCGAGATGATAAAACAGACCGTGGTCTGAAAGTCGAATCAACATATCCCAGTCTTCAAAAAGGTCAAAGGATTCATCAAATCCATGAATTTCATGCCACAGGGAGCGATCAATCAAAATATTTATTAACGGAATATAGTTCTCGTAACGCAAGCGGGAAGGATCGAACGGATCATTATATTCGAGGACTTCACTTTCCCGAACACCGTTCGATTCACCAACGATATCCTGTTTGACCACACGGCAGCCGGAATACGCCACCTTGGTGTCAAATTGAAGCATGGCCTGTTCCAGGCGCTGTAAATGGTCTGGTAAAAACCGGTCATCATCGTCCAGAAATCCAATGACTTTCCCGCCAGCCGCATCCACTCCCAAATTCCCGGTTCTTGCCCTTCCCTGCTGCGTCATATTCTGAATCAGACGAATATTCAGATCAGGGAATTTTGCAACAACCGCATCCACAGGAACACCGGCATCATTGACCACTATGACCTCATCAGGCCGACGAACCTGGTCGTAAAGGCTTTGCAGACACCGCATCAGAAAATGCAGACGGTTTTGGGTACGCACCACAATCGAAATGGTTAATTTATCAATCAAGGTTGGGGTGAGACTTCCTTTTGCTTTCTTCTCCATACGGGAGAGGGTTGGAGTGTAACCACAATAGTGACCTGATAACAAAGAAACAGCCAATGATCAACTTATTTCCCGGCAAGATATGGTGAAATGCGATCTTTTCGCCCTTCCCGATGCCATCGCCCATAGTGTGTTTTCACCATACTGGCTTGCCATAAGACCTCCCATAATATGGAGATAATGAACACAATCCTCTTGAAAACGATAATTTAATAAAAAACGTTTGAAAAGATACGTTATATAATACTGAAAAACAAGAGAATCCGGCTGCCATGATAATATCTGATGGTCCTTTACTACTTAAACCGGCATGGTTGGTTTATGGCGGAAACCGGGAGATGCAGAACGGCAATGTCACGATCATCCCCTGGCGCATATTAGCAAAATTGTCAGTACAATTGGGAATCTGACATACGAAAGTGTGTAATTATCGCATCTAAAAAATTCTGATCCTTGTCAGTAATTTTGTGGAGGATTATATAGCATTCTCCCACTGGTTTTGATAACATAAAATTGACCGGCGAAGCATACTGCGAACGGGCATAATCTGCACTTTCCATAAACTCCCTCCCCCAGCGGGGGAGGATTGGGGTGGGGGTTCAAAAGTTCAGATTAGGTGATTTTCAACAAAGAATACCCCATTGTCTGAATCAGATTCTGCCGATTATCATCAAATACATATTAAGTGTCGGCAAGGTAAGTTTTGATGAAATAAAAGAGGCCGTAAAAAGTCTGCGTAAAGGAGATGAAACCGTGGAAACAGCCGCATATCAATTGAGACAGGAAGGCATCCAGATTGGAGAAGCAAGAGGAGCAAAAGAAATACAAAGCATGATTCATGAACTCCTCCAGGAACGGTTTGATGTAATTCAGCCGGTACTGGCCGAAAAGGTTAAAAGAGTTGAATCCATAGAAACTCTGAAATTGCTGTTCCGCCAGGCATTGAAGACAGAGAGCATGCAGGAATTCAATCGGGTAGTTGACAGGATATTGCAGCCACTTTGACACCAAACGTGAGATATTGTAACCTTTGCCGAAAAACAGGCTGATAGGCCGTTCGATCAAAGAAACGTGCCTGTATCTGTTTTTTCCACTTACTGATTTTGGAGTCTGTATATGAGCGAAGACATATCATCATCCCATATATTCAAGAAGGAAGTCGATCCATTGGCCGAGATTCTCTACAGAAAAATGGACAGATAGAAAATGAAAACGGATGCGCTTTTTTATGAATTGTTTCAACTGGAGCCCCAAAGTCTGTTTGATCTGGTATGTCTCAACATGGAGGGTGAGTATATTTTTGAAAGCATTACGGTCAAAACCACGGAAAAGCGTTTCGATGGGTTTTTAAAAAGAATAGACAATCAGGGGCCGAATGTTTTTCTCGAGATTCAGGGATATGACGATCCTGGAATTTATTGGAGACTGTTTCGGGAGGTGTGTACCTGGCATGAGCAAAGCAAGAGTATTGCCCCATTTATTGCGATTGTACTGTTTTTGGATGTTCAATATGCACCAGAACAATGTCCATTGAATGTGGTGTCTCCCCATCAGTTTTTTCAATTTAACCTCTCTGATTGCCTGAAGGCGCTTGGAAATAAAGCAGGCCCATTGACTGTATTGAAGCCGCTGATTCTTGAGAACAAAAACCAGTTGTCGGAGTTTGTTCCAAAATGGAAAGCAGAAATTGATTCGTTAAACTCGCCCGAAGAGAAAGCAAATCTTTTGGAAGAGTTGCTTGAGTATGCGATACTACAGCGTTTTCCCCAATTGACATTAAAGGAGGTGCGGAAAATGATTCAATTGACCCCACTTGATAAAACAGTGGCAGGACAAGAGCTTATTCTTTTTGGTGTTAAAAAAGGTAAAGAAGAAGGCCTCAAACAGGGAGCATTGATCGGTGAGATTCGGACCCTGCAGCGGATATTGAAATACTCTCAAAGTCCCACAACTGAATTGGCTCGGAAAACTCTCAAGGAATTGAGAACGCTGCTGAAACAACTGAAATCTTAATTGTAAAATGAACTGGTGGACAGCCTCCGCTTAGATGGTGCGAGGTGCCGAACAGGATCAAGAGAAGTTGCCCAACGATTTGGAAGACAAGCTCTGGGTTGAAATTAACAAAATTGAGGAGGAAGAGAAAATGCCTTATGTCATAAAAAGTCAAAACCGTTAAATCCACAGAAACTCTGAAAGGACTGTACCGCCAGGTATTGAGGACAGAGAGCATGCAGGAATTCAATCGGGTAGTTGACAGAATATTGCTGCCACTTTGATGCCGAACATAAGATATGTACCCATTACCGAAAAACAGGTTGATAGGCGGTTCGATAAAAGAAACGTGCATGAATCTGTTTTTTCCACTCACTGATTTTGGAGTCTGTATATGAGCGAAGACATATCACCATCCCATGATGAATTTTTCAAGAACATGATGGGCCGGGTGGCGATTGCCAGAAAGTATATCCAGCATTTCCTTCCGGTTGAAATAACATCTCTAATGGATATGGATACCCTGGAAGTGGACACCGAGGGTTATGTGGATGACCATTTGAAAGAGTATTTTTCCGATGTCGTCGCCACTGTTCAGTTAACCGATGGCCAACTGTCTGACATTTATATTCTGTTTGAGCATAAAAGCGGAGTGGACAAGCTGGTTCGGCTTCAGGTACTGAAATACATGGTTTCGAAGTGGTCTAAATGGGTAAAAAACAAGGAGCAGTAC
>SESB01001927.1_pt1 | contig 12765 bp, 12 predicted proteins | sample 3171441 | NCBI WGS metagenome assembly SESB01 (sample SAMN06051867, study PRJNA518727) | freshwater metagenome | biome: subpolar coniferous forest; feature: holomictic lake; material: water; isolation source: holomictic Lake 227, 6 m depth | place: Canada: near Kenora, Ontario | collected...
CAATAGCAACCATAGCGACTGGCAATACTCCGCCAACACAGGACACTGCAAACTACGGTGATGCGTTTCTATTTGTTAGCCCTACGGACTTGGGACATACAAAATTTATATCACAAACAGAGAAGATGCTTTCAAAGAAAGGGTTCTCAATTTCTCGGCACTTCCCAAAAGAATCAATACTGTTTGTTTGTATTGGCTCTACTATCGGGAAATGTGGAATTGCAACAGAAGAACTGACCTCGAATCAACAGATCAACGCAATTTTTCCATCGTCAGTATTCTCAACAGACTATGTTTATTACGCAGTATCTGCTGCCGCTTCCAAAATCAAGGCACTGGCTGGAGAGCAAGCAGTGCCAATCGTAAATAAGACACAATTCTCAGAAACAGTTATTCCTCTCCCGCCTACCAAAGCCGAACAAGAAGCTATCGCCGAAGCCTTGAGCGATGTGGATGCCCTCATCGAATCATTGGAGCAACTGATCGCCAAAAAACGGCAGATCAAACAAGGTGCTATGCAGGAATTGCTTACTGGTAAGAAGCGCTTGCCGGGGTTTAGTGAAAATTGGCAGTTAAAACAAATTGGAGAAACGCTGAGCATCGCACATGGTAAAAGCCAACATGCTGTCACCGATCAAAACGGAATCTACCCGATTTTGGCAACCGGTGGTCAGATCGGAACCGCTAATCGCTTTCTCTACGATAAGCCTTCAGTTTTGATTGGTCGAAAAGGAACTATTGATAAACCACAATACATGGATCAACCTTTTTGGACTGTGGATACTCTTTTCTATTCTGTAATACATTATCCGAATAATGCTAAGTTTCTCTTTTATCGAATTTGTTTAATCGATTGGAAACAGTACAATGAAGCATCTGGTGTTCCTAGCCTCAATGCTCGTACCATTGAAAAAGTTGAAATCAATATCCCACAGCCAGAAGAACAAACCGCCATCGCCACCATACTCAGCGATATGGACACTGAAATCACCGAACTGGACATCAAGCTATCAAAAGCACGCAAAATCAAACAAGGCATGATGCAGGAGCTATTAACGGGTAAAACGAGGTTGGTATGACTGCGAAAAAACAACCGGTTTGTTGGATTATTGCTGGCCCAAATGGAGCTGGAAAGACTACCTTCGCCTTAAGCTATTTACCTGCTGTAGTACATTGCTCCGCTTTTGTTAATGCCGATCTAATTGCCGCAGGTTTATCACCACTAGCCCCCGAAAAAGAACTATTAGCTGCCAGTCGTTTATTTCTAAAAGAAATTGCCCTTCATATTAATAGAGGTGCTGATTTTGCTTTTGAAACGACCTTATCAGGCCGTAGTTATCTACAGCTCATTAATCAACTAAAAACCGCAGGCTGGCGAGTCGAGCTGATTTATTTGGCTTTACCTAGTGCCGAAATGTCCAGATTGCGCGTATTAGAACGTGTTACCCACGGTGGGCATAACATCCCTATTCAAGCCATTGAGCGGCGGTATCCGCGCAGTCTACATAATTTATTGACCGAGTTTAGTTATCTGGCCGATCAAACCTTTTGCTTTATGAATAATGGAAAAATACCCGTACCAATATTTGAACAACAGGGTAGCTATCGAAAAATCATTAATGAGCATTTATTTAACCATCTATTACAACAGGCTGAATTATGAAAGAAATAACTCAGAAAGCTCAAGAAATATTGGATACACTGCAAAAAGTCGCCACCGATACCTTAGAACGTAAACGACGCTTGGGCGAGTATGCAGTAGTTTGGGAGGATAACAAACCCGTTATTATCGGTGAGATGCTTGAAGACAGTGATGATGATTTTCGACGGGAAACTTCATTATTATGACCCCAATCGGCCAACCCGAACGCCACACCCAAAACCGTGTCATCAGTTTATTTAAGGATGAACTTGGATATCAATTCCTCGGCGATTGGACTGACCGCCCCGGCAATAGCAACATCGAAGTCGATTTACTGACGGCTTACTTAGTCCGTAGCAGTTATAGTTCAGCTCAAATCAGCGTCGCCATTCATAAACTGCGCACCGAGGCCGATAATCATAACCGCAATCTTTACGGTAATAATCAGGCTGTTTATAAGTTGCTGCGTTATGGCGTACCCGTGAAGGTTGAGGCGGACAAAGTCACGGAAACCTTGCATTTAATCAACTGGAATCTGCCTGAAGCGAATGATTTTGCCATTGCCGAAGAAGTAACGCTTAAAGGCCCTCTGGAACGGCGACCTGATCTAGTCTTATATATCAATGGTATCGCTATCGGGGTACTGGAATTAAAGAACAGCCGCGTGAGCATTGGCGATGGCATCCGCCAGAGTCTGTCTAATCAGCAACCCGAATTCAACGCCTGGTTTTTTAGTACCGTACAATTCATCTTTGCCGGTAATGATTCCGAAGGTCTGCAATACGGTAGTATCGGTACTGAAGAAAAATATTTCTTAAAGTGGAAAGAAGATGAGCTAGATAATAGCCGTTTTAAGTTAGACAAATATCTGCTTAAACTTTGCGATAAGACGCGCATCATCGAATTAATGCATGATTTTGTGCTGTTTGACGGTGGTCAGAAAAAGTTGCCGCGCGTACATCAATATTTCGGCATTAAGGCTGCACAAGAACAGTTGCAACAGCGTCAGGGTGGCATTATTTGGCATACCCAGGGCAGTGGTAAAAGCATCGTTATGGTACTGCTAGCCAAGTGGATTTTAGAGAATAATCCACGCGCCCGTATTGCCATTATTACTGATCGTGATGAACTGGATAAACAGATTGAACGGGTATTTACCGAAGCGGGCGTAGCCATTAAACGCACCCAAAGTTGTCGCGATTTGATGACCCAGTTAAGTCAGGCCGCACCACGTTTGTTGTGTTCGTTAGTGCATAAATTTGGTCAGCGCAATGTAGATGATTTCGACCAGTACATTAAAGACGTAGAAGCGCAACCGAGTCCCACGGTCGGTGAGATTTTTGTCTTTGTAGATGAATGTCATCGTACCCAAAGCGGAAAGTTACACCGAGTGATGAAGGCGATGCTGCCTAATGCCGTTTTTATAGGCTTTACCGGCACACCATTATTGAAAAAAGATAAATCGACCAGCCTGGACGTGTTTGGTCGCTATATTCATACCTACAAATTTAGCGAAGCGGTGGACGATGGTGTGGTGCTGGATCTTGTTTATGAAGCCAGGGATATCGATCAGACCTTAAGTTCTGTCGATAAAATTGATGCCTGGTTTGAAGCTAAAACCAAAGGCTTGAACAACTGGCAAAAAAACGAACTCAAGAAACAATGGGGCACAATGCAGCATGTGCTTAGTTGCCGGTCTCGGATGGAGCGGATCGTCAGCGATATTATTTTTGATTTCAGTGTCAAGCCACGGCTATCGAACGGGCGTGGCAATGCTGTCCTGGTAACGTCTAGCATTTACGAGGCGTGCAAGTATTTCTCGCTGTTTCAAAGCAGTCCGTTTAAAGGCAAGTGCGCGGTGATTACGTCCTATAACCCACAAACCCAGGACATTACCAAAGAGGAAACCGGCGCGAATACCGAAACAGATAAACAAGTCATCTATGCGACCTATACCGCGTTATTAAAAGCTATTGATGCCAAGCCCGGCATGACTAAAACCGAAACCTATGAGGAAGGGGCTAAGGCGTTATTCATCAAAGAGCCGGCCACTATGAAGTTACTGATTGTGGTGGATAAGTTACTCACTGGCTTTGATGCGCCGCCCTGTACGTATCTGTACATCGATAAAACCATGCAGGATCACGGTTTATTTCAAGCCATCTGCCGCACTAATCGGTTAGACGGGGATGATAAAGACTTCGGTTACATCGTTGACTATAAGAACCTTTTTGACAAGTTGGACAACGCTATTTCGGTCTACACCTCGGAGTTAGATGATAGTGAGGGCGGCAGTGATCCGGGCATACACCTTAAAGAGCGTTTAAAACAGGGCAAAGAGCGGCTTGATCTGGCACTGGAAGCCGTGGCTATGTTATGCGAACCGGTGGCACTTCCCAAGGGTGAACTTGAGCATATCCACTATTTTTGTGGCAACTCCGAACGGGTTTCAGACCTTGAAGAACGTGAACCGCAACGGGTCACTTTTTATAAAGCGACGGCGACCTTGGTCAGAGCTTACGCCAATATCTCTGATGAAATGGATGCGGCGGGTTATAAACCTGCCGAGGTAAGCCATATCAAGCAACGCATCAATGACTATTTAGCGATCCGCGAAATTATCCGTAAAGCGAGTGGCGAAACCCTAGAGCTTAAGGCTTATGAAGCGGATATGCGCCATTTAATCGACACCTATATTCAAGCCGATGTGCCGCGTAAGATATCGCCCTTTGATGATATTCCGCTGTTAGAGTTAATTGTTAACACCGGTATAGCCGAAGCGATCAATCAACAGTTAGGCGGATTGAAATGCAATAAAAACGCTATCGCTGAAACCATTGAAAACAACGTCCGTAGTAAAATCATCAAAGAACACCTGAACGATCCTGAGTTTTACGAAAAGATGTCTGCTTTGCTCGATGAAATCATTGCCGCGCGTAAAGCCAAGGCTATTGAGTATGAAGAATTTTTAAAGCGCATTGCTGAACTGGCTAAAAAAGTACAAGCCGGTAAAGCTGACGATACCCCTGTTAAACTGGATACACCGGGGAAACGTGCGCTCTATAACAATCTTAAGGTCTGGACCAACCCCGATGGAACCGCCGAAAAGCCAGCGGAATATACCGTTCCAGGTGTTTCGGTACTGGATCTGGCGCTAACCATTGATGAAACAATCAAGCAAGTCAGACCCAATGACTGGCGTGGTGTTCAAGCCCGCGAGCAAGTGATTAAAGCGGCTTTATATAAAATATTGCAAGATGTACAAGAGGTGGAGCGGCTCTTCAAAATTATCTTCGAACACAAAGGTGAATATTGATGGTTACGCAGATTCATCTCGGCGAAATGGCTGTGGATGTAGTGTTTAAGGACATTAAGAATATACACCTAAGCGTTTATCCACCTGAAGGTAAGGTGCGGATTTCGGCACCGCTACGGTTAAATATTGATACCATTCGGGTCTTTGCTATCACTAAACTGGCCTGGATTCGGCAGCAGCAGGCAAAGCTAAGAGCCCAACACCGCGAAACACCGCGCGAATATCTGAACCGGGAAAGCCATTATGTTTGGGGTAAGCGCTACTTACTCAAGGTGATAGAGTTGGACGCTTTACCTAAAATCGAGCTGGATCATCATCAGATACAGCTACACGTGCGCCCGGCAACGACTCAAGAACAAAAGCAAATACTCATTGAACACTGGTATCGCGAAACGATTAAGGACGCTATTCAGTCTTTGATCATGAAATGGGAGCCGATTATGGGCGTGAAGGTAGAACGGTTCTTCGTACAAAGAATGAAAACCAGATGGGGCAGTTGTAATCCCTTAGCTAAAAGCATTCGGCTGAATACCGATCTGGCTAAAAAGCCACCGGAGTGCCTGGAATATATTGTCGTACATGAAATGACACACTTACTGGAACCTAGTCATAACCAGCGCTTTATTAGCTTGATGGATGAGTTTCTGCCGAAATGGCGCTTCTATAAAGAGGCGCTGAATAATTTACCGCTTAGGCATGAGAGTTGGGTTTATTGACCTATTGATATTCGCTCTCGGTTTTTGCGCTGACTAGGCAAGCAATGTATTAGAGGTTATGATATAGCAGATACATTAGGTAAGATGAAGTAATAAATCCCCACTATATAGGATGTGCTGGACGATAATGAAGCCCATCCAATACACATTAACATAATAAAAATTTAATAATTTTCAGGAGGCAATTATGGCAATATCACTTAGCAAAGGCGCTAACGTTAATCTGAGCAAAGAATCCCCGGGATTGAATAAAATCGTGGTGGGTTTAGGCTGGGATTCACGCGCCACTGATGGTGCAGCATTTGATTTGGATGCGAGCGCATTTTTGGTTAAGGCAGATGGCAAGGTTAGAACAGACAATGATTTTTGTTTTTACAACAATAAGCTTGTCGGTGATGGCGCCGTTCAACACATGGGCGACAATACCACCGGTGTGGGTGATGGTGATGATGAAACAGTTAAAGTCGAATTGTCTAAAGTATCAGCCGATTTGGACAAAGTTGTCTTTGCAGTCACTATTTATGAAGCCGATGTTCGTAAACAAAATTTTGGTCAGGTTAATCACGCCTATATTCGGGTTGTAAATGAAGAAACCGGGCAGGAAATTGCCCGTTATGATTTGAGCGAAGATGCTTCAATTGAAACCGCAATGATCTTTGGTGAAATTTATCGGGTAGGTTCAGACTGGAAGTTTAAAGCCGTTGGTCAAGGATTTGCAGGCGGTCTTGGCGCATTAGCAACTTCTTTTGGTGTCAATGTTTAATTGTTTTGCGTAAGAGTTTTGAGTGGTAAGAATAGTTTTGAGTTGTACCTAACCGTTCTTACCCTAAAGACTTTCCGGGTTGTGTGATGTGTAGTCAGTACTACAGAATTTATATTTAGGAACATTATATTTATGGCTATTAATTTACAAAAAGGACAAAAAATCTCGTTATCTAAAGAATCAGGTAGTGAGTTAAGTAAAGTTGTCATGGGGCTGGGTTGGGATGCTAAAAAAAGCAGCGTAGGTTTATTGAAAGGGATGTTTGGCGGTGGAAGTAATAATAATGCTATCGATCTTGATGCCTCATGTGTGTTATTTGATGAAAAAAATACCCTGGTTGATACCGTTTATTTCGGTCAGTTGAAAAGCCGCGATGGCAGTATCTTACATACCGGTGACAATCGTACCGGTGATGGTGACGGGGATGATGAGCAAATTGTCGTTGATTTGGATAAAGTGCCTGCAACGGTTAAATCACTCGTGTTTACGGTCAGTTCTTATACCGGTCAAACGTTTGACACGGTAGAAAATGCCTATTGCCGCATTGTTGATAACCGCAATAATAACGAAATTGCGCGTTATACCTTAAGTGCCCAAGGCTCTCATACCGCACAGATTATGGCTAAGCTTTATCGTCATAACGGTGAATGGAAAATGCATGCCATTGGTGAAAATGGTAGAGGCCGAACCATTGCCGATATATTGCCGCAGATTGTTGTTCATCTATAATGAGGATTTGGTTTAATAAGACATTTTCAACCATCAGTGCGGTACTTAATAATCTTCGCCAGTCGGATTCCGCTGGCGAATTAACGCTGATCTGTACCCATGACCATTCAACAGCCTCCGCATTTTTAGCAGCGGATGAATATTATCTTGAACCCGCCGAATTAACGGGGGATGCTTATCTTGAATGGTGTGTGGATTTTTGCCGCCAGCACAATGTAACCTTGTTTTGGCCGGGCAAAGAAGCGGCTCTGATAAGCCGGCACCATACTTATTTTCAAGCGATTGGTGTTCAGGTATTGTCAGTGGCTGATTACGACACCCTCATGTTATTACATGATAAAGCACTCTTTTACGCCGATTTAAATCCAGAGGTTGCAAAGGCCATGGATTTTATTGCCGTCAATAATAGTGTAGCGTTTGATGATGCGGTGAAGACGCTATCAGCAAAGCATGAAACGCTCTGTGTAAAACCGGCGGTGTCAGTTTTTGGTTTGGGTTTTAGAGTATTAGATACCCGACGCGATAGCATTACCCAGTTGCTGAAAGGTATTGAATATCAAATCCCTTTACATGAGTTACGTCAGGGGATGAATAACACGCCAGAGTTTAAGACGCTATTAGTTATGGAGTATTTGGGTGGTCATGAATGGAGTGTGGACTGCACAGCCAGACATGGCGATTTGCTGTATGCCGTGCAACGAAAGAAATCAGAGCTTCCCGGTCATGGGCAAGTTATTGATGATAATGTTGAATTACACGGTATGGTGACTCGATTAACGGCGCATTATCGACTCAATGGGCTCTTTAATATTCAGTTTAAAGCTGGTTTTAATGGTCCTCGTTTGTTGGAAATTAACCCGCGTCCTTCGGGCGGTGTGGGTATGGCTTGTTTAGCGGGCGTCAACTTGCCCCATATCGTGTTACAGAGTGTTAAAGGTAATGCTATTCCACAAGCAGAGATCCATTACGGATTGAAAGTATCAGAAGTTAATACCCCAGTCGTGTTACGTCAGTAATTTTATGCAGACAGTTAATATTGAGTTAGACACCGGAACACTCCGGTTAGAGATAGAGTCAGGACATATTCCAATACAGCGATTGTTAGGCTTTGCCGCACGGGTGAGTAGTAAACGTAAGTTTTTGTTAGTCAGTAAAGTATTGGGTAAACATTATCCGGTTACACCTAAAATGATGAGCTGGTCTTATCGAGGCCTGGCAAGGTTAGTCTTAAAGTCCGGGATAGGCACCTCATCATTATGGTTAGGGATGGCCGAGACTGCGACCGGTCTGGGTTATGGTGTGTTTGAAGCGGCTTGTCATGAGGGACTTAACAAGGCCTTGTTTATCCAAACGACACGCTATCATTTAGATGATATTGAGCGACTTGAATTTGAAGAAGCCCATAGTCATGCGACGGACTTCTTTTTATATTATCCGGTTGATGCCAGGCTTAGACAGCAGTTTTTAAATGCGACCGAGTTGGTATTAATTGATGATGAAATCAGTACCGGAAAAACCTTTCTGCGTTTGATAAAAGCTTACCAACAAGTTAATCCGGCTTTACGTAAAGTGTTTATCGTGAGTCTGGTTAATTTTGCTCATCCTGATGATAGACAGACCTTAGAACTAGAATCCGGTGTGGAAGTGGAGTGGGTCTGCTTCAGACAAGGTGTATTGCACTTTGAAGACAGTCAAAATGTAGCCATCGATTCGATTACTGTTAATGTGAGTGGTAACGGTGAATGCAAGAAGCACCTATTGGCCTGGCCAGGGCGTCTGGGTATGATAGCGCCAGTATGCCTGGATGATGATAATGTACTTGAGCAGTTAAAAGTCTTTATAACTCCTGGCAATGCTAACAGTACACCTTTTGTAAAGCCCCTCTTAGTGTTGGGAACCGGTGAATGTAATGCCCCCGCTTATTTATTGGGGCGCTTATTAGAAGGTAATGGTTTTAAGGTAAAAGTACAAAGTACCACCCGTTCGCCTATTCACAAGGGCAACGATATTGGATTGGTGTGTCAGTTTGAAGATAACTATGACGATGGGATTGCTAATTTTATTTACAATTTAGACCCTGATGATTATCAAGACATTATTGTCTGCCATGAGACGCCTCTTAACATTTCTTTAACAGAGCGTCTTTATACTTGGAAAGCCATTAGTGCACGCATTGAATTTAAATCAACTGACTCAAACCATGCAAAGTTACATTTTTTTAGACCTTGATGATACGCTATTCCAAACCTTAAGAAAGTGTGGCACGGATGCTAATGCTGATGATCCTAGGTTAGTGGCACGGGCTTATCTTCCTGATGGTTCACCCAATTCTTTTGCAACGGATAAGCAGCAATGGTTATGGGAATGGTTAGAAAGAGGCTTCAAAATTGTGCCAGTGACGGGGCGGGACGGGCTGGCTTTTGAGCGGGTGGTGTTACCTTTTCAAGAAGAGGTGGTATTAAATCACGGTGCAGTTATTTTAACCAAGCAGCGTGAGATTGATCCGGTCTGGATGTCCGGTATGTTGAAACGATTACCCGCGTATCATGATAAGTTATTTGAATTATGGGCACTGGTTGAGGATTATTGCAAACAGCATAGTGGTTTTAATGCGCGTTTAGTCGTTGATTTTGATATCACCTGGTATGGCGTCATTAAGCATGCAGACCGAACCGAGAAAACCTTGCAACAAGTGTTGTGTGCGGTCATTAAAGAGCACCCCCATATTCTTGATGGCAGTTTGTATTGGCATTTAAATGGCAATAATCTTGCGGTGTTGCCTCAGATTATTAATAAAGAGAGTGCAGTGGATTATTTAATACAGACTTACCGGCAACAGCATTCCGATTTGGTTTTCTTTGGTGCTGGAGATAGTCATACGGATGCTCCGTTTATGGCTTTATGTGATTATGCGTTAATTCCAAGAAACACCCAGTTATTTAAAACCCTGGCTGTTTCAGGATGAAGAGGATGACCCCGTTTACAGGGAGTTACCGTGCGGGTGAAGTACAGTTTTTATTAAAGCCGATAGCGTTAGACGATACCCCTGTGCATGTTAAAGAGGTCTTGATACAGTCGGGTCAAAAGCATTATTCTGAAATGCTAACCCATGAGTCTTTGCCATCGGCGGCTTATGTGGACTTGTTTAATCGGGCGATGACGCTTAATCAGGATCGTATGGCATTGCATTTGTTGATGTTAGCCCAAGGGATTATAGCGAACCGCGCACAGGGTATTACGCTGGTTTCTCTGGCACGCGCAGGAACGCCGGTGGGGGTGTTACTTAAGCATATCCTGAGCCGGTATTTTGGAATAGACGTGGAGCATTTTTCTATTTCCATTCTTCGGGATAGAGGGATAGATACCAATGCCTTACGGTATATTTTAAAAAACCATACGCCCGAGTCATTGGTCTTCGTAGACGGCTGGACGGGTAAAGGCGTTATATCCAGGCAATTAGCCACGAGTCTGCAAGCCTTTGAAGACAGTGATGGTGTGACTATTCCAGCTGAATTATTTGTACTGACTGATTTATCGGGATGGGCGAAATTTGCGGCTTCTTCTGACGATTATTTGATCCCTTCCTGTGTGTTAAATGCAACTATTTCCGGATTAGTCAGTCGATCCATTTATGACAAAGAGAACAGTCATTCGACAGATTTTCATGGGTGTGTTTATTATGAACAGTTTATTGAACAGGACTTGTCGAGATATTTTATTGATACGATATTGGCCAGGGTTGAAACAGTTTGGCCTGGCTTTAAAGATACAGTAGACTTTGGTCCTGGGAGTTTTCAATCATTACAAGGTGTTTCCGAACGTTTTTTACAAACACTAGTAGAACGTTATGGGGTAGGACATACTCATTATATTAAGCCGGGGATTGGTGAAGCAACGCGGGTTTTATTGCGCAGAGAAGCGCGTTTATTACTGTTAAAGGATTTGGAGTCTGAAGCGACCCTGCATTTGAGATGGTTGGCTGAGGATAAATCAATCCCTATAATAGTGTTTAACGATTTACCTTATTGTGCGGTCGCTTTAATTAAAGAGATTCAATTATGATTAATAAATTAAAATCGTTTTCCCCCTGGATGCTGGGCGCTCCCCTTTATATGCCTGGCAATCGTCGAGATCTGATCGAGATCGCAAACGGTGAGAAGTTTCCCATGCTGCGTTCAATGATCTTTTGCACAGAGGATGCCGTTTCCGATTCCGAACTAGAAAGTTGTATCCGTCATCTTGGCCTGTGTTTACAGGGCTTTCATGATTCATCACACCGATTCCGTTTTATTCGTGCCAGAAGTCCAGAAGTATTAGCGCGCTTACTGGATCTCTCTGCGATTGAGAAGATAGACGGTTTTGTGTTGCCGAAGTTTACTGAAGACGTGTTTGATGCCTATTTTGATTTATTAAAAGGCACCTCTTTTAAGGTCATGCCAACGCTGGAAACCAAAGAGGTCTTTGATTTTAATGCGATGAGTGCATTACGTCAGGGATTGTTACAGCCAGAAATTGCTGAACGCATTATAATGCTAAGAATAGGCGGTAATGACTTGATGAATCTATTGGGGATTCGTCGAGCTCGCCATTCAACTATTTATGAATCTCCGATTGGTCATATCATCGCTCAGTTACTGACGATCTTTCGACCGTATGGATTTTCATTAGCGGCCCCTGTTTTTGAATATCTGGATGATACTCAAACTTTGCAAAAAGAAATACGGCAGGATTTAGCCTATGGTTTAATTGGTAAAACAGCCATTCATCCGACTCAAATTCCAATTATTGAAGCGGCTTATGCCGTTGATAAAGAAGATTACGAGATGGCATTCAGTTTGAACGATACAGAATCTCCAGCAGTCTTTAGAATGCATAATGCGATGTGTGAAGTGGCCACTCATCAACAATGGGCTACCAATATCATTAATCGTCATCGATGTTATGGCATTAAAGAGCCTTTAATGGTTAAAGGCTGTGCAGAGTCGTCTTTTTAGTGTTCTAATAACGTAAAATAATATTTGTATTTAACTTTGTCATTTAAATACTTTCAACCCTATAACCCAAGGATAGCAACAATGAGTTTTGATAGTTTTCTGAGTCAATTAAAGAGTAAAGCCAATGAGTTAAAAACTGAGGCTTTGAAGTTTAAAAACAAAGATTTTCTAAATGCAGCGATGGCAGGCTCTGCATTGATAGCAATGGCTGATGGCAGCATCAGTGCCAGTGAAAAACAAAAAATGATTAAATTCATTGAAAGTAATGATGCCTTGTCCATCTTTACCACCAGTGATGTTATTAAAGCGTTTCAGGACTTTGTCGGTCAATTAGAGTTTGACAAAGACATCGGTGAAGCCAAAGCTTACCAAGCCATTGGAAAAATGAAATCGAACATAGAAGCGTCGAGATTGTTGGTTCGGATGATTATTTCAATCGCTTCATCAGATGGTAATTTTGATGCGGATGAAAAAAAGATAGCCGCAAAAATTGCCAAAGAATTAGCGATTAATCCTGCGGAATTCGAACTGTAAACTGTGCACGCTTTGGGAGTCGCTTGAACATCGAAAATAATGGTTTAAGCCACTCCCTACAGCATCTTCGA
>SESB01001930.1_pt1 | contig 12752 bp, 10 predicted proteins | sample 3171441 | NCBI WGS metagenome assembly SESB01 (sample SAMN06051867, study PRJNA518727) | freshwater metagenome | biome: subpolar coniferous forest; feature: holomictic lake; material: water; isolation source: holomictic Lake 227, 6 m depth | place: Canada: near Kenora, Ontario | collected...
TTTCGACAAGTATAGTACTATCTAGGCGCTACAAAATAATCAACCACAAAAACCTTATCCATATGCGGCTTTAATATTGTTTGAAAAGCTTTATGTGCTGGATTTTGTTGGTAATCTGCTAAGTCCTTTTCCGAACTAAAGGTTAAGGCAAAGCAATGTGTAAATCCCTGATCCAAATGTTCAGGACTCATATTTAACCCCCACTCCATTTTCTTTACCTGAGGAACTGTTCCATATAAATGATTAAATGCCTTTACTACAGAATCAATAGAAGCAGCACTTGAGCTAGATTTAAAAGTAAATAAAACAATATGTTTTAATTCCTTTTGAGTTGTTTGAGCTTGTGACTGTGTAAATGCTAACAATGTAATTGCAAAAATGAAGACTAATTTTTTCATGTTTAATTTTAATAAATTATAAAAATTGAATGGGGTCATCACAAATTCTAAACCCTTCGTTAAAGGAATTCATAAATATAACATCATCTATGTCCAAATCGAAATTTGTGGCATCAAAGTTTTCTTGCAGACGTTCTACTTTTATAGATTTAGGGATAGTAGAAACGCCTAACTGAATATTCCAATTGAGGATAATTTGAGCGGGTGATCTCTGATATTTGTTACAAAGCTTGATTAACCTTGGGTCATTAAATTTAATTCCTCTAGTGAGGGGGGAGTATGATTGCAATTGAGTTCCTTGCTTTTTACATTGATCTAAAACATCTTTTTGATAAAGCCAAGGGGTAAACTCAATTTGATTTACCGCCGGAATAATGGAGGAGTATGATTTCAACTCCTCTAAAATAGGAACTGTATAATTTGCAACTCCAATAGCACGAACTCTTTTATCAGCATATAATTTTTCAAGTGCTTTCCATGATTCTTTTCTGCCTTCCTTTATTGGCCAGTGAATTAAATATAAATCAATATAATCCTGTTGCAATTTTTGTAAACTTTCGTCAAAAGCTTTCAATGCTTGATCATACCCGTGATCGGTATTATTCAATTTTGTTGTGAGGAAAATCTGGTCTCTCTTGATACCACTATTTCTAATAGCATTCCCAATCTCTTTTTCATTATTGTACATTGATGCAGTATCAATAAGCCGGTATCCGATTTCAAGTGCAGATTCAACTGCTTGTTCTGCTTCCCTTTCATACATATCGTACACACCTAATCCAATTAAAGGCATTACAATATTATTGTTTAGTTTAGTTGTATATCTGTTTGAACTTCCCATCATCTAATATACAATTTCTTAAATCGTTTTATTGCTTTTTGATTAACTAATCATAGAGTAAGAATAGAAAAAATATTCCCATTAAAGGATTTAACTACTGAAGTGAGAATTAAAGTATATTCTTAACAAATAATAAAAACAATATTTTTTTTGTTTAATTGAACCTTTTCTTATGATTTGATGTTTTATATAACATTATGTTATTACACTTCACAAAAATTAAAGAATCATACAAGTTTTAATAAACTTATAAATACATAACAAGAAATATAAAATACAGATGAAAAATAAATTTTCTTTTTTTGAAATTGTAATTGCAGTTTTAGCGCTCGTCATAATCTTTATCTCAGAATATTATTATACTATTCTAAAAGATCATGACAGAGCAATTTTCATAGGATTATGGCCACCTACAATGCTTATTTTACTCATCTACCTGAATTCAAAAAAAGATTAAATAATGAAAGATTTAGATTTTATAATTCTTACAGCTTTAGTTACACTGTCGTTCGTGTTCTTTTGTTTTGGGTTAATAAAAGGTATCCGGTCTGGAAACAGCAACAAAAAATAATTAAATCCCAAGTAATTAAAACTTCTATCCAAGAACACAAATGATATTAATAGTTTATCAGAGATTAGGAAGGTTAATTAACTTCAATTAACTAATAATACATTTTGTTGATCTATGTTACTAAAGAAGCCTGATTGAAACTAAAATTCAATCAGGCTTCTTTAATGTCATTAATTGATTAGCTAGAGTATGGCAACATATAAACTACCCGCTGGTACAACTCTCGTACTTTGAATAACTGAATAAGGCAAATAAAAGAATCCCTTATTTCCCCATGGTTTTCCCCATGAATTTTCTACTACAAAAACACCACCACCTGGTTGTGTTGCATCATTAATATATCCAACGATAGGTACCGCATGACCACCTAATAACCTTACTCCAGAAGCCAATGAACCTGAAGTTGTTAATGGATTATAAGTATATGAAGTAGTATTTAATCCTTCAAAATATTTATATGTCCGAGTATTATCATACACATTGAAGCCCATCATCACAGGCTTATTATTCGCTAAAGCAGTTTTCACATCATTCACTAAAGTAGAACCTGTAGAATTGATTAAATAATAACCATGTGCAGTAATAACTCCAGCACTTGTAGTACTTCCTGATTGAGTTGCTAAAGTATAATTCAAAGCGCTTGAAATCGCACTCGAACTTGGCGCCGTTAAATAACTAGGTGAAGTTGCTGATGCAACATTATAGCCACTTGCATTTAAAGTTGAAGGATAAGCATATAAATCTTCAGTAGAAACTCCTTTAAAATTTATTCCATTATAAGTTAAAGGTGTTGAAGAAGTATTAGATGTTGTTCCTTGTAATGTTTGTCCAATATTTACCATATTGGCCCCTAAATCTGCACTGATTGCTTGTTTTTGAATTACCACTCTCTCCACATAATAAATAAACATAGGACTTAAAGCACCACTAGTTCCAAATAATGAAGTAGGTGAAGCTATTTGATTTGAAATTGCTGTTGATACGCCATTTGAAACAGTTATTGTTGGAGATGAAGTTGAAGGATTTGCTTTATAATAATTAAGTATCTCAGCAGTTTCTGCTCCACAAAAACCTGTACAAGATCCTATTTGTCCCTGATCCCTTACATCTGGGGTGGCTAACAAATAATTGCTTGGCAAGGTTCCTGAAAAAGACAAACCAGAAGGTTTATATCTACTTGTTACAACTGATGAACTAAATGTAGGTACACTTGCCCATTGATCAGGAGTCATTGTTTGTAAACCATAATTACGTAAAACACTGTTGGGTATATTTTGAGAATTTGAAGCGCTGTCTGTTCCAACATTTTTGGTACAGCTTGATAAAAACACAATTGAACAAGTCAATAATGCTAATAAATAAGTATAATTTTTACTCATTTTAGAAGTAGTTTAGGGGTGGTACAAAAGGTATTGATTAAATTTATTGTTTATTATTACAATAAACAATAATAAATGAGATATTGAATCCTTTTTAAGCTTTTTTTCATATTATTTAAATACTGCATTCTGAAAAATATTATCTCTTTATTATCCTTCCCCGCATTACTGATATTCGGTCTCCTACCATTCAATTATAAAAACAATTTTGAGTTGAATGATGATATACAAACCAAAGACATTTCGAAATATGTAAGTACTAATGATACCATCTCACCAATGCTCAGTTTTTCAAATTATACATGGAATGTGAAATCAGGATCAGCCACACCTGGCCCAAATTGCTGGAACCCGAACAATGCCTACGTTGATTCAAATGGAAGACTTCATTTAAAAATCACTTTTGATTCAGTAGCAAAAAAGTGGGACTGTGCCGAAGTATGGACAACTGATACTTTAGGTTTTGGAACTTATGAATGGTACCTGGAAGGGCCAATAGATCAATTGGATAAAAATATAGTATTAGGATTATTTAATTATCCAGCTTCTCCCAAAGTACCAGACGCAACTAACGAAATAGATATAGAATTTGCTAAGTGGGGAATTGAAACAAATAAAGCTGGTAATTTTACGGTTTGGCCTGCTACATTATTAAATGGCTTCACCAATCAAACCTATCCTTTTAAAGTTTCACATATTTACCCAAAAACATCTCATCGATTTATTTGGTCGGCCTCATCAGTTATTTTCCAAAGTTATAAAGGATGGAATATGGAAATTGATTCATTGATTGCAAAACGTTCGTTTAAATCAAAAAATCCTAAACTCTTTATACCTCATACAGCAGAACCTGTGCATCTGAATTTATGGTTGTTTAAAGGAATGCCTCCATCCAATAATAAACCAGTTGAAATTATCATCGATAAGTTTCAAAAAATTGATTGATCTCTTTAGATGTAAAGGAACAATATTTATTGTCTGCCCTTAAATTCATCCATCGACCTATACATACCAAACCACTCTCCTACAATAATATCAAACAGAAATGCGGGTAAAATTCCTTTAAATAATGGCACCCAATAAATAATACCTGGCATTCTTACATATCGACTATTCTTCTCCAGACCCCTAATTATTTTCTTAACCGCTATTTCCGGTTTTACGATAGGAACAATACTGCTTTTAACCCCTTCAAACATACCGGTACTAATATAAAATGGCGTAACTGTGGTTACCTGAACATTGGTTCCCGCATTGCGCATTTCAAGTAATAAGGAATCACTCCATCCCACTACTGCAAACTTACTTGCAACATATACACTCATCTTGGGATTGCTTACCATTCCTGCTGCTGAAGCAATATTTACAATATGACCTTCTTGCATGTTTACCATATCAGGGAGAAACTCTTTAGTGATATGCATTAATGCGGCGCTATTTACACCCATGGTTCTGTCAATTTCTTCATGCGTATGATCCAAAAAATATTTTCCAACAATAATTCCTGCATTATTGATTAGAATGTCAATGTTACCAATTTCTTCTTTTACCTTTTGGGCAGTTGCTATAACTGATGCGGTATCCATTACATTAACAATAAAAGAAAAGACTTTATATCCTTCACTTTCAAACTCTGCAACTGTAGCCTTCAATAATACTTCATTAAAATCCCAGATTACCAAAATCTCCAATCCCTTTCGCAACAGTTCTCTCCCCATCAATTTACCAATTCCTGAGGCACCTCCTGTAATCAATGCTTTTTTACCTTTAATCTGACTCATAAAACTGATTTATTTTAAACAAAAAAACTTCCTCTTCAATTTACAAAGAAAAAAGGCAAACCCATTGATTTGCCTTCTGAATATGGATCAAATATTTTATTGAATAATTGGTGTTGTTAATTCTGCTATAGATTTTTCAATATCTGCCTGACTCACTTCAAAATCAATCAAATTACCAGCAAGGAATTGTTCGTAAGATGAGAGATCAAAATTACCATGTCCACATAAGTTGAATAGAATGGTTTTTGATACACCTTCTTCATCTGCAATTTTTGCCTGACGTATTGCTTCTGCAATTCCATGATTTGCTTCAGGTGCAGGAATAATACCTTCTGTTCTTGAAAATAAAACACCAGCTTCAAAACATTCTATTTGATTAATTGAAGTTGCCTCAATTAAACCATCCCTTAAAAGCTGACTAATGATTGCACCAGCTCCATGATAACGCAATCCCCCTGCATGAATGGGAGAAGGAATGAAATTATGACCAAGTGTATACATTGGCAACAAAGGAGTCATTCCAACAGTATCACCAAAATCATAACGAAATACGCCCCTGGTTAACTTAGGACAAGAAGTAGGTTCTACAGCAATAGCTCGTACTTTTTTTCCATGTAATAAATTGTCTTGTAAAAATGGAAAACAAATTCCTGCAAAATTAGAACCTCCTCCAAATGGAGCAATAATAATATCGGGGTAATCCCCAGCTTTTTCAAGTTGTTTTTTTGCTTCAAGTCCAATAATAGTCTGATGCATCAACACATGATTCAAGACACTACCTAATGCATACTTGGTATCCTCATTTGTGGCTGCCACTTCAACCGCTTCCGAAATAGCAATCCCTAAGCTTCCTGGAGAGTTAGGATCTTTTGCCAAAATAGAACGACCTGCCTCTGTTAAATTAGAAGGAGAAGCATGTACTTTAGCACCCCAGGTATTCATCATTACTTTTCTATATGGTTTTCCTTCATAACTAACTTTTACCATGAAGACTTCGCATTCAATTCCAAATAATTTACATGCAAAACTTAACGCACTTCCCCATTGACCAGCGCCAGTTTCTGTAGCAATTTTTTTTATGCCTTCTTTAGCATTATAATATGCCTGAGGAATAGCCGTATTAGGTTTATGAGAACCCGCAGGGCTAACACCTTCATATTTATAATATATTTTCGATTTTGTACCAATTGCTTTTTCTAATTCATAGGCCCTAAACATTGGAGTTGGGCGCCAAATAGAATATAAATTTCTTACCTCATCTGGAATTTCCACCCATGGTTCAGTACTCACTTCTTGTTTAATTAACTCCATAGGAAACAATGGTGCCAATGCTTCTGGCCCAATCGGCTGTTGCGTAGCTGGATGCAATGGAGGCAATGGCTTATTCGGCATATCTGCCATAATATTGTACCAATGAGTAGGAATTTCTGATTCGGTGAGGGTAATTTTTCTTTGTTTCATGATGGCTTCGTTTAGGGTAAATATAATTGAAAGTAAAAATTCAAAAATCAAAATTTAAAAAAGCATTCAAAACATATTTTTATTAATTAGGTTAGCATCACCCTGTTTAATAAAAAAGGGGAACTACATTGTAGTCCCCCTCCTAAAATAGATATATATATTATTAATCTGACACTTTTATTGGTCCTAAAAAGTTCGTTTTAGTTTCACTTATTTTTTGATCACCTTGCCAGAAACTTAATGTGATGGTAGTTTTCCTTTGATGTACAGCAGACTTGGGTAAAATCACAAAAAAAGTACCAGAACCCTGACCTTCTTTTGCAACTTCTACATAATCTTTTCCTATAGATTCAATCCTACCATTACTTCCTTCTAACTTAATAATCATAGGAATCATTTTCATCGTCTTATTAGCAACTTTTACATTATACAAGTTTGAAAGACTATCAGCTCCACGCTCCTGATACAATTGTCCCGGAGTTCTCATTACTGTTGGATCAATATCTTTTCTAGTCATTAATAAAAGAGATAAAACGCTTAAAACTATAGCAAGCAAAACAGTATATAATTTCATTCTTGTTGTAAAATGTAATGGCTCACCATTTGCGATACTATTTTCAGAAGCATAACGTATTAAACCTCTCGGTTTTTTAATATGATCCATAATATTATTGCATGCATCAATACACGCAGTACAACCAACACACTCCATTTGAAGTCCATTCCGAATATCAATACCAGTTGGACAAACCTTTACGCATTGATGACAATCAATGCAATCGCCTTTAGATATTACCTCTTCACCTTTCTTGATTGGCCCTCTTGGCTCACCACGCTTGTAATCGTAGGCAACAATCATTGAATTTTTGTCGAGCAAGACACTTTGTAATCGACCATAGGGGCAAACAACAATACATGCTTGCTCTCTAAAGAAACTATAAACTGCAAAGAATACGGCACTAAAAATTAATATAGAGGATAATCCGCCTATATGACTAATCACTGGCTCTGTAATAATTTTCTCCAATTCCTTTACACCAATGATATAGGCCAAAAAAGTATTCGCAATAATAAAAGAAAGTATATAGAAGGCCAACTGTTTCAAGCCCATTTTAAAAATCTTTTTTCCTCTCCAAGGGGCTTCTTTTAATTGCCTTTGAGCAGGTGCATCACCCAAAATAAAAAATTCAACTTTTCGAAACATCATTTCCATGAAGTTGGTTTGTGGACAAGCCCAACCACAGAAAAGCCTTCCAAAAGCAGCTGTAAATAATACAATAAATAATACAAATGTGACCATTGTTAAACCAAGAATAAAAAAGTCTTGTGGCCAAAACACCTTACCAAAAAGAATAAATTTTGCTTGAGGAATATTAAGTAAGAAAAAAGGTCTTTCATTTACATAAACAAAAGGCATCCCAAAAAAAAGAATAAAATATAAAATACTCAGCCATGTTCTGATATTATAAAACTTCCCATTTGGTGGCTTATATGCAAAAACCCATTTGCGTTTTCCGTTTTCGTCAACCGTATTTATCCGATCTCTATAGCTTTCGCCCTCTGTGATTGGTTCATTCAAATGTTCGTGATGTGAAAACATGTGCTGGATTTAAGGTATAAATTTATTATAATTAAATAACGAAAACTAAATATTAGAACTATCACAAAATTCCAAATTTTAAGGTTAAGCTACTGTGATGTTTGTTACAGAGGGGCATGATAAATATCATGAAAAAGCCTTTTATAGACTAAATATTTCGATTTATGTCATTGAATGATAATGAAACTTGGCTCAGTTTCTAAATACATAGTCCCATCAGGAAATTTATTATGAGAAATTTTACACTGACCAACAACTGTAAATTGTAAAAAAAGAAAATATTGGGATAGCAATCCTCATAAACTTTTATTTTTTAAAAGCTAATAAAAAAAAGGATATTACGATCAAAGAAAATTATTTAAACTTATTTTCCTCTGTGATGCCCTTCCAAGAATCAGTTCGAAATGGAGAAGCTGGAAATCCTTCTAAATTATATAGGTTCGCATCTATCGGCGAATCTGTCCATCCATAACGAACAGCTTGAGGCCCCATCACTTTATCACTACTTACAATAATATTATTACCTTCGATTCTTGCTTGTGCATAAAAGAACTGATGATTTGCTCCTGCTATTTCAAATCCTTTGATATATCCGTATTGGTCCTTGATTTGCCATCCATTACCCAAGTTTTTAAAAACAATAATGGCCTTGTCATTATTAAATTCCACAGAATGAAAAGTAGGTCCGCAGAAAACAGCTAATGGAACTCCATAAGTATTTGCTAATGCATTTGCGGCAAGTCTCTTACCTACATCTTCTTTATTTCTAGGGTGCACATTATCTGGATTGCCAATATCTGTAGTAACAGCCTGCCCGGTCTTAGGCAAACTGAGTGTCATACTTTGAGCTTCTCTTAATTCAGCCCAAGCACTTCCTTGATTACTGTTTTGAAACTTGCCATAACTAGACAACTGAACAAAGTAAAATGGTAATTCCTCATTCCATTCTTTTCTCCAGCTTTCAATCATTAAAGGAAAGCTTTTACGATATTCAAAAGCACGATCAGCATTGGATTCTCCTTGGTACCATAAAAATCCTTGAATTGCAAAAGGTATAATGGGATGAATCATGGCGTTATAAATAACAGCTCCCGCATTGTTTTGGGCATGCACATAATTCCAAGGCATTTTAAAGTCTGGAATCATCTTCCATCCATTTCCTGCCAAAGACTGCTGTTGCCCATCAAATTTAAGATATAGGGTACCAGGTTCCCCAATAAAGCCATTTCCAAACCAGGCAGGATCTACTTGTTTCTCCTGGTGAATTAAGAGGATATTTCTACCTTCCTTCCAAGTATTCGCGGGAAGACTAAATAATCTAGAATTTTTTCCAGCTCCTTCTTTGATGAGCTTGCCATTTATATATAATTGAAATACACCATCATTATCACCTAGACTTAATACAGAAGCTTTCGCAACTTCATTAGCATGTATCGTTAAACTTCTTTCCATAAAGCCAGCACCTCTAAAGGCCCAGATGCCTTGCCAATCCCACTGACTAGGCGGTGCATATGGAAGCCACTGCTCAAATACTGTTGAATCATTATTTAATAAATAAGTTATATCGGTATTAGGAAGTTGATGATTTTTGGCAGAAAGTTTATCCTTTAAGTTTTTTAATAATTGTGCATCAGCCTCCTCCCAGGTTTGAGGAATTTTTTGCCCATATTCCTTTAATACATCCGATTCCAACATAGCATTTCGACTGATCCATCCTTCAATTTGAGAACCACCCCAAGCATCTTTAATTAAACCTACAGTTATATGTAATCGATTTGCGATTTCTTTAGCAAAAGAATATCCAACTGCAGTAAAATTTGAAAGTGTTTCTGGACTGGCTAAAACCCATTCCCCACCTGAAATGGAATCTTTTGGCTGTAGACTAACTTCATTTGGCACAGTGAACTGGCGTATATCTGCCTGATTAACAATGGCTGTTGCCGTATTGAAATTAAATGCATCACGCATTACAAATTCCATATTCGATTGTCCAGAACATAACCAAACCTCACCCAACATAATATCCTTTAATTGAATGATTTGTTGTTTTCCACTTAACCTCATTTCAAATGGTCCCCCTTCTTTCATAGCAGGCAAGCTAACCATCCATTTACCATTTACATCAGCTTGGGTTTGAATCGACAATTGATTAAATTGTATGGTTATCTTTTCATTCTTGGAAGCCCACCCCCAAATAGGAACTGGTTTGTTTCTTTGTAAAACCATATGATCTCCAAAAGGACGGGCAACACTAAGTTGTGCATGAGAAATAAATACAGAGCATAAAAAAAAGGAACCTAAAACTAAAAATGATTTCATAGAATTTGAGGCAAGTTTTTAAAATAATAAATTTTGCAGCAGCAAAGAACCCATAATTTACCAATTTTTTTAATAATCAATTAAAGGATAAACATTTATTCTTAGAATCCATGTTTTTAGGGAAATAATTGAAATAAAAAAATGTATTTGAAAAATAAATCATTTGTATAAATTAGTCTAAAACTCACCTAATTTTAAAAAATCAACCTTAAATAATTATAAAAAAGATGATTTTAAATCACAAACCTAACATTTGTCATTTTCACACTTAATCTTTTAATCGAAACTTTGTAAAGTGATTTAATTAAATAGATTTTACATTAAAAATTATAGATCGTATGATGAAAGAAGCAAAACCTCATTTGAACGAAGTTCCTGGGGTGATTCCAGAATTAAAGAATTGGGTGAATGGTATTGCAGATCAATGTGATGCAAAAAGCATTCATTGGTGTGACGGCTCTAAGCAAGAATATGATGGTTTGTGTGAGTTATTAGCTAAAAAGGGGACGTTTATAAAACTAAATCCTGCTAAAAGGCCAAACAGTTATGCCTGTTTCTCAGATCCGAGTGATGTGGCACGTGTGGAGGACAAAACTTTTATATGTAGCAGGGTGAAAGAAAATGCCGGCCCTACAAATAATTGGATGGAGCCAAACGCAATGAAAAAAGTGCTGAATGGTTTAATGGAAGATAGCATGCATGGAAGAACACTTTATGTTATTCCATTCTGCATGGGGCCGGTTGGATCTCCTTATTCAAGATATGGTGTACAATTAACTGATTCAGAATATGTGGTAGTGAATATGTATATTATGACAAGAATGGGCGAAAGTATTTACCCCTATTTGAAACGTAACGCTTACGTAAAATGTATTCACACGGTGGGTTGCCCTTTAACAACTCCTGGTCATGATGTTAAATGGCCCAATAATCCAACAACTAAATACATTTCACATTTTCCTGAAGAACGTTTAATTATTTCTTATGGCAGTGGCTATGGTGGAAATGCATTGATGGGGAAAAAATGTTTTGCTTTAAGAATTGCTTCTGTAATGGGTAAAGAAGAAGGTTGGCTAGCTGAGCATATGTTAATTCTTGGAGTAGAATCTCCAACAAAAGAAAAAACATATATCGCTGCTGCTTTTCCAAGTGCTTGCGGGAAAACCAATTTTTCGATGATGATACCAGCAAAAGGTGTAGACAATTGGAAGGTAACTACTGTTGGCGATGATATCGCTTGGATTCATAAAAGTGAAGACGGACATTTATATGCAATCAACCCTGAAGCTGGATATTTTGGTGTAGCACCTGGTACTAATTACCATACGAATCCAAATGCGATGGAAAGCATTAAGGCGAATACCATCTTTACCAATGTTGCCATTACAAAAGATGGAGATGTATGGTGGGAAGGAATGACTAAAGAAGTTCCAGAGGGACTAACTGATTGGCATGGCTTACCTTATGATCCTTCATCAGGCAAACCAGCTGCTCATGCAAACAGCCGCTTTACTGCGCCTGCTTATCAAAATCCTTGCATCGATGTTGAATGGAATAATCCAAATGGAGTTCCTATTGCTGCTTTTGTTTTTGGTGGAAGAAGAAGTACTGCAGTTCCTTTAGTTTGTCAATCTTTCAATTGGAGTTTTGGTGTATATACTGCTGCTACAATGGGAAGTGAAACTACAGCTGCTGCGTTTGGTGAAATTGGTAAAGTTCGCCGCGACCCATTTGCCATGTTACCTTTTATGGGATACCATATGGGCGACTATGTAAATCATTGGCTACAATTTGGACGTGATTTACCAAATGCTCCAAGAATTTTTAGTGTCAACTGGTTTAGAAAAGATGAAAATGGCAAATTCTTATGGCCAGGATTCGGAGAAAATATGCGCGTACTAAAATGGATTGTGGAAAGAGTTCGGGGCGGAGCTGGTGCAGCAGAATCTCCCATTGGTTGGATGCCTCGCTATGAAGATATTGACTGGACTGGCATTGAAAACTTCAGCAAAGATGATTTTGCAAAAATCATGACAGTAGACAGAGAGCCTTGGAAACAGGAATTATTATCTCACGAAGAATTATTTGCAAAATTGTATGACAAGCTTCCAAAAGAGTTTTATTTCATGCGTGAATTATTATTGAGTGCACTGTGGCGTTCACCTGAACATTGGGAATTAGAACCTGAACATATTTAGTGTTAAAAAAAGAACGAATCACTGTATTCGTTCTTTTTTTTCCCTTGACTTTAAATATTGATATATGAATTGGTTTGTTACTTTATTTACCCAGCAATCTGTTGCACAATCTGCCATCATTTATGCAATTGTTATAGCAATCGGAATTGCCATGGGGAAAATAAAAATATTTGGAATTTCGTTTGGTATCACTTGGATATTATT
>SESB01001933.1_pt1 | contig 12738 bp, 11 predicted proteins | sample 3171441 | NCBI WGS metagenome assembly SESB01 (sample SAMN06051867, study PRJNA518727) | freshwater metagenome | biome: subpolar coniferous forest; feature: holomictic lake; material: water; isolation source: holomictic Lake 227, 6 m depth | place: Canada: near Kenora, Ontario | collected...
AGTTTTTGGCACCAGTGCCCCGCCTTTCTCGGCCACGATTTGGCCCCGTCGCAGGCATCGTATCCCTTTGTTTTGAATGGTGCGGGCGGGGGGGGGCCGGGGCCTCGGGGAAAACGGGCTCCCAGGAGAGCCTAAGAGTCCGGTTGGGCGGTTCGTGATCCTCCGGCTCGGTCCCATCGCTGCATTTGGTCGGAACGGTCCCGCCGCCCAAGGGCGGCCCTAGGGGGCCGCAGGATGCGTGCTGGCGAGTCGCGGAAAATATGGCGACAAATTCGGCTTGGAACCAAGGCTCACCTGTGGGGCATTTGCGGCAACTGGCGAACCGGGTGGGATTTATAGTCGATGATGGATTTGTGCACGCCAATCGAGTATAAAGCTTTGCAAGGACTATACACATCCAGGCTAAGAATTAACATTAGTTGGATACACAATGACACAGGGTGAATCCGGAGGTGTTGTCATGGATGAGCTCGACGACCTATTTCTATCCGATGATAAGTTGCAGGAGCTAATAGGGATCGAATTTGAAGAGCTTGTCCTTGACGAGCCCGATGTAAAAATAATCATTGCACAAGATATTACCTCAGCATTCTTGAAGGTATTAAAGCAACGGCCCTATATGACTAAGCAAAAATCGCAATACGACAACAAAGTTCATGAACTTTATAGTAAACTTAAGGATAAGTTGTGATCGGTTTTTTTATGATAAGCGATTGTGCATCGCTTAGCGTTTCGTATTTAAAAGCATAAAGCCATTGAGATAGCGGAGGAGAGCATGTTTTCACAAAAACCACCAATAACTATTATTGATGACCAGCCGGCAGTGAATATATTTGGTTTTCTCCAAAACTTTTCGCATAATCGACTAATAAACTTTAGGCCACCACCTCAAGCTAAGCACTTGCTTGATTTTCCAATCAAGCTAAATAACCCACCGCGAATAGTGCTGCGGCAAAGAAAGTTTTACTCAAAAATATCTGAGGCGATTCTGTCACCACTTCTGAACAACGATCAGAAGTGCCGTCGAAATGTTCATTTTTTGATTGCCGGCATCATGGCATCGGTGTGGCCACAGACGGAGAAAGATTTGAAAGAACGAGGCTGGCTCGATGGCTTTCATTCCATGTCACGGCGCAATAATCGAGTTACACACCCATGTGAATTGGATTCTGCTTTCGAAGCTTTGTACTCTATCCCAAAGGAGATGCAGACGGAAAGGCGCGCTCTTGAAATGATCTTGGCGACAATACTCAGGGAATATCAGGCGCGCATATCTTCGTTAATCGGTGAGCATTTTTCTTTTGAAGCCGAGGCTCGCTTGCGTGGTTTGGTGGGATACCGCATTGAACGATTAATGAGGCACATAAAAGATAGGGGTGAACAAGCTGATACAATACAGGAATTATATAATTGTTACTACAACGCGGCGAGATACTATCAGTATTCCGTGATTTCAAAAGAGCCACAGAAGAATGACGGTACGCTTTTCAACATATATTGCAGATCGATCATTTTCAATGCCCACGTTCGTAAGAGCGGCAGAATATCAGACCACATTACGTGGAAAGAGTTGCCAAGCCGGGAAAGGGTGATGTTTTTCGTTTTGCGTGACTGTGCACTGAGAAGACGCTATAATAGCGACCCGGAGTATGCTTCAAAGATTAAGGGCTTAGTTAAATTATTCCCAAGCTCACTTGCTAATATTTAGTATGAACTTACGACAGATCACATTATTCCCACAACCTGCTGAGACTGCAGACCGCTAATCTGGGTGGTTGTGATAGCGCCGATTTGGTCAGGGGTAGGTCCGCTGATTTCCCCGACTGGTATTTAATGGCGTCCTGTGGCATCGTGTGGCGGTGCTAGTCACAGCGCTGACGGAATGCCAGCTTGAATGACACTCGCCAGCCGGGTCGATCTGACAGGGTAGGGCAGAGGGAGATGCCATGCAAATATGGCCATTAGCAATCAAATCATGATCCATTTTAAGCAACAGGCGCAGGCATGACTATAAGTTTAATCAATAACGGATCTGCGCTATTGACCACAGGGCAGTCTGTGACCCTGTCTTCGTTTTATAATATTACTAGCAGCGGCAATCCAGACTATTTATTTCTTTCTGCGTATGACCTTGATGCCTATACCGCCTCCCACGCCCTTAACTTCGGAACCGTTAGCGGCTCAGGACACACCGTTACGTTCCAATCGAGCGCACCGTACAGTGGCTATTCTCTATCGGTTCCCTTCCGCTGGACCGCCAACGGTTATTTTAACGACGACCTCGGATATTTTAATTCTATAACCTTTACCGCGTCGTCGTCATCGCTGGAAAGCGAGTACATTTCCCTCTTCGATGCCGATGGCTATTTTACCAACTACAACCCGCCCGCCCTCCTGGTCGCCCAAGACGTCGTCGACAATCGTGGCAGCGTCTCAATCACCACGATCTCTCCGACTCAAGTCGGTGCCGTACTGCCCGCGACCCATGTCGCGGGGCAGGCATTGCCTTCTGACGTCGCCGCCGTGGCGAAAAGCTTCGTGGGCGCGACCTGGAACGATCAAGGCTGCTGGGTCCTGGCCAGCGAAGTCTCAAACATTTCCGGTGCGGCGCTGCCGGTCGCCTCATCGACCACCACCCTCGACCCCGCCTCGAACGGCGAGTGGGTGAATACTTACAACGCGCACAACGGCGTCAATGCCAACTGGATGTCTGGCCTGCGCCCAGGAGACATCGTCAGCGTCCAATGGCAATCCGGCGGCGGTCATATCGTCACCGTGGTCTCGGGATTTGGCTACAACGCCAATATCGTCGATAATGTGGGCCCATCGGCCAACGACGGCTCCGCGGCCGATATTGTCATCGGTGCCGAGCATAGCTTGAGCTGGGAGCTTTTCATCGGCGGCGCCGACGAAGGCTCCATCGAGGTTTTCCGGCTCGATACCCCGTATCTGGCCTCCAATGGCACTATAAAAGCCATCAACGGCACGACGACCAAACTCTCCGACCTTGTGAGCTTTGCGGATCCGACCGGAAAACCGCTGTCTCAATTCCAGATTGCCACCGGCGGTAGCGGCTCGTTTTCCTTGAACGGCCATGGCGCCGGCACGCTGTCCCAAACGAATCCGCTGACCGTCGCTTCGTTGAACGATGCCAGCCTCGCCGTCGGCGACAGCATCGTCAGCGGCACGATGACCATCCGCGCCTACAACGGAACCTATTGGGGCGACTGGCAGACCATCGGCATCTTCACGAACCGGGCGCCCGTGGTCACAGTTTCAAATCAGGGAGCCGTCGTAAACACAGGGCAGACGGTCAATATCTCGAGCCTGATGTCGGTGGCCGATCCAGACAGCGGCGACAGCGTGCAACTGGTGAAGATTGTCGACTCCGGCGGACTTGGCGGCATTCTTCTGAATTCCGTCACCAACAACTCCACCACTTCAGGCACCTTCATTGTCTCGGGTAGCGACCTGGGCAGGCTGACCTACCAGGGTTTTAATACCGCATCGTCCGCCAACAGCACTGAAACACTGCTGGTCTCCGCCTATGACGGCAAGGACTGGAGCGACCCGGTCTCACTCACCCTGAGCAACGCCCCCACGGTGGTGAACCTCGCCCAGTTAACCGTCGGCCAACTGGAGTCGCTTACCGCCACCCAGATACAGTCCCTGGGCAACGACCAGCTCGCCAGCCTGTCAACCGCGCAAATCCGCGACCTCGACCCGTCGACTTTCAGCGCCGGCCAATTGGCGTCCCTCGACAGCAGCCATCTCCTCGCAATCGGCCCGACCCTCTCCAACGGCCAGATCGCCCGGCTCAGCGGCGGCCAGTTGAACAATCTTGGCAGTTCGATAACCGCGCTAGCCGTCGGGGCGCTGACGAGCGACCAAATACCGTCACTCGGTAACAACCAGATTGCGTCTCTGGTCGGGTCGTTTAGCGGCGCTCAAATTCGGGCCCTTGCAGGTGGGCAGATAAACAGCCTGAGCTTCGATCAGGTGAAGTCGATCGTTGGCAGCCTGAGTACCGATCAGGTCGCTTCCCTTGACGACAGTCTCCTTCCCGTTGCGGCGCTAAGCGGCAGACAGGAGGCGGCTCTCACCAAAGGACAGCTTTCCGGCCTCAGCCCCGATCAGGTAAAGGCACTCAATGTCGGAGCCTTGACCACCGATCAGATTCCGGCTTTCGGCGGCGATCAGTTGCTGGCACTGAACGTCGGTTCGCTTTCGGCGGCTCAGATTGGCATGCTGGGCGGCGGCCAGATTTCCTCGTTGACCAGTACCCAGGTGGCGGCGCTGAACGTCAAGGCCCTGTCCGAGGGTCAGATACATGCCATCACCAACGACCAGATGCCGGGCCTGAACATCGGTTCTCTCACCACCGATCAGTTCCAGGCCCTCGGCGGCGGGCAGATCAAGGCGCTGACCAGCGCTCAGGTGGCGGGCCTCAACGGCAAGCAAATGGCCTTGCTCGATCCGAACAACCTGGGCGCCAATGCCGCCGGACTGCGGGTCGGCGTGCTGACCACGGCTCAGCTCAACGGCTTGAGCGGCGATATCCTGAGGAGCTTGACGGCGGCGCAGGTGGCCGGCATTTCGACAAAACAGCTCCAGGCCCTCAGCGGCGACCAGTTCGGCACCTTCACCAGCGATCAGATCAAGGCGCTGAGTGGCGGCCAGTTGAAGGCCCTAAGCACCGACCAGATCGTCAACATCAACTCCAACCTGATCTCCAACCTCACGGGAACCCAGCTCAATAGCTGGGCCAGCACGCAGGTGCAGGCGCTTGATGTCGACAAGATCAATAACCTGACCAGCAGCCAGATACGGGGCCTCTCCAACGGTTTCGTCGCCTCGATGACCACCCTGCAGTTGACGAGCCTGAACAGCAATTTCCTGGGCAACCTCAGCGCCGGACAGGTGAAAAATCTAACCACGGCGCAGTTGAGCGTGGTTTCGGGTCAACAGATTGCGAACCTCAACTCCACTCAAGTGGCCGGTCTGACGACGACCCAGCTCAAGGCGATGTCCGCGGAGCAACTCGCCAATCTGCCACCCGAGGGGTTAGTGGCGGCGCAGATATCGTCTCTCACGTCAGGACAGCTGGCCATCCTGACCGACGCCCAGCTGGGCGGCTTGAGCAGCACCCAGGTGAAGGGGCTGACCAGCGATCAGATAAAGACTCTCGGTGCCGACCGCCTCAATCTGTTAAACGCCGCGCAGGAAGCCGCCCTCAGCGCCAGCCAGATGAAAGCCTTGACCGCCACCCAGGCGGCGGGATTGCGCGGCGACCTCATCGCCGCCTTGACGACGACCCAGCTCACCAGCTTGACCACGGCGGCCATCGCCGCCCTGAGTGCGGATCAGCTCGGTTCCCTTGCCACCGACAGGTTCGCCACCCTCAAGACCGAGCAGATGGCCGCGCTGACTAGCGACCAGTTGCAAGGGCTGGCCGCCGGAACCGCCGTTGCGATCACCGCCACCCAACTGAAGACCCTCGGCGCAAAACAGGTGTCCGGTCTCGCCGCCGGGCTGCTCAACGCTCTGAGCACCAGCGCCTTGGCGGCGCTGACCACCACCCAGCTGGCGAGCCTGAGCACCGATGCGCTCAGCGGCCTGGGAACACAGCAGGTCGTGGCGTTGTCCGCCGCCGATATCGCCGCCCTCAGTCTTCGCCAGCTTTCGGCGCTATCGGTGGATCAGTTGGGAAGCCTGACCGGCAAGCAGATCAAGTCCCTCGCCGTAGCCGGCCTGACCAGCGATCAGGTCCGCGGGTTGACGACCGACCAGCTGTCCAGCTTCAGCGCCAACCAGGTGAAGAGCCTGAGTGCTTCGCAGGTGGGGGGCCTGAGCGCGGATCAGGTGGCCCATCTGACGCCGACTCAGCTTGCACAGCTAACGGCGACCCAGTTCGCAGCCATTGGCGCGGAGGCGATCGCCGCACTCAGTACCAGTCAGACCAAGGCGCTCAGCGGCACCGAGGTCGCGGCGCTGACCACCGATCAACTGGCGGTAATCGCGGCGCCGACGCTCGGTCTGTTCTCCAACAACCAGCTGTCGAACCTGTCGGCGCTGCAGGTCGGCAGCCTGAACAACGATCAGATATCCGCTCTGACGACCGCGCAGCTCCGCGCCCTCAGCGCCAACCAAACGGCGGCAATCACCGTCAGCCAGTTCGCGGCTCTGAACAGCACTCAGATCGCCGCCTTGTCCGCTCCCGCCAGTCTGAGCGCGCTGGATATCGCCGCGCTCAGCGCCGATCAGGCCAAGGGACTGAAGGCAACCCAGATCAGCACCCTAACCAACGTTCAGGTGTCGGCGATGGCAGATGATGCTCTCAACGCCATGACCCAATCGCAGATTCGGGCCTTCACCGCCGGTCAAGTCACCGCCCTGACCAAAGATCAACTGGGCGGCCTTAGTGTCGATACCATTGCAAAGCTGAGCAAGGATCAGGCAGTCGCGCTGACTGGCAAGGTGGCGCTTCTCGGCGGAGACCAATACACAGCCTGGGCCAAGGTTGCTGGCGTAAAAATCGTCGCGACATCGTGAGTGGATGTTAAGTTATCTTGTACAATCGACGGCGAGCGACACCTCGATGTCCGACATCTGCACCGAGCGGGCTGTCTGTACCCGGGCTGAGCGGGTGCTCGGCGCGAATCGGAATGGCATCCACGCATCCGCCTTCACCCTGCGTCACAAAAAATGGGGGACAGGCTAGAGACAAAATCGGGTTTTTGCCGTTCCGCTCCCCGATGGGATACCGCGAATTTCCGCTAAGTCCTTGGTGCGGGCGGGGGGACTCGAACCCCCACAGCCAAAGGCCGACAGATTTTAAGTCTGGTGCGTCTACCGGTTTCGCCACGCCCGCGCGCCAGCGACTATAATCACTGTCGGCCGCGAAACAAGCGGGTTCACTGATTAGACATCGACCCCGTTGACGAACGGGCCGGGGAGGACTAAATTTAGCGGAACCGTAAGCCTTCACCCTCGGAACGAGTCTCGGAGGCGGGGGAACGGGACTTCCCGCCGGTCTGGAGTAGATCGACAGGCACCGGCGGGGAAAAGGCGTGTTGCAAGGCTGGACAACGACGGACCTGAGTGAACGGAACGGGGGAGCCGGATGATCGTCGGATCGCTCTCCGCACGGGCAGTAACCCTTCAGGACATCGGCGGCGTGACAACCCCGGCGTCCAGCGGGCAGTCTGCGACCGAACCGCCCCGGACCGAAGCCGCCAGCGCCGCCGCCGGAACCATCACCACCGCCGCGGGCGTCTCCTATGTCAGCCCCTTTGGCCGCTACGACTATTCCAGCCGGCTCGAAATCCTCCAGTTCCGCAACGCCGAGACCGGCAAGGTGACCTTGCAGATCCCCTCCGAACGGGTGGTGGATGCCTATCGCCGCGGCTCGGAAATCAGCGCCCAGCCCCTGGCCGCCCAACGGGCCGCAGCCCGCGCCAGCGCGGCGGCGCAGGAACAGGCCTCCCAGGCCGCCAACCAGGACACCGGCGCTCGCGCCGCCACCGGCCTCACCGGCAACACCCAGACCGCCACCTCCGCCGCCGCAGCAGCCGGAACCGGCGAGACCGCCACCTCGGGCGGGGGCGCCCGGGCCAACGGCGCCGGGGCCGCCTCGGCGACCGAGGCCGCACCGCCCCCGCCGCCGCCCGAGGTGGTGGTCATCAACAGCGGCACTCCGGCGGCGGTGACGGCGCCGGCACCCACCGCCGCTGCGGAAGCCAAGCCGGTGACCAGCGCCGCCGCCTGAACGCGCCCGGTGCGAAATTCGCCCGCCGAATCCCCCGCAGACCCACCGCTTAACCGTCGACAACCGGCCACGATCGGAGCATACCAGCGGCGCGGAAAACCCTGGTCGGACGTGGTGGTGCGATGATCTTTTCCCCCTTCGAACGCATGGTGGCGATGCGATACCTGCGGGCGCGCCGGCAGGAGGGTTTCATCTCGGTGATCGCCGGCTTCTCGCTGATGGGCATCGGCCTCGGCGTCGCCACCCTGATCATCGTTATGGCGGTGATGAACGGCTTCAGGGCCGAGCTTTTGGGCCGGGTGCTCGGGCTCAACGGCCACCTCAACGTCTTCAACATGGTGCCCGGCCCGCTCGCCGGCTTCGACGACGTGGCGGCGCGCATCCGCAACCGGCCGGGCGTGGTCAACGTCACTCCCACCGTCGAGGGTCAGGCGCTGATCAGCATGCACGGCACCGCCTCGGGGGCGGTGGTGCGGGCGATCCGGCCCGAGGATTTCCGGGTGCGGCCGGTGCTGTCGGCGGCCATCGTCGAGGGCAGTTCCGCCAACTTCGCCGAGGACCGCATCGCCATTGGCTACCGCATGGCGCAGCGGCTGGGGCTGCATGTCGGCGATTCGCTGACCCTGATCGCGCCCCAGGGCAAGAGCACCGCCTTCGGCACCATTCCCCGCATGCGGGCCTATCCCATCGGCGCCGTCTTCAATGTCGGCATGTTCGAGTACGACAATAACTTCGTCTTCATGCCGCTGGAAGCGGGGCAGGTCTTTTTCCAGCATCAGGGCACGGTGACGTCGCTGGAAGTGTTCGTAAAGGACCCCAACGACGTCTACGCCGCGGTGGCCACCGTGCTGCCCGCGGTCGGCAACCGGGCGCGGGTGGTGGATTGGCAGCAGACCAATTCCAGCTTCTTTACCGCGCTGCAGGTCGAGCGCAACGTGATGTTCCTCATTCTCACCCTGATCATCATCGTCGCCGCCTTCAACATCATCTCCAGCCTGATCATGCTGGTGAAGGACAAGGGGCGCGACATCGCCATCCTGCGCACCATGGGGGCGACGCGGGGGATGATCATGCGCATCTTCCTGCTATCGGGCGCCAGCGTCGGCGTGCTCGGTACCCTCTTGGGGTTGGTGCTGGGGGTGACCTTCTGCCAAAACATCGAGGCCATCCGGCAGGCGATCCAGAGTCTCAGCGGCACCGATCTTTTCTCGGCCGAAATCTATTTCCTCTCCCATCTGCCGGCCCGGCTCGATTGGGGCGAGGTGACCCAGGTGGTGCTGATGGCGCTGGGGCTGTCCTTTGCCGCCACGCTCTACCCGTCCTGGCGCGCGGCGCGCCTGGATCCGGTCGAAGCCCTGCGCTACGAGTGAGGAGCCGGCGATGATCGAACTCGACGCGGTGGCGCGTACCTATGTCCAGGCGGGAACCCAGTTGCGGGTGCTCGACGGAGTGTCTTTGCGGGTGCGGGCGGGGGAACTGGTGGCGCTGGTCGGCCCCTCGGGCGCCGGCAAGTCCACCCTGCTCCATCTCGCCGGCCTGCTGGAACTGCCCGACGAGGGCGAGGTCCGCATCGACGGCAAGGCGACCTCCGGCCTCGGCGACCTCGAGCGCACCCTGATGCGCCGCCAGAAGATCGGCTTCGTCTATCAGTTCCATCACCTGCTGCCCGAATTCTCCGCCGAGGAAAACATCGTGCTGCCCCAGATGATCGCCGGAGTGCCAAAGTCCAAGGCCCGGACGCGGGCGCGGGATCTGCTGGAGCGCATCGGCCTCGGTCACCGCGGCAGCCACCGGCCGGGCAAGCTCTCGGGCGGCGAACAGCAGCGGGTGGCCATCGCCCGCGCGCTGGCCAACGCGCCCAGCCTGCTCATCGCCGACGAACCCACCGGCAACCTCGACCACCACACCGCCGAGGGGGTGTTCGCGCTGCTGATGAAGCTGGTGCGCGACGACGGCCTCGGCGCCCTGATCGCCACCCACAACCTCGAGCTGGCCCACCGCATGGACCGGGTGCTGGAACTGAAGGACGGAGCGGTGACGGGGTAGGGGTCAGTGGATGAAGAGCTTGACGAAGATGGCGACCTGAAAAGCGACGACGACGCCAAGCATCCACTTCATCAGCAGGATTTCCGCCTTGACGGCATGAAACTCTTCGGTGTGTTTTTTGAGAACGGAGAAGATGTCTTCGTCGCGCTTGCTCAGGGCGGCGGCCGCTTTCATGGCTTTCTCCTCCGGGATATCGATAGCCCGGAACGCCTCGAAAACCTCGCTCTGGATCACACTCATCGTTATCCCCTCGGGCTATCCCCTTGAGCCATCCCCCTGGTCGGCGCTCACCGATGGCGCGATCATAAACGATTGTCAGTCGTGTTGCAGCCGTCAAGGCGGTGTGCGACAAAGGGGGTTGGTGTCACACCCTTTGGTATGAGGCGGTTGGCGATGGCGGACGTGCCCCCGAGAATGCGTCATGGACGGCAGAGTGCTCCGATCGACGAGCGGCCGGGGCCGATCGATCTCGACGACCCGCCGCCCGAGCGGGAACATGAGCGCGAGCGGGGACGGGAGCGCGACCGGGAGCGCGACCATCGCCAAGGCCCCGCCGCCGACCGCCACGGCGCCGCACCCGCCGACGAGTTCGAGAACGAGAACGACGACGAGCGCCGCCTCGCCGCCGTCGCCGCCTGGACGGCGGTGGCCGACCGCCGGCTCGACCGCCTCGACACCAAGGTCGAGCGCCTCGCGGTGGCGCTGGACCAGCTCAACAGCCAGCTCAACGCCGTGCTGACCGAAATGCCGACCCGCCGCGGCATCAACCTCTATCTGGTCGGCGGTCTGGTCGGCGGGCTTGCCGTCGGCCTCGCCATCATGGGCATCACCATCGGCGGCTTGGTCGGCGGGCTCAGTTCGCTGAAGCCCGAGGCGGCGCAGATGGCGCCGGCCGGCGGTTACGCGTCGCAGCAGCCGCAGCCGATCATCATCCAGATGCCGCCGGGGGCTCTGGGCGGCATGCCGGCCCAGATGGCGCCGTCCCTGCCCGCCCCCCTCCCCGCTCCTGCGAAATAAGTCCGAGTCGCGATTTGCCATGGCCCATCATCATTCCAAGGTCCTGATCGTCGGTGCCGGCCCGGCCGGCTACACCGCCGCCATCTACGCCGCCCGCGCCAATCTCGAGCCCATCGTCGTCCAGGGGTTGCAGCCGGGCGGCCAGCTCACCATCACCACCGAGGTCGAGAACTTCCCCGGCTTCGCCGAGCCGATCCAGGGGCCGTGGCTGATGGACCAGATGCAAAAGCAGGCCGAGCATTGCGGCGCCCGGCTGATCGGCGACATCGTGACCGCCATCGATCTCGCACGCGCCCCCTTCCGGGCCGAGGGGGATTCCGGCGACAGCTACTCCGGCGACAGCGTCATCATCGCCACCGGCGCCCAGGCGCGCTGGCTCGGGCTGGAGAGCGAAAAGCGCTACCAGGGCTTCGGCGTGTCCGCCTGCGCCACCTGCGACGGCTTCTTTTACCGCGGCAAGGCGGTGGCGGTGGTGGGCGGCGGCAACGCCGCGGTCGAAGAGGCGATGTATCTCACCAACTTCGCCTCCAAGGTCACGGTGGTGCATCGCCGGGACCAGTTCCGCGGCGAGAAGGTCCTGCACGACCGCCTGTTCCGCAACCCCAAGATCGAGGTGGCGTGGGACAGCGTGGTCGATGAGATCGTCGGCGGCGGCGAGCCCGGCATGCCGGCGGGCGTCACCAGCCTGCGCATCAAGAACGTCAAGACCGGCGCCCTGACTACGCTGCCGGTGGACGGCGTGTTCATCGCCATCGGCCACGACCCCGCCACCGCGCTGTTCAAAGGCCAGCTGGTGATGGACACCGAGGGTTACCTCGTCACCCGGCCGGATTCCACCGCCACCAACATTCCCGGCGTCTTTGCCGCCGGCGACGTCAAGGACAAGGTCTACCGGCAGGCGGTCACCGCCGCCGGTATGGGCTGTATGGCCGCACTGGAAGCGGAACGCTGGCTTGCCGCCCGCTAGATGTGGTAGGGTACTTTTAGCGGGCATTCTACCGAAAGGCCGGGCATGTTGCTGTCGCCGTCGCTGTCGTCCATCACGCTCGAACGCCGTCGCCACCAGCGCAAGACCGGCGACGGCTCCGACGTCGGCTATTTCACCGTCGCCGGCCTGCCGGCCAAGCTGGTGGACTGGTCGTTCGGCGGCATCGGCGTCACCATCGGCGAGCGGGTCCGCTTCACCGTCGACGATGCCATCGAGCTGCGGGTCTACGACCCCGGCCAGGAATGCTGGGAAACTCTCGAAGGCCGCATCCGCCGGATCGAGCCCGATGGCACCCTCGGCATCTCCTTCGCCGACGATGGCGAGAACACCGTCCGCGTCCTCCTCCACCTCCTCAGCAACCGCATCGCCCGCACCCTGTCCTGACGTCTGGGTCCTGAGACCTAACCCGCGCTCTCCGGCTGGCGCCCCGCCGCCCGGGAGTGCGCGATGGTGCCGATGTCCCCTCCCGCCATCGGCCGGGCGATCAGGTAGCCTTGGGCGGCGTTGCAGTTGCGGTCGCGCAGATAAGCCATCTGGCCCTGGGTTTCCACCCCTTCGGCAACCACGGTGAGGCCGAGATTGCGGCCGAGTTCGAGCACGGTGGCCACGATGGCCTGGTCGGTGCGGTCGTCTTCGAGATCGCCGACGAAGCTGCGGTCGATCTTGAGGGTATCGATGGGGAAGCGCTTGAGATAGGCCAGCGACGAGTAGCCGATGCCGAAATCGTCGATGGCGATGCGCACGCCGAGCTTCTTGAGCCCGTGCATCATCGCCACCGCGCGCTCGACGTCGGTGATGATCGCCCCTTCGGTCAGTTCCAGCTCGAGGGAACCGGGCGGAAGCCCGGTTTCCGCCAGCACCTGGGCCACCAACTCCAGCAGCCGGTCGTCGTTGAACTGCAGCGGCGAGAGATTGACGG
>SESB01001938.1_pt1 | contig 12713 bp, 12 predicted proteins | sample 3171441 | NCBI WGS metagenome assembly SESB01 (sample SAMN06051867, study PRJNA518727) | freshwater metagenome | biome: subpolar coniferous forest; feature: holomictic lake; material: water; isolation source: holomictic Lake 227, 6 m depth | place: Canada: near Kenora, Ontario | collected...
TTCCAGCAAGAAAAAGGCTCGCTTCATCAGGCATATTAAACTCGCCTCCGTTTGTTCCACCTGTTGATGAACCATTGGTTTTCACATACCTGAGTTTGGTGACCACTGCCGCATTAAGTGTTACCGGAAGAGAGAGGGAGTTATCTTCAATAGTCTCCTGTTTGCCTGTTTGCGTATATCCGTTTGCCTTGAACGACCGTCCGTAGGCATTGAGTAACGGATATCTCTGGAAATGGCAGGCTGCGCACGACTGACCAGTCTGCCGGGAAAATGCAGGTGTTGCGGATGCCTGCTGCATCGAACATAAAAGAAGAGGAGCAAATGCTCCCATGGAAATCAAAAAAGCACGCATTTTGTCTGATGGCATGATAAGAGTTCCGTTTTATGAGTGAAAAAAATGTGTTAAATCTTCATACTCCTCGTACTTAAACAAGTATTGATAAATACTACGGCATCTTTCCCTAAAGAATCCTTAAATTAATGCTTAATTTCACTTAAAAATTTAGATTTTCCAGATTTCAGGCGTTACTGGCTATATTTTTGAAGTTTTTCTGCGGGAAATTAAAGCAAGATTAATGCGTAAGGCACTGCTCAACCATATAGGCTACTGCGTTGGTACTTTCTGCCACCGTCAGGGTTGCCAGTCCTCCCTTTGAAGGCATATTATTGAATCCCTGAATCGTATGTTGTACAAGTACCTCCATCCCTTTGGAAATTCTTGGTTTCCATGCGGCAATATCGCAAAATACCGGAGCTTCCATAACGCCGCTGTTATGACAGTCTGCGCATACCCGTTCGTAAATCTGTTTTCCCTGAACCAGGTTGTACTTTGCTCGAAGCTCTGCACTTGCAGGCTCTGGTGCAGCTTTACCAAGTTGCGGGGTTGAACAACATAAGGCAACAAGCAGAGAACATACCTTAACAGAAGGTCGCATAATATTTTAAGGTTATGTGGTTTATATTCAGGCTCTTTTATCGGTTTTTTGGGGGTGGCCGCCGATAAAATGCATTTTGTATGTGTATAACGATTGTTAATAACATACACGTTTTATATATAATAAATTTTAATGAGAGCCTCAAAATTTATTCCTGATTTTATGGATGAAAATCTGGAACTGCTTCATATACAAGAAGTAATCTAACAGGCAGGGGGCTATTTTTTTGTTTTGTCTTAAAAGTTATTCAGTTAAAAATGATTAAATTGTAACCCATATTTTAAGTGTTTGTACATCAATAGCCAAAAAGCGGATTAATAACCTGTCGCAAACATGGGAGATAAATGGGTATCGTAATGCCACTGATGCCAACCATGCTCTCCTGGCATGATGAAGAAGATTTTCAAACCAGAAGCGGGAAATCTTATGTCTGACGTTACCTTGCCCTGTTATTTTGAATCTGACGTTTCGCTTGCGGCTAAAACTTATTATGGAATTGGCGGTATTGCCCGTTTTGTTGCCTTCCCAGCCTCTCTTTCAGAGTTTTCCAATCTTTTGATCTGGAATCGTATTTACCGTTTTCCGCTTGCGCTTATGGGGAGTGGGAGCAACATTCTCTTTTCTGATCATGAGTTTCCCGGTATTGTAATTTCTTTGGAAAAGATGCAGCGTCTTTTCTGGCTTTCAGATGATGACCTTTTCTGCGAGGCGGGTGTGGACAATACCCTGATTGCTGAGGAACTTTTTTCTGTTGGCAAGGGAGGGGGAGAGTGGCTTTATCGTCTTCCTGGCCAGATAGGGGCGACGGTAAGAATGAATGCGCGATGTTTCGGGGGGGAGGTTTCGGAAATTACGGCTGGTATTCTGACGCTTTCGGTTGATGGCCGGTTGCGATGGAAAAGGCCGGACGAAGTTTTTCATGGCTACAAGCGCACCTCATTGATGGATAATCCGGAAATTGTGGTTGCTGTTGTCCTGCGTTTTCCGGAAAGTCGCCCTGCCGGGGAGATCAGGAGGGTGATGCTTGGTTATGAAGAGGAGCGTTTAAAAAAACACCATTTCGATTTTCCGAGTTGTGGTTCAACGTTCAAGAATAACTATGCTGCAGGCCGGTCGAGCGGCATGATTTTTGAGGAACTTGGCTTCAAGGGGCTGTCGGAAGGTGGCGCTATGGTCAGTGAATATCATGCCAATTTTATCTATAACACAGGAGGGGCCAGGGCGGAGAATGTGCTCAGGCTTGCTGCACGGATGAGGGCTGCTGCTTTTGGGCAGGCCGGTGCTGAACTTGATCTTGAAGTGCAGTGCGTCGGCTTGTTTGATGCAGAACTTCTTGCTTCATGTGGTGTGGAGTTTGAGGTTGATCATCGGGACTCTTCACAGGGATGGGTCGGACTGTTGTGGTCGCCCATGCAAAAGGAACATACTCTTCAGGAGCCTCTGTTTCCCCGTCTTCTCATGCAAGGGCCACTGGCAGGTTATTTTGGTTTCGACCTGGAGTTTCCTGCGGGTGTTGTTGTGGAGGTTGAGCAGTTATGTTCGCTGGAGGATGCCGCGGCTGCTCCTGAAGCTTCTTTTCTTCGCTGGATAACCTGCAGTAATGATTCTCCACTTTTTTCTGTGAAAGCACCTGCTCCTGCCGGGTTTACTGACGGATTATGGCAGTACAGTGTTTCGGAACTGTTTATTGCCGGTACTCAGGGGGACTATCTTGAGTTTGAAATGACTCCTGAGGGTCACTGGGTTGCGCTTCGTTTTGATACTCAAAGAATAAGGGCAAAAGGTTTTGAGGTTCTTTCCGCTGAACCATGGAACAGAGAGCTCTCTCTGGTGCAGGAGGCAGGGGTGTTCGGCATGGAGTTCTCCTGGCATCTGCTCCAGCCATTCATGAGCGAAGGGCATGTTCTTGCCTTGCAGTGCGCGGCCTCTTCCGGCAGGGGAGAGTTTGGATTATTTCCCTGGTGGCAGACTCCCTCTTCACCGGCCGATTTTCATCAGCCAGATCAGTTTTTCCGGATTTCTCTTCTATGAAAAACGCCATTACAACTGAAGGATTTTCGGGCCTTTCAGAGGCGGAAGCTGCGGAACGACTGCTTTCAGAAGGATACAATGAGCTGCCTTCTGCGGGGCAACGAGGTATTTTCTCTTTAGCGTTTGGTGTTGTCCGCGAGCCGATGTTTCTGTTGCTGGTTGCCTGTGGAGTGGTCTATCTGGTGCTTGGTGATATCCAGGAGGCATTGATGCTTCTCGGGTTTGTCTTCTTTGTTATGGGCCTGACTCTCTACGAGGAGCGAAAAACGGAGAATGCTCTGGATGCGTTGCGGGATCTTTCAAGCCCGCGCGCCCAGGTTGTCAGGGATGGACGGGAACGGCGTATTGCAGGGCGTGAGGTGGTGCGTGATGATATTCTTGTTGTCAATGAGGGCGATCGTGTTCCTGCTGATGCGCTACTGCTTTCGTGCCTGAATCTTTCGGTTGATGAATCTCTTTTGACGGGAGAATCTGTTCCGGTCAGAAAATCAGATGATGCCGGGAAAAAAAATAAGGTTTGTCCCGGTGGCGATGATCTTCCTTTCATCTATTCAGGCACTTTGGTCGTTCAGGGGCAGGGTATTGCAAGGGTTACCGCAACCGGTACAAAGACAGAAATCGGAAAAATCGGCGTTGTCTTGCAGAGTGTTGAGCCTGAAGAGACGCTGTTGCAGAAAGAAACAGACCGGTGGGTGAGAACCCTGGCTGTTTTTGGCTTGTCGTTATGTTTTCTGGTGATTATTTATTACAGCCTCACCCGTGGCGACTGGCTTAATGGATTGCTTGCCGGTGTTACTCTTGCGATGGCAACACTCCCTGAAGAGCTGCCTGTTGTCCTGACCATTTTTCTTGCCATGGGAGCCTGGCGCATTGCAAGAAAACAGGTTCTTACCCGTCGTATGCCGGCCATTGAAACACTGGGTTCTGCAACGGTGCTTTGTGTAGACAAGACCGGTACGCTTACCATGAATCGCATGACCGTCAGCAAGCTTTTCGCCGGCGCAGAGCTTCTTGATGTTGATACCGTTTCGCGTAACTCCATGCCGGAAGAATTTCATGAACTTCTGGAATTCAGCATTCTGGCAAGTCAGCTTGATCCTTTTGACCCGATGGAAAAAGCCATTAAAGAGACTGGAGATGATTATCTGACAGAGACGGAACATTTGCACAAGGACTGGGAGCTGGTTCATGAATATGCCTTGTCAAAAGAGTTGCTTTCACTTTCCCGTGTCTGGAAATCGTCGGAAAATGAACATTATACTATTGCAGCCAAAGGTGCTCCTGAAGCCATTGTTGGGCTTTGTCATTTTGATGAACCGGCGAGAGCAGAACTTTTTACTCATGTTGCTGAAATGGCTGATCGGGGGTTGCGGGTATTGGGGGTGGCAAGGGCATTTTTTCAGCAACCGGTTTTACCAAATGCCCAGGGAGACTTTGTTTTCGAATTTCTTGGTTTAATAGGGCTTTCTGACCCTGTGCGTTCAACTGTTCCTTCAGCCATTGCGGAATGTTATAGTGCTGGAGTTCGAGTGGTGATGGTCACCGGTGATTTTCCCGGTACGGCACGCAATATTGCCCGACAGATAGGGCTGAAAAAAGCTGAGGTGTGTCTTACTGGCCCGGAACTGCAGTGTATGACGGACCGTGAACTGCAGGAGAAGATCAATGGGGTGAATATTTTTGCGAGGGTGGTGCCGGAGCAGAAATTGCGACTGGTTAATGCCTTCAAGGCTAACGGTGAAATAGTCGCCATGACAGGGGACGGGGTGAATGATGCTCCTGCGCTGAAAGCGGCCAACATTGGCATTGCCATGGGTGGACGTGGAACGGATGTTGCCCGTGAGTCGGCGTCACTGGTTTTGCTTGATGATGATTTTTCCTCAATTGTGCAGGCCATCAGGCTGGGTCGAAGAATTTTTGACAATATCAGAAAAGCCATTGCCTATATTTTTGCGATTCACGTTCCCATTGCAGGGATGTCGCTTTTGCCCGTTCTTTTTCAATGGCCGCTGCTCCTGCTGCCGGCGCATATCGCATTTTTACAGCTTATCATTGATCCTGCCTGCTCAATTGTCTTTGAAGCTGAGGGAGAAGAAGCTGATGTGATGAATCGTCCTCCCCGAAACTCCAGAGAGCCGTTATTCTGCAGAAAGACTGTTGTGCTGAGCCTGATACAGGGGGTTATTGTACTTATTGTTATTATGAGTGTTTTCTGGTTTGCCCGTTCAAGAGGAGCGGACGGGCAGGAACTTCGCGCAATGACCTTTACGACGCTGATGATTTCCAATCTTGGTTTGATTCTGACCAACCGTTCCTGGAGTCGCAAGTCGGGCACCACTATGCGCTTTTCCAATACAGCATTGTTCCCTGTGGTCGCCGGTGCCATATTCTTTTTGGGAGTTGTGCTGTATGTTCCTTTTTTTATTCACCTGTTCAGGTTTTCAGCATTGCACCTCCCTGATCTTCTGCTTTGCCTCTCTGCGGGGCTTGGGAGTGTTCTCTGGTTTGAAGGGTTTAAGCGGGCTTTCAGAAGAAGTGGCAGGTGATCAGAATACCCGCCTTTATATTTCCTTTTTTCGTAGGTCGCATAAGGCTTTTTTCCTGATTCGTCCAGCAGCCGGGAAAAGGCGAAGCAGCGGAATGCATTGTCTGGCGCAAAGAATCCTTTGTTCTCAAGCATACCCGCGCTCAGGAGGATCTGGTCGATCTGCTGCCAGTGGTTGTTGAAAAAGTAGCTGCCGATTCCCTGGTAGCCGCTCCAGCAGTTGAAGAGAAGGGCGTTGCTGTGTGCCTTGACGTTTGCAGCATCGAATGAGGAACCAAGAACCTGTTTTATTGAGCGGTCGCCGGGCTCGTCGTTGAAGTCACCCATGACGATAATATCCGCTTTCGGATTGCCGACAAGCAGGCTGTCAACGATGTGTCGGGTGACCTTGGCCGCGGCAAGTCTTTTTGGTTCGCTCCATCCGGTATCGAAAGCGCGTGACGGCCAGTGGTTCAGAATAAGGTGAAACGGGCAACCGTCAGCGAAAAATCCGGCAACAATGATTTTTCGTGTCTGCCGGGCAAGAGGAACGGAGTAGGCTTTCGATAGTGTCGGGCGGAGCGTTTGCGGATTGTAGCCAAGACCGATATCGATGCCTCTCGGGTCGGATGACTCAAAATAGATGGTTTTGTACCTGACTCCCTGAAGCCGGGAAAGGGTTTCCTCAAAGACGTTGCGGTTTTCAACTTCCGCAAATGCTACAATGTCAGGATATTTCCGGTAGTCAGGGTGCGCCTCTACTGCCGTGAGAAGGTGGCGGATGCGCATCTCTTTGAGAAGAAGTTTTTTTTCTGTCCATTGAAGTTTTCCTTCCGGGGTGAAGTCGTCATCGTCAGTCAGCGGGTCATTCTGTGGATCAAACAGATTTTCAACGTTCCACCACAGGAAAAGCACGCTTTTTTCCGGTTTTTGACTACCTGCGGCAGGATGGGAAATCAAGGATGCTGCGCTGAAAAGGAGAAAAAAATAGCAGAGTAATTTTCGCATAACCTCTTTCTATGTAATTTTTTTTCTTTACCATAATGATTATGTAACTTAATCGGGATTTTGCTGCTATCAATATTTTTTATTTTCAAACGATCCGGAAAGCATTATGACCCACAAGAGTGATGTCAAAGAGCGGGCGAAAGATATCCTCGATGAAACCCTCGACACGGAGGCGGTTATTGTGTTGGCAAGGATTTCCGAAGAGATGCAGTTGCTTATTCTGGCACATCCGGAACCGGAAGCGGTCAAGGTTAAAGAGATTGTGACCGGTTATTTTCTTGAGAACGGGAGATCGGAACAGTTCATAGATGACTGGATCCAAACCTCTGAAGAGTACAGCCGTACCAGGGGTCTGAGTGAACAGGATCAACCGAAAGCCATGTTGTCGGATCTTGGCGTGTTCAGATTTATGAACTTTTTGAAGGATAAGGGGTTGACTGACGATCAGATTACTATTGTGCTTACCGGAGCGGTTCAGCAGGCCGCTTCTGATCAGTAAGTGTGAGAGTTGACAATTTTTTAGAATATACATGGCTATCGATTGCGATAGCCACTCAAATATAAAAACGTTCACGATGAAAAAAACGACACAGCTCTACGAAGGCAAGGCTAAAAAGGTTTTCTTGACGGATGACAGCAACCTGGTGATACAGGAGTTCAAGGACGATGCGACGGCGTTCAATAACAAGAAAAAGGGAACTATTGCAGAAAAAGGTATAGTGAATAACGCTATATCCTGCAAGCTTTTTACCATGCTTGAGGAGAACGGGATACATACGCATCTGGTTGAAAAGCTTTCTGATCGTGAGATGCTTTGCCGGCGTCTCGATATTATCAAGGTTGAGGTTGTGGTGCGTAACATTGCCGCTGGTTCTCTGGTGAAGCGGTATGGGTTTGCAGAAGGAACCGTGCTTGAAAGGCCGATCGTAGAGTTCTATCTGAAAGATGACGATCTTGATGATCCGCTGATGAATGAATCCCATGCGGTGGCGCTTGGTGTTGCCACTCTTGAGGAGCTTGCTGTTCTGAAACAGCGCGCGGAAGCGATTAACGGGGTGCTCCGCAAGTTTTTTGCTGAAAGAAAACTGAAGCTTGTTGACTTCAAGCTGGAGTTTGGCCGTCATCAGAACGAGATTCTCCTTGGCGATGAGATAAGTCCCGATACCTGCCGGTTCTGGGATCTTGAGACGAACGAAAAAATGGACAAGGATCGTTTTCGATTTGATCTGGGCAGTGTTGAGGATGCCTATAGTGAGGTGCAGAGAAGGGTTCTTGATCTTGACTGACACGGTAACGACAGACTGGGTTTGCCATGCTTGAAACTGCGATTTTCTGGCTGCAGCATGCAGACCCTTTTGCGGTCTATGTTTTTCTTTTTTTGATTGCTTTTCTTGAAAACGTCGTGCCGCCGATACCTGGTGATGTTCCGGTAGCTTTTATCGGGTATCTGATATACGGCAGTCAGCTAACGTTTGCTGGCGCGCTGTTCTGGTCGTCGCTGGGCTCTACTGCCGGGTTTATGGTGATCTATATGCTGAGCAAGCATCTCGGCATAAAATTATATGCCGCCGGTGATACTGAGGTGCAGCACCGGTTTTCGAAAAGCGTTCACCGCTTTTTTCCGCCGTCAGACATGGTACTGTTGCGCCACAAATTTACTACTCATGGTTACCTTGCTGTATTGGTGAACCGGTTTCTGTTCGGTTCCAGGGCGGTTATTTCTGTTATGGCAGGTTTGATGCATCTCAGGACGCCATTTGTTCTTCTTGCTGCTTTGACCAGTGCTGTGGCCTGGAATGTATTGCTGCTCTACGGTGGCTTTTTCCTTGGAAGCAACTGGAAGGATATAGGTAGTTATGTTGCTGTCTACAGTATTCCGGTCTCGATTTTTTTTGTTGTGCTGCTTTGTTTTTCTATATGGAAGTTTTTCAGGGAAAGAAAGCGGAAGCACGAATAAATTTTTATTAATCCACAAGAATTTTGTTGACATATTACTAATCATGGCAAAAGACGTAAAACTTTATCCTGCTGAAAAAAAAGGCGTGTTGCTTGAGCTTCCAGCAATTGATGACCTCAAGGAAATGGCCCGTCAAGTGCGTCGGGATATTATCCGAATGCTTGCTATGGCAAATTCCGGTCATACCGGCGGCTCGCTTGGGATGGCTGATATTTTTACTGCGCTCTACTTTCGGGTACTTCAGCACAAGCCTCATGAGTTCTGGCATCATCATGATGAGGATATGGTTTTTCTCTCCAATGGTCATATTGCTCCGGTCTGGTACAGTGTTCTTGCCCGTTCAGGTTATTTCCCTCTCAGTGAACTGAACTCCCTCCGCCAGGTTAACTCCTACCTGCAGGGTCATCCGACCTCAGAATCAAGACTTCCCGGTATCAGAATTGCTTCCGGATCGCTTGGTCAGGGTCTTTCTACAGCAGTGGGAGCAGCTCTTGGTCTCCGTATGGATGGAAAGGAGAACGATGTCTTTTGTCTGATGGGTGATGGTGAATGTCAGGAGGGACAGATATGGGAAGCGGCGATGAGTGCGTCCCATTACAAGCTTCACAACATTATTGGTATTGTTGATTACAACAATCTGCAGATTGACGGCGAGGTTTCCTCTATCATGGGCGTGGAACCGTTTGCTGATAAATGGCGGGCATTCGGATGGGATGTCTATCAATGTGATGGCAATGATATGGAAGATTTTGTCAGCATCGTCGAGAACATCAAATCAAACAAAAGTCGTCAAAAACCTTCGGTTGTTCTTGCTACAACGATTATGGGAAAAGGGGTTCACTTTTTTGAGGGTTCCATGCCCGACAACAGCAACTGGCATGGAAAACCGCCATCAAAGGAAGATGCCCTCAAGGCACTTGCCATTCTTGGCGAGACCGTCTTCGGTGACTTTTAGGCTGCAACAGTATCGTGCAGATTCTGGCGGGTATATATAAAGGGCGAAAAATAAGGAACTCATCGTCGCACGCTATACGTCCATGCAGCAGCAGGGTCAAGAAATCTCTGTTTGATACTCTTTCCGCAAGAATTGACTTTGACGGTATTTCTGTGCTTGATTTGTTTGCCGGGTTTGGTTCTCTGGGTTTCGAGGCGCTGAGTCGTGGAGCCGGCTCAGTTTCTTTTGTCGATCAGCATGTTGATGCGCTGAAAGCCATGAAGGCAACGGCTCTTCAGCTCGGGGCACAGGAGAGCGTAAAAATTGTCAATGCCGATGTTTTGGCATTTCTCAAACGTGCGACCGGCCAATTTGATCTTCTTTTTTGTGATCCGCCCTACTCCTGGCCTGATTACGATCAGTTGATTGCGATGATTTTCGGAGGCGCTCTTCTTTCTGAAGGGGGTATGCTTCTTGTCGAACATAGTACACATTTTGATTTCAGGTTGTCGTCGCACTACTCTTTTCACAAGGATTACGGCATGACAAGAGTTACTTTTTTCAGCAATAACCTTTGAACGACAGATGAAATCAAAAGCTATTTATCCAGGAACGTTCGATCCCTTTACCAACGGTCATCTTGATGTGCTTGAACGTGCACTGAATATTTTTGAAGAGGTTATTGTTGTTATTGCCGAGAACAGCCAGAAACATGCACTGTTTACCATAGAGGAACGGGAGGTGATGACGAAAGAGATAACCGGAGGGTATCCCGGCGTCACTGTTGAGGTGCTTCATAAAGGATTGCTTGCTGATTATGCCCGGCAGGCTGGCGCAAAGTCAATTGTTCGGGGTGTACGGCAAGTCAAGGATTTTGAGTATGAATTTCAGATGTCGCTGCTCAACCGTCAACTTTATCCGGAAGTGACCACTGTTTTTCTGATGCCCAATGTTAAATATACCTATGTTGCATCGTCAATAATCAAGGAGGTCGCCATGCTTGGCGGTGATGTCAGCAAGTTTGTACACCCTTGTGTTCTGGAGATGATGCATCAAAAACGTGAAGAACTGAACAAAAAATAATTATAACCAACTACTTTTATATGCCGACAACACCTTTCCCAGAAGAACAATATCTCACCCGCAGGGTCCTTGGTATGCAGGAATCGCAGACCATGCGAATCAGCAATCTTGCTGCGAAAATGAAAGCTGAAGGTATGGATATTGTCAGCCTTTCAGCAGGTGAACCCGATTTCCCCACGCCCGCTCATGTCAATCAGGCGGGAATCGAGGCAATTAATGCCGGATTTACTCGTTATACGGCAAATTCAGGTATTGCGGATCTTAAAAAGGCTATTATTGAAAAGTTCAGGCGCGATAATAGCCTGGAGTTTCTGGAAAACCAGATCATTGTCAGCAATGGCGGCAAGCAGACTCTTGCCAATACCTTTCTTGCGCTTTGCGAAGAGGGGGATGAGGTGATTGTTCCAGCTCCTTACTGGGTGAGCTTTCCTGAAATGGTTCGTCTTGCAGGTGGCCTACCGGTTATTGTTCATACCACTCTGGCGAGTGAATACAAAATGACTCCAGCTCAGCTTGAGGCGGCCATTACCCCGAAAACAAAGATTCTTGTCCTGAATTCTCCCTCTAATCCTACCGGTGCGGTTTATAGTGAAGCTGAGGTGCGCTCACTGATGGCAGTTGTCGAAGGGCGCGGAATTTTTGTGCTTTCTGATGAAATGTACGACATGATTGTCTATGGCGGAGTTCGTCCTTTTTCTCCTGCAAGGATTCCGGAAATGAAAGAGTGGGTTATTGTAAGCAACGGCGTGTCGAAAACCTACGCGATGACTGGATGGAGAATCGGATACCTTGCCGGGCCGAAATGGCTTATTGATGCCTGTGACAAGATACAGTCACAGACCACTTCAAATCCTAATGCCATAGCCCAGAAAGCGGCAGTTGCAGCCCTGAATGGTGATCAGGGGATTGTTGAAGAGCGTCGTGCTGAATTTGAAAAGAGGCGCGATTATATGTACCAGGCCCTGAACAGTATTCCCGGCTTTAAAACGGCCCTGCCGCAGGGTGCGTTCTATATTTTTCCTGATATCAGCGGAGTGCTTGGGCAGACTTTTAATGGGGTGGTGATGAAAGACTCTGCAGATGTTGCCGAATATCTGTTGAAGGTGCATCATGTCGCTACAGTGCCGGGTGATGCTTTCGGTGCCCCTGAAAACCTCCGCCTCTCTTATGCGGCCTCAATAACCGCGCTCGAGGAGGCAGTAAACCGTATCAGGAGAGCTTTCAAATAGAGCGCCGATGCTGAAAGTCCGTCGCAGCCAGCTTTATACCTTGTGGTTTGGCTGGTATTCCCGCCGCCAGTTCAGAAGGTATTTTAACTCGGTCCGCGTTTTTATGCAGTCCGGAGTACAGGAGATGGATCTTCGTACTCCGGTTATTTTTTATGCTAATCACGCGTACTGGTGGGATGGCTTCTGGTCGCCCCTCTGCACCGAAAAGTTTTTTCACCAGCGGCTGCATATTATTATTGAGTTCCAGCAGTTACGAAAACATCGCTTTTTTACCCGCATAGGAGCGTTTTCTCTTGATCGTTCCCATCCGAAAAGTTGGCCGGCCACTCTTTGTTATGCCGCTGAATTGCTGACTGACGACAACGAGCTGCAGAATGCGCTGTGGATATTTCCACAGGGAAAGATAGAACATGTCGATACACGGCCGCTTGTTTTTTTTAAAGGAGCGGCTTCGATTGTCTCCCGGCTGCTTGAAAAGATTCCCCAGGTTTACGTTGTTTCAATTGTCAGTCGGATTGAATATCTTGAGGAGCAGAAACCGGAGCTGTTTTTATCGTTCAGGAAGCCGCGTTTAGTTTCCCGGAAGGAATATGCCGGCGCCAATGATCTTAACGCATATATGCAGAAGATGACGGAGAGTCATCTTGATGAACTTAGCGAGAAGATCCGTAACCGAAAGCTTGATGACGCGGTGACTCTTGTAAAGGGGAGTGCATCTGTTAATCGAAAGAGTGAAGCATTCCGACGTTTCATCTCTCTTGATGGCGGTGAAAAGGTTCCCGGATCATTTCGCAAGAAGCTGTAACTACAGAGAATCAACAACCTCCCCCATGCGCTCACTCTGTGTGCATGAGGAGCGGCAAGAAGTGGTAAATAAACAACATCAACAACGTCCCCCTATTCATGAGTAATGTTATATGCAGTTGTCTTTTGGGTGATAATGCAAAGGTAAGGCTGCGGCTTTCACAATTGTTGCACAGTGAGATGGAATCGATTTACGGTGCTTCTCCCG
>SESB01001940.1_pt1 | contig 12710 bp, 11 predicted proteins | sample 3171441 | NCBI WGS metagenome assembly SESB01 (sample SAMN06051867, study PRJNA518727) | freshwater metagenome | biome: subpolar coniferous forest; feature: holomictic lake; material: water; isolation source: holomictic Lake 227, 6 m depth | place: Canada: near Kenora, Ontario | collected...
GGTTGCGACGGTGTTATTTGTTCAACGCCCACAGGATCAACGGCCTATGCCTTTTCAGCAGGAGGGCCAGTTGTCTGGCCGGAGGTAAATGCTTTGGTCTTGCTACCACTAGCTGCGCATGCGCTTTTTTCCCGACCTATGGTCGTCTCTCCTGATTCATCGATTGCTATCGACGTCGAGAGCATAGATGCGCACCTCTCGGCTGATGGAATTCGTAAAGTTGGATTGATTCAACACGATCGGGTTCTCCTAACCCGAGATTCGCAACAAGTGTTACTGACTCATCTGGAAAATTCAGTTTTCACCGATCGCCTGGTGGCGAAATTCAAATTGCCTATTGAAGGCTGGCGCGGTGAGTGAGCGTTCCTCACTAGAAGAAATCACCATCCGCGGGTTAGGTGTTATTGACTCTGCCACTTTTGAAGTAAGACGCGGGCTCACCGTATTGACGGGTGAAACCGGTGCGGGAAAAACTATGGTGCTTACCGCCCTCTCCTTGATCCTCGGCGCCAAATCAGATTCGGATTTGGTTCGCCAAGGCGAAGAACGCACAACTGTAACGGGACGTTTTTCCCTTTCAGATCAACTCTTGGCTCGGGTTGTCGATGATGGAGCCGAAGTTGATGACCACGAGATAATTATTACTCGCACTGTTTCGGCACAAGGCAAATCGCGCATTCTCTTAGGGGGAGTACCTAGCACTACTCACCAAATTTCAGATCTGGCCGATGATTTAATCGAGATTCATGCGCAGTCCAGCACCGCAAGGCTTATGAAGCCAAATGTGCAACGGGAGATGCTGGACTCCTTTGCCGACGTTGCGCCGCTCTTTCTCGAGTATCAAAATGCATTTCAGCAATATGGCCAACTGTTAGCTCGGATTAAAGAATTGCGCACTTTATTAAGCAAACGAGAGCAAGAGATCGAGCTTCTCAATGATTTCCTCGCTGCCTTCTCAGTTGTAAATCCACTTCCTGGCGAGCCAGATGAGATTGAAAATGAGATTTCTAAATTGGGCTCCGTTGAACTTCTACACGGAGAAATCACGCGAGCTTTAATTTTGTTGGAAGATGAAGAGACTTCAATCTTTAATCTCATGCAGGAAGCTCGAAAATCTCTCGAATTAGTTCGGGGGAAAGACCTCCGTCTTGATGGAATTATCGACCGGTACCTAGATGTACTTTTCAATGCGCAAGATGTTGCTGGCGAATTGGCAAGTTATGTCACTAATTTGGAAGCCGACCCGGTGCGCTTCGAATTCCTGCAACAGCGCAAGTCGGCCATAAATACCTTGTTGAAAAAGTATGGCGTCGGTGCAGATCGTCAAGCGGCCTATGAAGCGCTGCTTCTCCAAGCTGCCGATGCCCAGGCAAAACTTGCAGATCTCTCCGGCGGGGATGATCGTTTGGCAGAGATGGAAAGAGAATTGCAAACCCTCTTTCTCCTGCTGAAAAAGTCTGCTCAAAGCTTGAGCAGAGCTCGCCACACTTCCGCCCGTGCCTTCTCAGAGATAGTTACTTCCGAACTCACTTTTCTCTCCATGCCGCACGCTCGTATTGAAGTCGAGTGCCTCACTAACCCCGGTGAAGCCTTTGCGGATTACTCATCAACTGGACTGGATGAGGTGCGCTTTCTTTTTTCCGCGCATGCGGGTGGCCAACTTTTGCCGCTATCCAAGGTCGCCAGTGGCGGAGAAATGTCTCGCGTCATGTTGGCGTTAGAAGTCGTGCTAGCCGAGAAATCTCCCGTTGGCACCTATATTTTCGATGAAGTTGATGCCGGGGTGGGAGGCAAAGCCGCCGTAGAGGTCGGTCGCCGCCTTGCCAAACTCTCTCAGAATGCCCAGGTCATCGTGGTAACCCACCTTGCTCAAGTAGCTGTGTGGGCAGAAAACCATCTGGTTGTTCGAAAGAACGAATCGGGGTTGGTGACCCAGAGCGATATTCAGAGCGTTACCGGTGTCGAGCGCGAAACTGAAATCGCTCGCATGCTCTCTGGTCAAGAGGATTCTCAGACGGCGCGCGAACACGCTGCCGAGTTGCTCAATCTTGTTGCTCAATCGATGATAAGTTAGCCACCCGTGACTACCTCTCATGTGACCAAGCATCTTTTCGTCACTGGAGGCGTCGCCTCTAGTTTAGGCAAAGGCCTTACCGCCTCAAGTTTGGGTCGATTATTACGATCCCGCGGCATCCGCGTAACGATGCAAAAATTGGATCCGTATATCAATGTTGATCCTGGCACCATGAACCCCTTCCAGCACGGCGAAGTCTTCGTAACCGACGATGGCGCTGAAACCGACCTCGATATCGGTCATTACGAGCGTTTTCTAGATACCAATCTTCATGGTTCTGCCAATGTTACGACCGGACAGATTTACTCCAACGTGATCGCAAAAGAACGCCGTGGTGAATATTTGGGCGACACCGTTCAAGTCATTCCGCATATCACTAATGAAATTAAAGAACGCATCCGTGCGATGGCTTCTCCAGATATCGACATTGTTATTACCGAGGTCGGTGGCACTGTCGGCGATATCGAGTCACTTCCATTTCTCGAAGCAGCTCGTCAAATTCGTCAGGACGTTGGACGCGAAAACGTCTTTTATTTACACGTTTCACTTGTTCCTTATATCGGCCCTTCTGGCGAATTAAAAACCAAGCCCACCCAACACAGTGTGGCTGCCTTGCGTTCAATTGGTATCGCGCCAGATGCAATTGTTATTCGCTCTGACCGCGAAATTCCCGAGAGCGTCAAGAAGAAGATTTCATCAATGTGCGACGTTGATCTTGAAGCCGTCGTTGCCGCGGTGGACGCACCATCTATTTATGACATTCCAAAAGTCCTTCACTCCGAAGGGTTGGATGCCTATATCGTGCGCCGCTTAGGTTTGCGCTTTGCTGATGTTACGTGGGGTGAGTGGGGAGATCTTCTCCAAAAGGTGCATGAGCCAGCCAATGCGGTCACTGTCGCCCTCGTTGGCAAATATGTAGATCTTCCTGATGCTTACCTCTCTGTCACCGAGGCGCTTCGCGCTGGCGGTTTTGCCAATAATGCGCGAGTAAATATCAAATGGGTAGCTAGCGATGATTGTGCAACTGAATCAGGAGCGCGTGAGCACTTGGCGGAGGCCGATGCAGTGTGCATTCCGGGCGGCTTTGGTGTTCGAGGAATCGAAGGAAAACTCGGAGCCCTCAAGTTTGCGCGTGAAAACAAGATTCCAACACTTGGTTTATGTCTCGGATTGCAATGCATGGTTATCGAGTCCGCTCGAAATCTCGCGAAGATCGACGACGCAAATTCGGCCGAATTTGATCCCGATACCGAACATCCGGTGATCTCAACCATGGCCGATCAGCGAGAAATCGTTGCTGGCAAGGGAGATATGGGGGGCACGATGCGGTTAGGTCTCTATCCCGCGGTTCTTGCCGAAGGATCGATCGTTGCAAGTGTTTATGGTAAAAACGAAATTTCAGAGCGTCATCGCCATCGATACGAAGTTAATAATTCCTATCGCGAGCAAATAGCTGCAACCGGTTTGGTTTTCTCTGGCCTTTCTCCGGATGGCCACTTAGTCGAATTTGTTGAACTACCTAAAGCAACACATCCTTACTATGTTGGCACCCAAGCGCATCCAGAATTTCTTTCTCGCCCCACGCGTCCGCACCCACTCTTTTCCGGCTTGATTGCAGCGGCACTGACCCATCATGAAAGCCGATAACGACCGGATTTCTGAATACCTCAGCCATCTCGCTGTCGAAAAAGCACTGGCCAGCAATACTTTAAGTTCGTACTCTCGTGACTTGGTTCGTTTTTGCGAATTTCTGGATGCACATTCACTGGGCATCGATAGTGTGACTTCAGAGGTCATGAGCGAATACGTGGCCTGGCTGCGTGGGAAAAACTCGGGACGAGCACCGCTGGCCGAATCATCGATTGCTCGAGCCGTGGTTTCAGTTCGCAACTTTTATCGATTTGATGCCAAGGAGTCTCATCGGGTTGACCCGATTCATGACTTTCATCCTCCCAAGATTCCTAAGCGACTTCCTAAAGCGTTAACCATCTCGGAAGTCAACGCGCTAATTGATGGTGCAAATCGACCAAGCGATCCCTTATCTCTTCGAGATGTGGCGTTAGTTGAGCTCCTCTACGCCACCGGCGGTCGTATTAGTGAAATTGTGGGGCTCGCTCTCCGCGATGTTTCTGAACTTGCCGAGAACGGGAATCTGGCGATTCGGTTGAAGGGAAAAGGCGGGAAAGATCGCATTGTTCCTGTAGGAAGTTTCGCGCGCAAAGCACTTGAGGATTATTTGGTGCGTTTGCGCCCAGTTTTGGTTGCCGCAAAACGGAATGATGGACTTTTTCTCAATCAGCGCGGTCAACGAATTAGTCGTCAAAGTGCTTGGAAAATAGTCACTTTGGCCGCTCAAAGAGCGAAAATTTCTCGCGAAGTTTCTCCACACTCACTCAGACACTCCTTCGCAACTCACCTTTTAGACGGCGGAGCAGATATCAGAGTGGTGCAAGAGCTATTGGGACATTCTTCTGTCACGACGACGCAAATTTACACATTGATAACGATCGACAAATTGCGGGAGAGTTATTCGGCGGCTCATCCTCGAGCACGCTAAATTGAAATTATTTATCTGCCGCGAAGCCGACGCGCCAAGATACTTTGATCGCCTTTTGCCTCGAGGTCTGCAATCACGATAGCCAGCGACTCTCGAACGATTCGACCGCGATCAACGGCAAGGCCAAGATCGCCTCGGAGTGCCAGGCGAGCTTGTTCTAAATCGTAAAGTTCTTCTGGGGAGAGATAAACGGTGATTTTCTCATCGTGACGTTCGCGCCCACTGGGAGAACGATCAAAACTATTTACTCGCCGGCGCGGCGTTTGGCGAACGGATTTATTTGTTGCGGGGGAGAGAGGCGTGTTCGGAACCTCGGCGGTAGGAACCTCGGCGGTAGATGCGGGAACAGCGCTTAAAGTAGTTGTGGTGCGAAAGAGCTCATCGGCTCCGGGAAGGCTAACTCGACGGCTCACTTGGTTCCTCCGATAGAGATCAGTTCACGTGCCAGGCGACGATATGAAGAGGCGCCTGATGAACTACTGGCGTATGTGGTGATTGGTTCACCTGCAACTGTGGTTTCTGGGAAACGAACAGTGCGAGCGATGATGGTGTCAAAAACGTGGTTGGGGAATGCTTCTAAAATTCGTTCGAGAACTTCGCGACTGTGAACAGTTTTGCGGTCAAACATTGTGGGCAAAATTCCAGTCAATTTTAGATCTGGATTGGTGTTCTTCTGAACCTTGCCAATGATGTCGGCTAACAAGGCAACTCCTCGAAGTGCAAAGTATTCACATTCCAACGGGACGATGACGCCATCTGATGCAGTAAGAGCGTTAACCGTGAGCAGACCTAGAGATGGTTGGCAATCAATCAAGATGACGTCATAGTCACCTAAGACTGGTTCAAGAATGCGTTTTAAGACCTTCTCGCGGGCGATCACATTCATGAGTCCGCCCTCGGCACCAGCCAGGTCCTCATGGCTGGGGATCATGTCCATTCCAGGAACACTTGTCTTCAAGAGAAAATCTTCGATATGGGTGGACTCATCCATCATCAAGTTATATATCGAGCCATCGAGTTGACGGGTTGATACGCCAAGTCCCACAGAAAGGGAATGTTGTGGGTCGAAATCGATGAGCAACACTCGTCGACCGAGTTCTGCCAATGCCGCCCCAAGGTTGATCGTGGTCGTGGTTTTTCCAACTCCGCCTTTTTGATTGACGACCGAGATGACAGTCGCGGCGTGGTGCTCTGTGAGCATTGGGATATCCGGAATTTCCTTCAAAGGCAGCCCGAGGACTCCAGAAGTTGTTGCGACCTCATCATCACGATTTGTCGATTTAGCGTCGAAGCGAGAAACCTCTGAAGAGCCTTTTGCCATGGCGCGACTCTAACGGCGGTGCGATTACGCTGGCAAGCGAGCGTGAAGTACCTTATCCACCATGAGTGAGCCGATTGTCGTGAGCGAAGAACTTTCGCCGCCGGAAGCGGCACTGCCATTTTCGGTCCACCTCAGCAACTTCGACGGTCCATTCGATCTCTTGCTTCAGTTAATTTCACGGCACAAAATGGATGTTACCGAGGTGGCGCTGGGCGTCGTTACCGATGATTTTATCGCCTATATCAGGGCGCTAGAGGGGTCAGAGGAGGGCTGGGACCTCGATAAGACCACCGAATTCTTAGTCGTTGCAGCCACCCTTTTAGACCTTAAGGCTGCGCGCTTGCTTCCATCGGGCGAGGTTGAGGATGAAGAAGATCTAGCGTTACTCGAAGCTCGCGACCTGCTTTTTGCCCGGCTGCTTCAATACCGAGCATTTAAAGAGCTCGCTTCCATCTTCTCAGAGCGTATTACTCGAGAAGAGAAAACTTTTGCCCGCGTGGTGGCACTCGAACCTCATTTTGCCGCTCTCTTACCCGAGGTATTGATTGGTGTAGGCGCGGATCGTTTTGCGGCCATCGCCCAGCGAGTACTGTCGCCGAAAATTTCACCCAGTCTTGCCCTAGAGCATATCCACCGTCCATTGGTGAGTGTTGCCGAGGAGGCTCTCAAGGTCGTGGAGATGCTGCGCAAGAGCGGCAGATCGACTTTCCGCCATCTCATCGGAGACTCGGATTCCACCTTGGTGGTCGTGGCTCGTTTTCTCGCACTCCTTGAGCTCTACCGAGAAGGCGTTCTCCGGTTCGAACAAGTAATGGCCTTGGGCGAATTGCATATTACTTGGACTGGAACTCTTGAGGGAGTGGTCGCGGTGAGCGATGAATTTGATCTGCCGGTCTCCCTTCTTGAGGAAAATGAGGGAACTGAAGGAAATTCCACTGAAGTAGAGATTGAAGACAATACAGAAGAGGTCCCTAATGTCTAATTCCGAACTAAATAAATCTCTGGAAGCGATTCTTATGGTGGTCGATGAGCCAGTTTCGGAGCTGATTTTGGCTCAAATAACAGAAACCTCTACCGACGAGGTGATTCTGGCTCTGACCTCCATGGCCACCGCTTACGAGAACGAGGGTCGCGGCTTTGAATTGCGCAATGTCGCAGGGGGCTGGCGCTATTACAGCCATCCAGATCAATCCCAGCTCGTCGAAAAGTTTGTCCTAGATGGTCAGCAATCTCGGCTCACCCAGGCTGCCTTGGAAACGTTAGCTGTTATTGCCTACCGCCAGCCGGTTTCTCGGGCTCGAGTATCAGCTATTCGAGGGGTAAATGTGGAAGCCGTTATGAAGACTTTGGTCACGAGAGGCCTAGTGGAGGAGGCTGGACAAGAACCTGAAACCAATGCCATTCTCTATCGCACCACTTCGTACTTCCTAGAGAAATTAGGACTCAACCAGGTAGAAGATCTTCCAGCTCTCGCCCCGTTTTTGCCTGATGTTGATGCTTTGGATGAAGTTCTTGCTACTTTGACCGACTAGCTGCCCCCCCCGTTGGGCGCTACTTTCTTCGATTCTCGATTCACCCTCAGGGACGAATACGCCGTACTCTTGGACCAAGAGGTCGCGCACATAAGTGTGAAGTCAATCGAGATGGGCCTCATCGCGCGACAGGACTGCTTCCATGGCTGAGATACGTTTACAAAAGATACTTGCTGATGCTGGTGTAGCCAGCCGTCGGGGGAGTGAAGAACTCATCGCTGAAGGTCGCGTGAGCGTTGATGGCGTGCAAATTCGAGAGCTGGGCGTCAAAGTAGATCCAGAAACTTCTACCATTGAAGTTGACGGTGAGACAATTAAGTTAAATAAGTCTAAAACTTACCTACTTTTTCATAAGCCTGCCGGTGTTATTTCTACCATGTCTGACCCGGAAGATCGCCCAAATCTGGGCGATTACTTCAAATCACGTAATGAGCGCCTTTTCCACGTTGGACGTCTTGACCGGGAGAGCGAAGGTCTCATCTTGCTTACTAATGATGGCGACTTAGCTCACCGCGCCACCCACCCCTCTTACGGTCTGATCAAAAAGTACGTTTTGGAGATTGAAGGCGCATTCGGGAAAGAACAGATTAAACAGCTAGAACACGGAGTAGAGCTTGAAGACGGTCTAGCACGAGCACTCTCGGTGCAGATCATTCGCGAGGTTACGCCCAAGCACTATTGGCTGGAAGTCTCCATTCACGAAGGTAGATATCACATCGTGCGCCGGATGTTTGATGTTCTCGGGATCAAGGTCCTTCGACTCATTCGCAGCGAGTTCGGACCACTCTCGCTGGGAGAGACGAAAGAGGGTCGCTGGCGCTCTCTCAATGAGACCGAAGTAACTAATCTGTTTAAGGTTTTAAAACTTAATCCATAAGTCACCTTTCGCCAATTATCGAAGTAGATAAATTGATATTATTGGCGGCGACTAAATATCGATAAAATGACTTAATACAGCGTAAAATAGGATATTTTTATCTACTTATAGATTTTCGCGTTGGGCACGCTAATTGAAAATATAGATTTATTAACTCTCATGTTTGATAGAAATGCATATACATCTTTGTCGGCAAAACGGTAAATATATTCGGTGCTCTCTCCTCGCAAGCCATTACAATCGCTCCATGCGAGTGCGAGCGATTAGAGGAGCTACCCAGCTGCGTCAAGATGACCCATCGGAGATGCAGGAGGCGGTAGCAGAATTATTGACTGCGATTTTTGAGGAAAACCAGATTTCTCATGAGGATTTAGTTTCGATTCATTTCACCGCTACCCATGATCTCATTTCAGACTTTCCCGCAAAATCTGCTCGATCCTTGGATTTGGGGCTAATTCCCCTTATTTGTTCCACCGAAATTCCAGTTCCGGGCGCACTTCCACGAGTCATTCGCGTCATGGTGCACGCTTATTCACCCCGCTCTCATGCCGAAATTTCGCACATTTATCGACGTGGAGCCGAGGTATTACGTCGCGATTTGGCTCAATAGATGGTTGAAATTTCGAATATTCGCATTGTGGGAGCTGGTTTGATCGGCACTTCTTTGGGATTGGCACTCAAGCAAATTGGCTACGAGATCGATTTTCAAGATGTTGACCTAGAGGCCGAATCGCTTGCGAGAGATCTGGTGGGGGCAGGTTCGCATACTTCACCCGATCTCATAGTTTTAGCTACTCCGGTTTCGGCGGTTTTTGACCTCCTTACTGCACTTTATTTGGCGAACCCTCAAGCCTTGTTTATAGATATAACAGGTATTAAGTCTGAAGTTATGCAACAGGTTGAAGAGTTTCCAGAGATTGCCGCTCGATTTTGTGCGACACATCCCATGGCCGGACGAGAATTTACTGGTCCGACTGCGGCTCAAAGCGACCTTTTCACTGGTCGGGCTTGGATAGTCCTGCCCAATCGCAACACATCGGAAGAGTTATTGGATTGGTTGAGGGGGATGATCCTCTCCTTGGGAGCTACGCCCTACGAGATGAAGGCCCGCGATCACGATCAGGCCATCGCTGCAATTTCTCAACTTCCACAGGTCATCAGTTCAACTTTAGGGGTCATGTTAGAAGAGTTCGATACCCAGGCTTTAAGTTTGGCCGGCGGAGGCCTGCGAGATCTCACCCGATTGGCGGGCTCTTCGGGTGAAATCTGGTCAGATCTACTTCGCGGAAATAGGGCATTCTTGGTGCCACTTCTTGAGGAATTCCAACGTAATCTTGCGACCTTTACTGCATCTCTAAATCGACAAGATGATAAAGAGATAAAAGACTATTTTAGCCGGGCCAACAGCGGACGGGCCCGGATCTCGGGCAAGCATGGAGCGCAGATGCGCGATTACACCTATTTACCTATCGTCATTGATGATCGCCCGGGACAATTGGCTGCACTCTTCGATGCTTGCGCTGCCGTAGCTGTTAACGTTGAAGACCTCGCCATTGAACATAGTCCAGGACAAGAAACTGGTTTGATTACGCTCGCGCTTTCCGATTCTGATGCGGAGAAACTGCATCGCTATCTCCTCGATCAAGGTTGGGGAGCCCACCACCCGCGCAAGTAGCCACCTCCTTTGCGGTAAAAGTCCGCAAAATCGATCTACCTCTATCACCAGTAAGGTTTAACCATGGCCAAAATAGTTGTTGCAATTGATGGCCCGAGCGGATCCGGAAAGTCGACCACCGCAAAAGCGATAGCGCTCCGCGCACATTGGAAGTATCTCGACACCGGTGCGCTCTATCGGGCTGCCACGTGGATTGCCCTCGAGGAGAACATCACTGAGCCGCTCGACATTATTTCGGCACTTAGGCAACGCCCGATCTCATTCACGCCGGACCCCAAGAACCCTCAGGTTTATGCAGGTGACCAGGAAATTTCGCAAGAAATTCGCAGCGCGCGTGTCACGGATAATGTCAGTCAACTGAGCCAGCTCCCCGAAATCAGGGATTTTTTAGTTGACTTACAACGATCCATAATCGATGAATCCGCAACAGGAATTGTTGTCGAAGGTCGCGACATCGGAACAGTAGTTGTGCCCGATGCCGATATGAAGATTTTTCTTTATGCCAACTTAGAAGAACGTGCGGTGCGCCGCGAACGCGAACTTAATTTGGAGAATTCAACTGAAGATGTGGCAACCTCGTTGGATTCGCGCGACCGACTTGATTCGACTCGCAAGATCTCCCCACTTCGCCCTGCTGAAGATGCCATGGAATTGGATTCCACGGCTTTGGATCTCGATGAAGTTGTCGATCTCATCTGGGATTGGCTGGAACATCGCAATCTTTTGGGTTTGCCAACGGTGGCGGTTATCGGTCGTCCCAATGTCGGAAAGTCCACATTGGTCAATCGCATGATTGGTCGGCGTGAAGCTATCGTCGAAGATACTCCGGGAGTCACGCGTGACCGAGTTAAATATCAAGCCGAGTGGAACGGGCGTCGCTTTATCCTGATCGATACCGGGGGATGGGAAGTCAGCCCCGAAGGTATTTCTGAGAAAATTACTGCTGGTGCAGAGATGGCCATCTCCGAAGCCGATGTCATTATGTTTGTCATCGATGCACAGGTTGGCGCCTTGGATGAGGACAGTTCATTAGTAGATCTCCTTCGTCGTTCAAAGAAGAAGATCATCCTGGCGGCAAATAAAGTAGATGGTCCGAACGAAGAGACCTATGCGCATGCGCTGTGGAATTTGGGCTTAGGCGAACCGCGATTCGTGTCAGCCCTGCATGGACGCGGAGCCGGAGACTTGCTTGATTTACTCGTAAAGGAACTTCCTGAAGTTGGTTCCGAACAAGCAGATGACGGTTTTCGCCGCATTGCTTTGGTGGGACGACCCAACGTTGGTAAGTCGAGTTTGCTTAACGTTCTCGCAGGTGAATCCCGTGTACTTGTAGATGATGCTGCTGGAACAACGCGTGATCCAGTTGATGAGCTCATCGAAATTGGCGGAAACACCTGGCGGTTTATCGATACTGCAGGTATTAGGCGTAGAGCACATCAAGACAGCGGAACGGACTATTACGCCTCGCTTCGTACCGCCTCTGCTCTTGATCGGGCTGAAGTCGCAGTAATCGTGTTGGATGCCTCCGCGCCACTGACGGAACAAGATATTCGAATTGTGACCATGGCCGAAGAAGCTGGGCGAGCACTCGTTCTTGTCATGAACAAGTGGGATATGGTCGATGAAGATCGACAAATAAAATTGGAACGCGAAATGGAGCGTCAGCTCGAGCGCTACCCGTGGGCACAGAGAATTAATCTCTCGGCTAAAACTGGATGGCACCGCGATCGATTGGCACCGGCGCTAAGGACGGCTCTGGGAAGTTGGGAGAAGCGAGTGCCGACTGCCAAACTCAATGCTTTCTTGGGCGCACTGGTAGCGGCCACGCCACCTCCAGTTCGAAGTGGAAAGCAACCAAAAATTCGGTTTGCGACTCAGGCTGCGATCTGTCCACCAAAGTTCGTGATTTTCTCAAGCGATTGGATCGAACCTTCCTACCGCCGATTTATCGAGCGCCGAATTCGCGAAGAGTTTGGATTTCAAGGTTCACCCGTGGAAGTTGCAGTAAAGGTTAAAGAGCGGGAGTAATATTCGCCCTTCCGGGACGTAGCGCAGCTTGGTAGCGCACCAGGCTGGGGGTCTGGGTGTCGCAGGTTCAAATCCTGTCGTCCCGACGATTTTTCGATAGCGAATCTTTCTGACGAGAGGGTGATGATCATCGAGTCCAATTCATCTTCCAACCGCGTTTTAACCATTCCAAATTTCTTAACGTTGCTTCGCGCATTCGGCATTCCAATATTTCTTTGGCTTTTTTTGGTGCAACACCGTCCGCTAGCGAGCTTGTTGGTTCTTATGGCCGGTGCTGCAACTGATTACTTGGATGGCAAAGTCGCACGCGCTTTGCATCAAGAATCAAAACTTGGCGCGATTATGGATCCAGCGATTGATCGGGCCTACATTGCGGCCACCGTTATCTCGCTAGCGATTCGAGATTTCATACCGTGGTGGGTTGTACTCCTGCTTTTAGGACGAGATCTCTGGTTGGCACTCGTCTTGTTAGTGGTAAAGGCTCGAGGTGGTTCAGTGTTTGTGGTTACCTTCCTCGGCAAAGCCGCAACATTTAATTTGCTCTACGCCTTTCCACTGTTACTTCTTAAATCTGATCACGGCCTAGGAAGGTTAGCGCTGATCTGTGGCTGGAGCTTTGCCATTTGGGGGATTGCTCTTTACTTGG
>SESB01001944.1_pt1 | contig 12689 bp, 6 predicted proteins | sample 3171441 | NCBI WGS metagenome assembly SESB01 (sample SAMN06051867, study PRJNA518727) | freshwater metagenome | biome: subpolar coniferous forest; feature: holomictic lake; material: water; isolation source: holomictic Lake 227, 6 m depth | place: Canada: near Kenora, Ontario | collected 2014-07-08...
GTAAGCGGGCATCATCTCAAAATCTTTCCTTTCCTACTAAGGTTACTCTGGAAAAAATAAGGTTTTTCAACCAGCGAATTTCCAGCGATACTTGTCGCAAATTATTCAAATTTTCAATTGAAATGCAGAACCTGAATTAAAATCATTCATATTTCAACCAGGCAGAAGCCTTGCAATCCCGGTCAGCCACAAACCTGATCCAGCGCGACTGAAACGTATCCGGGAATTTCAGGTTAAAGCTTTCTCCAGATTTCACAGTGACTGTCTGATATTTCATCCAGGGTCCGTGGCCAATCGGATCTATTTCAATTGTAATCTTCACAGACTCTTTGGAATCATGCGAAAGTTGCAGGGTGCGCTGGTCGTAAAACCCGATCAGATAAGGATCTGAGGCAACGCCTGCTTGCACTTCCGAATTTTTCCAGGGACCGCCCTCCCCGACCGGCTTGCCCATCTGCCACAAATCATCAATTACGCCAGCCCAGATGGAAGCTTTGCCGTCCGCAGAGGTGACGATGTGCGGATTACCCTTTGCTGCCTGCGGATCGATCCCGGTCATGATGAGCATTCCACGGTAGGAGGTATAATCGAATATCCTGAAGTTGTGTGAAGAAATAGGACGAATTTTAGCAAACCCATCAGCATTCTCTGCCGGAAGTTCGTAAAATGTGCCAGAGCAGTTGAGCAGGTCGCGCTCCGTGGCCACTTCCCTGCAAATTCTTGTCAGGGAACTCCCCATCAAGCTAGCGAATTTAGGATTCCCTTTTGGCAGTCGCCACCGGCGGCCTGCATCATCTACAATCAATACAGAAGCATCGTCGATGGTCACGACATCTTTGGGGATGGTCATCTTTTCGCGGATAAATTTCGCCATTGCCGGATCTGATCTTTGCTCAAGATGCATCAATGAATCCAGTTCGTAATATCCGGTTTCGGTGAATCCTGTGTCTGATGCTTCTCCAGCCAAAATTCCAAGTTTTCTTCTGTTTTCTCCAAGGTCCCACAGGTATCCAGCCTTTGTATTTGAAGCAGTTAGTGGTGCCAGTCCGGCAAAAATCGGATTGGCCACTTTTGTCCGCAACTCCTTCCCTGCATAAGAAAAATGCACAGTAGTTTTGGTCGCCTGTTCCACCTTAACCCTCACCCACTCCCCAATTTCGGTGAATGGGATGTTGATTGCCTCGTCGGCCTTTACAATAAAGGACAGGAAGGTATTCCATTGGTTATTACCCTTTTTGTCGACCTCGAAGGTATAGGAAACAGGTTGTGCCCCTTGATTTTTCACCCAGACAGACCGATGATCCCAACCGGCAAAAAGGAAGGGCTCGGAAACTTCTCCGGCTTTCACGTTTTCAGAAATCCAGACAGCTCCCTCCGAAGTGTTGGGTCCCAAATTCCAAGGTGTTTCGAGCGAAGTGAACCAGATATTGGAATTGGATTGGCCGGGTCCCTGTATGTCTCCCTTTACCTTTCTTTTGTTCAAAAATTCAGATTTTGCGGCATCATCACAGCCAAAAATCAGTTGGTTGTTCCACCTGGCAAAATCACCGATCACCTTGAGGTAAGCCGATCCAGGACGGATTCCAGCTGAGTTGATGCTACTAAATGTGCCGGGGAAATGCCAGAACATGCCATGCATGGTCATCATGTAGTCAGGACTTTCGGGTGTACCGATATCCCGGATACGGGGCCATTCGGTGTTCCAGCCATGTGCGCCATCGTAGGAATGACTTGCTTTGGGAAGCCGGTAGAAACTCCATTTCCCGTTGTCACGGACACCGACCAAGACGGATTTGTGGTCCCATCCGTTGACCCAGATCGGATCCGTATCCGGATGCTGATTGCCGAATATCCCACCCGGCCCGGTCACTTCGGTAAACTGGTTTCGCCGGATGACTTTCCAGTCCTTTCCATTCCATTCGGCCAGAACGCCCGATTGAATGTCAAATTTCTTTAACGCTTCTGCGGATGGTTCACCATTGTTGCTGTAGACAGTGACGCCCTGACCGGAATAGAAACCTTTGCCATGTGCGCCGGGTAGGAGCGTCCCCTTAAAATTACCTTCCGTATCGTTGGATTTTTTCTTGATGACATTGATATCTTCGTACAGGACCGTTGGATTCAGGGTTTTGACATCGACCTCGTAAAACCCCTCTTCCATGGTTCCGAAATAAATTTTATTGGCTGGATCAGTCAGGTGGCGGGCATTCCCGGTATGACGGCCAGGCATTTCTTTGTAAGGGATGACGCGAACATTCCTTTTTTTATCGATGGCGTAAGGTCCCATAAACAATTGACTGCTCTCTTTGTGAATCATCCGGTTGGCAGGTGTTCCACCGATACTTTCGGGACGAACAATTTTTTGAAGTTCCGGTGTAATCTCGTACAGTTTGTCGGACGAGCCAAAGGGCAGATGCGGGCCGTAGGTGATCACCCAAAGCCTGCCGGCCCAGGGAACAACCGCTCCGGTTCCACATTCCCCCTCATTGTTATAATAGGCAAGGTGCGGGTAGATGCCGCTGAAAGATTTTGGGGTAGCAACTTTTTGAGCCACGCCATTACCGGCCAAAATAAGCAAGACTGTCAGCAGAAGGCTAAATTTTAACTTCATATGGAAATTTTTTCTTTAGATGAGGATAAACATTTTTAAAAAACATAGACTGTTTCTGATTTTCCCTTCTTGTCAATCAACAATCTCAATAATACCCTGAACCACTGTTCCCATCCCAAGCTCATAACTGCGTTGAACAGGCAGCGAACCGCCGATAAAAACCTTCACCTTACCCAATTCCGGCTTGTCGTTGCCCTGCTCGTCTACGATGCTCAGCATGGCTGGCGTCAAATGGAAATTCACCTTTTTGCTTTCTCCAGGTTTGAGGTGGACCCGTTGGAAACCTTTGAGCGAAAACAAAGGTGTATCGGCAATTCCCTTTTCCCTGGTGAGGTAGAGTTGCACCACTTCATCGCCTTCCATCTTACCTTCGTTCTTAACGGTGATCTCAGCCTGAACAGATTGGCTTTTGGTTGCTTTGGTGGCAGAAAATTTCAAATCAGAACAGCTAAATTTCGCGTAGGACAATCCGTAGCCAAACGGATAAAAAGGTTCTTGTTCCATGTAGCGGTAGGTACGCCCCTTCATATCGTAATTGTCGTAGGCTGGAAGCTGATCCAGCGATTTGGGAAAGGTGATGGGCAATCTTCCGGATGGGGAAACCTGACCAAACAGAATATCCGCCACTGCGTTACCCCCCTCTTCTCCGGGGTACCAGGCCCACAATACTGCATCGGCCAGCTCACTGATCTCACTCATGTTGACCGGAGATCCTGAAGTGAGGACGACCACGATGGGTTTGGTGTTGTCTTTGCGTAGCTTTTTCAGAAACTCTACCTGATTCTTTGGAAGATCGTAGTTAAGCCGGTCGCCAAAATCAGCCGAAGCGATCGATTCCCCCTCTTCACCCTCCAGGTTACCCGACAATCCCATCACCACTACGATGGCATCAGCCTGTTTGGCGTCACCGGAGGTCCAGTCGATCGGGTTGACATTCTCCCTGTCGGGCAAAAAGCCTTGCTTATACTGAAGCAGACTGCCTGGGGCCAGGTGTCCGGCGATGCCCTCCTGGATGGTGACCATATTTTGGTTCACGCCATAATAGTTGCCCATCAGGGCATCCACGCTGGTGGCATTGGGTCCGGTGATAAAAAGATAGCCGATGTCATTTTTCAAGGGAAGGGCACCGTTGTTCTTCAGCATCACGATAGATTTCTGGGCTGCTTCAAGTGCTATCTTCCTGTTTTTGGCAGAGTTGATGACCTCCGGGGAAATCGCGGCATAAGGATTTTTGCCCTCATCGTCAAACATGCCCAGTTTAAAACGGGTGCGGAGCAGGATGGCCAGGGAGACATCGATCTCCTTTTCGGTGACCAGTCCCTGCTTAACGGCATCGATCAGGTAGGGAAAATATTCATCCCCGCAATTGAGGTTGACCCCCTTCTTGAGCGACAAAGCAGCAGATTCGGCAGGTGTGGCAGTATATTTGTGTCCTTTGTCAATATCGGCAATGGCCCAGCAATCGGAGACCACATGCCCTTTGAAACCCCAGCTGTTGCGTAGAATATCGACCAGCAACTCTTTGCTTCCACAACAGGGTTCGCTGTTGGTGCGGTTGTAGGCGCACATCACCGATTCGACACCACCGTCGACCAGCGTTTTGAAAGCCGGCAGATAGGTTTCGTAAAGATCCTTTTTGGAAACCACCGCATTGAATTCATGGCGCAGGCGTTCCGGTCCGCTGTGCACGGCAAAATGTTTGGCACAAGCCGCTACCTTCAGGTATTTCGGGTCATTCCCTTGCAAGCCTTTCACAAAATTGAGTCCCATCCGGCCAGTCAGAAAGGGATCTTCCCCATAAGTCTCCTGTCCCCTTCCCCATCGCGGATCCCTGAAGATGTTTACGTTGGGTGTCCAGAAGGTGAGCCCGCCGTATCGGAAGCGGTGGTCTTTTTTGATGGCAGCCTGGTAGATCGCCCTGGCCTCGTCCGACACGGCATCGGCGGTACGAAAGGCCAGATCCTCATCGAAAGTAGCAGCCAAACCAATCGCCTGCGGAAAAACCGTTGCATTTCCAGATCGCGCCACCCCATGCAATGCCTCGCTCCACCAGTTGTAGGCAGGAAGATTAAGCCGGTCGATTGCCGGTGAATTGTGCGCCATTTGCTGCACTTTCTCGGTCAGGGTCATCTTGGAAATCAAGTCAGAAACGCGAACGTCAGTGGGTTTAGATTGATCAAGATACAGCATCTGTTTCTGAGAGTACACTGATCCCGAGGTAAAAAGAAGGAATAGAATTAAAAGGTAAGTTCTCATATTTGAATTAGCATTAGTTTTCAAAGCAACAATTTCCAAAGACACAGAAGTCACCAGCTCGCGGGGTAATTCATCCACTATTTTGAGTTCATTCAAAGTTGCATCAGATATTTTTTAATTGCCCTTGCCAGATCAGTTCCAAAGGCTCTGGCATTTTCCTGGGTAATGGTTTGACCTTCATTGTTGGCATAAGGGAATTCTATTGAAATGGGCAATTTCACCCCTTCTAGTTGTGCCGACCATTTGCTGAAGGAGAGTCCCGGAGTAGTTTTTTCGGCACTATTCCAATCTTTACCATAAGGGAAAAAAGATTTTTCAGATATTTTAAGTTCACCTTTATTGGTACTTTTTAGGATGCTGCAAAACAGCCTTTGCTGAGCCGCAATTTTTTCGACCGGTGATCCTACAACGTAAATATTCTCGTTGTTTTCTGCTTTGATCCAGGGACAATGCAAATCAAGAGCAATTGCCATTTTTTTTTCAGACCAAAGTGGAACCCAGTTACGAAGGGCAGCTACAGAATTATAAATGCTCGTACCAACATAATCCCTGTTATGGTCATGCGGAATTCTATTTTTACCCTGGTCTCCATTTTCGACACCATCTTTGTCCATAAAGGGTATCAAGCAAAATTCGACACTTTTTTTTAGCCATTCGTCCTTCAATATTTCGTTGATGATCCCTTCCATTTCGTAGTTGCCCATCATTTCGCATGCATGGTGACGTGTAGCAATCAGCACCTTGAATTTCACCGCACTGCTTTTGGGTTTAAGAGTCAGACGCTCAACACTTCTTCCTGCCTTAGTCTTTGATAATGTGTCGATGGTAACAAATTCAGATTTCAAAAAAGGCTGAATGAACTGTTGAAATTGCTTTTGAGTATAAGGCATTCCCATACTAAAGCGAACTTCTGAATTGGTTTTAAAGGTATAGGAAAATTGTGAATCCCATGAATTTTCAGGATTTACCCAACTCCAATGGTTACCTCCGTCCAAACTAATTGCTGGTCCTTTCGAAGTAAGGCAATTGGGTCTGGTAATTACGAAATTGAGCGTTTTACTTTTTGCATTTTTCACGGCAAAACACCAATAGAACCAATCGCCCTTTGTGTCACGCAAATCAGGACGAACCCAGATGGTATCGTTTCGGATATTGTCAATGGTGGCGTTTCCGGAGGGAAAATCGGAGAAAATATTGAATTTTTGAGCGGCTAATTGTAAGGTAATTAATGAAAATAGACTAGAGATTAGTAACTTATTCATGGCATCTTTTTTCAAATTTAAATAGAAGGGGTAGAAAATTACTACCCCTTTCTAAATTATCTAACCAAAACGAAAATATTGAATCAACTACCAACCCGGATTCTGCTTCAATTTGGCATTGAGTGTCAATTCGTTGGTTGGGATGGGAGATAAATAATCCCTGTCCGGTTTGAAACCCCAACCTGCAGGTAATGACTTTTGATAAGGTTCGATATAGCCATCACCATTGACATAGATATTTTTGCCGACAACCATGGTTGGATAACTAGCCTGTACAAATTTCGCCCCCAGCGGCTTGACTCCAGATATAAGATTATGTGCTCTCCAGCGACAAAGGTCATCAAAACGATAGCCTTCAACGGCCAATTCAATTTTACGTTCTCTCCTGACTTCGTTGATGATATTAGATAGTGAAGGAAATTCTTTGGTATTGGTCCATCCATTGATATCTCCCAGATTCATGCTTGGCATACCCACCCTGGCCCGAAGCAAGTTAATGGATTTGTCCAGATCACCTTGCGCAATCGTACCCAATTCAGCTTTTGCTTCGGCAAAAATTAAGAGTGCTTCAGCATACCTGAAAAGAATGGTTGCCTGATCTGAATCAAAGAAATCGGCTGAACTGTACTTAACAGGACGATGCCCCTTCTCAATCTCATAGCCAGTAGTATTTAATCCTCCGGAAGAGGCATTGTCTATTTCAGGATATTGAAATGTTGCCAAAACAACCCCATTTAAGATTCGCACCGGATCTCCAGGCATATAAAGTGTTTGAGTCAGTCTTGAATCACGGCTCTGGGTAGCTGTCAGGTAAGTGGCGTCCCCCTTGTAAAGTGGACTCATGGATATCGGAAGACCATCTGAACACAAATAACTTTCAAGAATACTTTTTGAAAGGCCTGTTCCTCGACCATTGTAGGATGTCAAAAATGCGGAGTGCCCCATGCCCAGTTTAATGTCGTATTTTGCCCACAACATTATTTCTGAAACAGAAGAATAGTCATTGTTATTGAACAAGTTAATGTAATCAAGATTGGTTTTTCCAGTAGAATATAGCTTAAACTTACCTGTGCTCATTACATTCTCAGCTGCAGCTGCTGCCAATTGAAGGTATTTATTCGGATCAGATCCTGTTACCCCAAATGCTGTTCCTGCGTGGTATTTTTCCCAAGTTCCTTCATACAATGCTACTCTTGCTTTCAGTAACAAGGCCAGTTCTTTGTAAACACGGAAAGAGGTTTCTTTTCCTTTCTCCTTCAGCCGCCCCGCCGCATTGTCCAACAAAGAAATAATACTATCGGCAACTACATTTCGCGCCAGGCGAGGGTCATACAATTGAGGAGAGTCCGTCTCCAGTGGTTTCGAATACCAAGGAAGGTCTCCAAATTTGCGCATCAGATTGAAATAAAAAAATGCTTTGAAAAACATGGCTTCGCCTACAAAAGTATTATAATCGGCAATCGGAGAGGTACAGCTTTTGTAATTGGCCAAAAAGATATTTGTACTTCTGATATCTCCCCAATCCCATCCGCCACCAGTTGCAGCAACCGTATTGGTACCACCCAAAGTTTTGTTAAACATTGCAGGCACCATGTTGTCGCTATTATTGTCAACTCCGTAAATTCCTGTTCCTGTACTGCTGGTCATCTCATACAAATTCGGGAATTTTACATAGTACTGATTGACATATAATTCAAGGTCACTTGTTGTTTTCCAATAATTTGCATCAGTAATTGCATCCTGCGGATAGCGGTTTAAAAAATCCTGTTTATTGCACGAGGAGAAAATTAGAAGTGCAAAAATCAAATAGAGATATATTCTTTTCATGATTTCAGTTTTTAGAATGTAATTTTAGTTCCAAAGGAGATTGACTTGGTCATTGGATAGGTTCTTCCTGCAATTCCCCAATCACCGATACTTACTTCAGGATCAAACTGCTTAGGCAACTTCGAATAGGTGAGAAGGTTCTCCCCCGATACATATAAATTAATCTTGGATATCCTGATTTTCTTCAATATTCCAGCTGGAATTGTATATCCAAGTTGAATATTCTTCAAACGAATATAGGAGCCATCAAGAAGGTACCTGGTTTGGGTCTGAATGTTCTTATTGTGTTCTGTTGACATGTATGGCTTTGGATAGTAAGCTCCGGTATTTTCGGGAGTCCAGTAATCCAGATGTTGTACGAATGCACTACTGTTCCACTCATCATTTTGTATTCCAAACATTTGATTGCCTCCAAATGCAAGATCCCTTTTACCAACACCTTGCCAGAACATCGAAAAATCGAAACCTTTCCAATTGACACCACCTTTTATACCATAAGCAAAACGTGGAGTTGAATTCCCGATAACGGATAAGTCGCCAGGATTGGTCAAGGTATTGTCTCCTATGTTTATTTTTCCATCTTTGTTCAGGTCAATGTATTTCATATCGCCGGCCTGCCATCTGCTGTAAAGGTAACTCTGACTTACACTTGCTGTTGAAGCAGCTGCTTCAGCGTCTGTGGCAAACAATCCACCGGAAGTATAGCCCCAAATTTCACCCAATTTCTGGCCCTCATAATAGGTCGAAAGTATCTTGGTCGGATTGTTATAGCTGGTTACCTTGGTCAAGTTATCAGACAGAATAAAAGTTAAATCATAGCTTAAACCATTTGATAATTTATCTCGCCAGCTCAAATTAAGCTCAAATCCCTTCGTTTCCAACTCAGCATTGTTTTTCCTAGGCACGCTTGTTCCAATAACCGAAGGCAAAGCTTCTGCAGGTCCAAACATGTTGGTGGTTGTCCTGTTGTACCAGTCGAAATTAAGATTTAAACGATTGTTCAGAAAAGCTGCATCCAAACCGAAATCAAGGGTTGCAGAGGTTTCCCATGTCAATCCAGAGCTGATCAAACCAGGAGCTTGTGTGTAATTCGGACGCCCTGCATTGATAAAGTATGGCAAATTGGTTCCCATAGGTATTGTGCTGAGGTACAGATAATTTGCAACATCCTGATTCCCTAGTTTTCCGTACGAACCCCTGATTTTAAAATCATTTACCTTACTTTTTATATTTTTCCAGAAGGGTTCCTCCGAAATTCGATAACCAACAGATGCAGAGGGAAATCCACCCCAACGTTTACCTTCCTGAAAACGGGAAGTTCCATCGAAGCGAATATTGGCCTCTACCATAAATTTCTCTTTGAAATTGTAATTTAACCGGCCAAAATAACTCTGCGTAGCCCAATGACTGATTGCATCACTAACTGAAGGGACAGGATTGGTAGAAGTTGAAATGGAAGGAATTGCATCTGTGATCAGGTTGGAATTGCTACCTGAAAGGGAACTGTAATTGGTGAGTTCTTCCTGGTACCCAACCAAAGCCTTCAGGTTATGACTGCCTAGCGTTTTTTCATACGTTGAATAGGCATTAACTGTGTGGTATTTATTTATGCTGAATTGCTCAGAGACCTTATTGGGATTTCCGTAAGCGACATAGGTAGTATTATCTACCAGATAACCATATATTGTCGGTTGGTGGTTAAAGTATTTGTAGCTTTCTGAATTAAAACTATAGTCGATGAATGCTTTCCATCCCTTGCTCATGGTAAACTCACCGCCCAAAGTATTCCAACTGGTATTCCAACTATCTTTCGTTCCGCCCTGAAGCATACCCATCAATTGATTTCTAGCAAATAGGTGGCCGTTAGGATCATAAACAGGGGTGGTTGGCCAACAGGTAGAAATTAGTGTGTACAAATACCCTTTCCCATTATTGGACTCAAAGTTAAGGTTCGGAAATTGACGTTCCCTCACACTGTATTTGCTATCCCATTTGAATTTGAACCAGTTGGTTACCTCTGTCTCCAAACGCACATTCAAATTAAATTTTTTAAGATTGTCATTCCCCCAGGCAAGTAAACCATCCTGATCATTGTATCCACCTGACACATAAAAGGATGTCTTATTCGTTCCACCATAAATGCTGATGTTGTGGGTTTGGCTCAATGCATTGTTTTTGTACCAAACTGATGGCCAATCCGTATTGCCATTGGCATAGTTATTAGCTCCCCATTTCATGTAGGATGCACTGGTGGTAGGATAGCGTTGATTGGAAGGCACACTGTTTGGATCAGCAGCCCACTTTTTTATTAAATCGAGTTGTGTAGCATTGAAATAAGGAACTCTTCCAGCATTGGTATAAGCAGTGTTCCACATCGTTGCAAAATCAGTAGAATTGGCCATGTGGGGCAATGACACAGGAGAATTGAAACTGAAATTACTGGAATAATCCATCTTGATCTCTTTGTTCTTTGAACCTTTTTTTGTGGTTATCAAAACAACGCCGAAGGCTGCCCTGGCACCGTAAATAGCTGATGAAGCAGCATCTTTCAAAACCGAAACACTTTCAATATCGTTTGGATTCACATCCTGCATGTTCATAGGGACATTGTCCACCAAAATATAAGGCTGACCACCTGAAAGACTCCCCATTCCACGGATATTCCAGCTTCGGTTTTCACCCAACTCGCCACCTCGTGCTGTGGTTGAGACGTTTAAGTTGGCCACGGTTCCCTGCAAAGCTTGTGAAACATCACTCAAAGGCCTATTTTCCAGAGCCTTATTTGTAATAACACCTACAGAACCAGTCAGATTAATTTTCTTCTGAGTGCCATATCCAACCACCACCACTTCATCCACGCCAACGCTTTCGTCCAGAAGTTTGATATTGATCGTTGTTTGATTGCCAACTTTCACCTCCTGGGATTTCATGCCGACAAACGTAAATACCAGCGAAGCATTTTCCGGTACATTAGCAATGGAATAGAATCCGTTGTTATCAGTGATGACTCCCAATGTTGTTCCTTTTAGAACAACCGAAACACCTGGCAGTGTTGCTCCTGATGCATCTGTGACCTTGCCCGACAGGGATTTTTTCTGCTGCTGGGCATTCGCCGGCTCGTTGGGGATAATGACAATGTCCTTGTCTACCAGTCCGAATTTTAGGTCTGTATCTTTTAGGATATTGTTGAGGATTGATTCAATGGTTTCGTTCTTAGCATCGATCGAGACCCTTTTTTCAACCGGAATTTGTTCGTTTTTGTAAAAGAAATCAAACTCCGACTGATTCTGGATGAGTTCAAATACTTGTTGCAAAGTTGCATTTTCAACTTTCAGGTTCAACTTCGTTTTTTGGGAATAAACCGAAGCCGAAACATGAACGAGCGAAATGAAAAACAGAAATACTACCAGTCTCATAGTCAGCCAAATTTTATGGATCAATTCCCTGTCATGGGAAAGACCATGAATTAATTTTTTTTTCATACTTTTGTTTTGAGTTAAAAAAGTTTTAATTTATTAAGACTTGAAATTGAACGGAGGATGGTGGTACATTCTCCGTTTTTTAGTTTGGTCAGCTCTAGCGTGTCACCTCCTTCTTTGTTTGGTTCATCCTTTTGGTAATTTATTGATTATCTTATTTGTGCGAAATTTGAATTTTGTCCGCATTCATTTCATACTTGATTGGAACGGTGTGGTTCAACAGTTCAAGAAAATGCTTCACATCCTTGTTGCGCTTGATCACGCCTGAGAAGTGCATCTTGCCAAAGTAGTTTTCATCCATGGTAATCTCCACATCGTACCATCTCTCTACGATTTTAAAGACTTCAGTTAAATCTTTGTTATGGAATTCATATCGTCCATTTTTCCAGGAGCTGAAGTTCAATGGATCGACCTTTTCAATGGTTAGCTTGTTGCTGTTCTTATCAAAAATACTCTGTTCCCCTGGTTGAAGCAAGGCTGTTTGGTTTCCTGCCAACAGCTTGATCTGTCCTGTTTCAAGGGTCGTTTCAATTTCACCGGAGTTGTCGTAAGCCCTGACGTTGAAGGTGGTTCCGAGTACCTCTATCTGCTGGCCTTTCACCTCAACACGGAAGGGTTGGCTGGCATCTTTGGCAACAGAAAAGAAGGCTTCTCCGCTTAGTTTAACCACACGCTCCTTCGAAGTAAAAACGGATGGAATGGTGAGATGCGTCTCTGAATTGATCCAGATACGGGTTCCATCAGCCAGAAACACCTGATTAACCTGACCTTTGGGGACAAAAATCTCCTGCATGGTAGTTTGGGCAGGCATTTGTTCCTGTTTGAAGGAGATAAACTGTGTTGCCCAGCCCAATCCGAAAGTGACCACCAGCATGGCAGCCATCTGGAGCACCCGGCGGAAAAATATGCTTTGTTTGGGTGAGATCACCTCAATCCGTTTCTTGAAAAGTTCAAGTTCAGGTTGGATATCATAATTTTTTCGGTTGGCATGAAAACCGGTGGTGTCCCAGATATCTTTTTCGGCAAAAAACCGCTTTTCGTTCTCGGGCGACTGAAGTATCCATTGGTGAAGTTGCTGATTTTCTTCTTCAGTAGTCTGATCCTGAAGATATTTCTGTATGAGTGTATCGATTTCCGGCATAGGATGTTTTACTTGTTCGATACTATGATCGGAAGAGAAGCAAAAACCCTACCTGGGGAAGCGAAAAAAGTTGAGAGTTGAGAGTGGAGAGTTGAGAGTTACAAGGGTCAAAG
>SESB01001945.1_pt1 | contig 12685 bp, 9 predicted proteins | sample 3171441 | NCBI WGS metagenome assembly SESB01 (sample SAMN06051867, study PRJNA518727) | freshwater metagenome | biome: subpolar coniferous forest; feature: holomictic lake; material: water; isolation source: holomictic Lake 227, 6 m depth | place: Canada: near Kenora, Ontario | collected 2014-07-08...
GTTGGCCCAATCGATCATTTCAAAGTCCTGGAAGAACCAACCTTTGACCACTTCGTTGCTGCGGGCTTGGTTAGGCCTGACTTGGGTCTACGCCGGTTGGAATAAGGCCACCGATCCCGGCTTCCTCTCCAAGGGTTCAACGCATTACATCGGCGCCCAATTGACTGGCTATCTTGGCCACTCACCAATCTCCTTTTTACTTCGCCGCATGATCGAACATGCCACACTGGTTGGCTGGTTTGTGATGATCTCAGAATTTGCGATCGGATTTGCCGTTCTCAGTGGAATTGCCCTGACCCTGGCTGCGGTGGGTGGCGCCGGGATGTCGGCGATGCTCTGGTTATCCTCTTCCTGGAGCGTAAAACCATATTTCCTCGGTAGCGATACCGCCTACCTGATTCTTTGGCTTGCCCTGATCTTCTCGATTCATCAAAAGAGCGTTCGGGCCTCGGGGCGAAGCGTTGCAGTTCGACAACGCGTGATTCCCGATTTGGCCGATCGTCGCCAAGTAATGCAATTATTTGCAGTCGGCGCTGCAGCAGTTATCGCCTCGCTTGGTGGCAGCGCACTTAAGAAAAAGGTTGCAGCACCAGTTGCTGGAAGCGCGATTGTGCAACTTAACGCCTTCCCAGTTGGCGCGACGATGAACTTTCAAGCAAAAGATGGCGGACCTGCAATCCTCTTTCGGACCAAGGCCGGAGTCTTTGCTTACTCTGCACTCTGCACGCACCAAGGTTGCACCGTGGCTTACTCTCCAGCTGATCATTTAATAATGTGTCCCTGCCATGGCGCCCAATACGATCCCAATCAAGCAGCAGCCGTTGTAGCTGGCCCAGCACCGACTCCGCTACCGGCGATCAAAGTTGCGATCTCGGGAAATAAGATCGTCCAGGTTTAAGTCGCAACTAGACATGCGGTTGTAACAACCCTGTAATGGCTCACGTGTATCCTGCTTCCTATGGCACTCTTTAAAGTTCAAATCGCGCTTCCTGATCGCCCCGGCTCTCTTGGTGCGGTTGCTTCTGCAATTGGCTTCGCCGGCGGTGATATCCGAAGCTTGGTAGTACTTCGAAGCGAAGAGGGCCGTGGCATTGACGACATTACAGTTGCCGTACCTGGATCTGACCCAACTGATTTACTCGATGTGCTGAGCGCAATTGGCGGCGTAGAAGTTATCTCGGTAACGCCCGTTCTATAACGTGAGCACCTGCACTTGGTAACGAAGAAAAAAATCTAGGGGCTTTAAAGCCAGCGCTCTTGAAAGCAAGGGTAATTGATTCAGTAATCGCGGCCGCATCACTCTTTGCAATTAAGGCAATTGCGCTGCCGCCAAAACCCCCGCCTACCATCCGCGCCCCCAGTGCGCCTCCAGCTAGTGCGGTGTCCACGGCGCAATTAAGTTCAACGCACGATACGGTGTAATCATCGCGGAGCGAAGCGTGTGAAGCATTCAATAGTTGACCTAACTCCACAAAATTTCTGGTTTTAAGTGCTTTGACCGCCGAAAGCACGCGCGCCATTTCTGTAACCGCATGCCGAGCCCGTACGAAGGTTATTGGATCTAATTCTGACTCTCGCGCAACTAGCTCTGAGACCGAGATATCACGGAGTGATGTGATTTCAAGTTTAGCAACAGCTTGCTCGCACGATGCTCGACGTTCTGCATAACCGCCGTCGACCAATGAATGGTGAGCTTGGGTATCAATAATTAGAAGTTCTAGATTTTCTGGAGCAATATCGAATGGAATATTTTCACTGCTAAGGTCGCGACAATCTAGCAACAGCGCGGAGCCAGCACGGCCCATCAGCGAAATGGATTGATCCATAATGCCGCAAGGCACACCCACAAAAACATTTTCGGCACGTTGGGTTAGCCTGGCTAAATCTGCAAGCCCGATTTTCAAATCGAATAACTCGTTTAGTGCTGTTGCAATTGCACATTCCAAAGCGGCGCTTGAAGAGAGACCAGCGCCAAGAGGGACCCGGCCATCCACCAAAATATCTAACCCAGCCAACTCCTGAAGTTCTGAGATCGCCCAAACAACTCCAAGCGGATATCGAGTCCATGGTTCACCAGTTAGCGGGGCCAGTGTTCGAAGCGTGAACTCAAATATTTCGTGCGAACGTTGCAGAGATGCGATTCGGATAGCTCCATCTGTTCTGCGGCAAATTGCAACCGTAGTCACATCTTTGATTGCGAAGGGGAGTACAAAACCATCGCTGTAATCTATGTGCTCACCAATTAAATTAACTCGACCTGGAGCTTGTGCAACAATTTCTGGCGCCGATCCAAATAAATCTTGAAAGCGCTTTTGAATCTCACTCATTGAACAGAGGCTAACGCGTCGCTGACCATACTTTGCAAATCCCGTTCTGGTTTCCAAGAGAGCAGTCTTCCCGCCTTCGAGATATCGGCAACAAGTACGGCCGGATCACCTGCACGTCGAGGCGCCATTTCATATGGAACTGCTCGGCCGAGCGCACGTTCAGCTGCTGCGATTACCTCCATGACGGTATATCCGCCACCGCTACCCAAGTTAATGATTTCGTGGCTGCCAGCAATTGCGGCTGATAGCGCACTTATATGTGCGCCGATTAAATCGACTACGTGCACATAGTCTCGAATGCAGGTTCCATCTTTGGTTGGCCAGTCATCACCAAAAACTTTTAGTGGGTTAGCGGCGGTTGCGCGTAGGACATTCGGAATTAAATGTGTCTCCGGATTATGTCGCTCAGCCAGCCAGCCGCGTTGAGATTTTAAGGCACCTGCTACGTTGAAATATCGAAGGCTGATGGCCGCTAAGCCGTAAGCCTTAGCTTGGGCACTTATCATGTAATCGACCGCCAATTTAGAGGCGCCGTAAGGGTTGGTTGGGTCGGTGACCGCCGCTTCGGTAATTGGGATCTCTTTTGGTTCGCCATAAGTTGCAGCCGTCGAAGAGAAGACCAAAGTAGGTATTGCGGCGGCACGCATGGCATCAAGAAGAATTCGAGTTCCAGATACATTGGTCTCCCAATAGATATCTGGTTTTAAGACTGACTCACCTACCAATGATTTTGCCCCAAAATGAAGAACCGCATCGCAACCAGAGAGTGAAGTAGCTACTGCGGTGGCGTTGAGTAGTGATTCCTGGAAGAAGGTGGCTCTGGGATCGACAGCCTCGGCATATCCGGTGCTGCAGTCATCTAGAACATTTACTTCGTGCCCTTGGTCCAACAACATCGCCGTAGCAGATCCACCTACATATCCGGCACCGCCGGTGACGAGAACTTTCATTAGATTTTCACTTCTCTTAGTTGGGCCGCTGATTGTTCGGGTTTCATATCCATAATGAAGGCACCCATTGCCGACTCTGAACCTGCTAAGTACTTCAATTTCCCAGGAGCTCTACGAACGCTAGTTATCTGCCAGTGCAATCTGAGTACCTCGCGACCAACGCGGACGGGGGCTTGGTGCCAGGCAGCGATATAGGCCATTGGAATTCCAAAAACCCCGTCGAGTCGTATAAGAACTTCTTTGGCAATCTCGGGAAAGGCATCGGCGACCGTTTCAGAAAGAGCAGCTAAATCTGGCACGCCTACCTTAGGAGTGATGTGGATTTCAAACGGGTAGCGTGCTGCGAAGGGAACGTATGCAATCCAATGTTCATTTTGGGCAATGATCCGAATTTCTTCTTGCAGCTCGCGGGCTATCAAATCATCGAGCAAAACTCGGTTGTATTTTGCAAAATAGTCAGTGGCAGCTTTCAACATTTTTTCGGTCCGAGGCGTGATGTAGGAGTAGCCGTAGATCTGACCATGTGGATGTGCCAAGGTCACGCCGATCTCTTCGCCTCGGTTTTCAAAAGGAAAGACTTGCTGGATAAAGGGCAGTTCGGAAAGTTCGCGAGTCCGATCTTGCCAAGCGCTCATAACCGTTCGGATTTGGGATGTGGTTAGCTCGCCAAAGGAAGTTCCATGATCGGCGGTGAAGCAGACAACTTCGCAGATGCCCGCCGAATCTGGAATCTCAGTGGCTATTCCATCCAGTGGTGGGAGATGCCAATCGCCTTCAGGACGTTTAAGAGATGGAAAGCGATTATCAAAAACAACAACTTCATAATCCGAATCTGGGATTTCAGAGAGCAATTCACCCTTGCTTGGGCAGAGCGGGCAAAGCTCCTTCGGTGGTAAAAAAATTCGACCTTGTCGATGGGCAGCTAGAACCACCCATTCGTTGGTGAGTAAGTCCAAGCGCATTTCGCCGATACCGGGTTGATCGTCGGCTGGGCGTAAATCTTTGGCATTTCGGGTTCGTGCAGTTGCATCGTAGTAACGAATCTTGCGACCATCGGCCATAACTAGTTCGCTGCGAACGACACCTGACGGCAACTTCAACATATTTTCCTGGGTCACGAACGCAAATCTTATCCGCCTTGACCCAGATGAGTATCTATCTCTGGCTGACTATTCCGCGAGGAATGTCCAGCTCCAGGTGAAAGTTCCCGGTTTTATCAAGTATTTCGCGATCGTATCTGGACCGCACGAAGCGGTACCGACGCCTCGATGTGCCGAATCTAGAGTGACCACGACATTGCCAGAAGAAGCAAGCTCCACATCGTGAGTTGCGGCTGCGATATCTAAGGCGCGGTGCGGGGTGACCGATACTTGGGAAGGCTTTCCCAAGAGAATGCGGACCCGCTCGCCTTCGGAACCGGAAAGGGCGAGCCAACGAACGCCATTATGGCCGCCATTTTCTTGGGGCCGGACGTAGGGAACATATTGCGCCCAAACTGTGGAGCTCCAGCGCGCGACCTTTCCAAGTTTTCGATCTGGATAACTCTCTTGCGGTCCAACGCCAAAAAATTCCAAATTAGTAAGAATCCCATCTAACTCGAAGACAGTTCCGACGCGGGCAACATCATCGAGAATTTTGGGAAGGGTTAATGTCTCGGTTACTCGAATGCCGCTCACTACTTGCTCCACTACTTGGGAGTGTTTGAGGGCAATTCCCGCGGAGGTGGTCCAAGTTAATTTTATGGTTGTGGCCTTAACGCCACGGGTTACTTTTATTAAATCACGAGCGAGATTATCTAAACCCCAGCGATACCACTTAGTCGCCATGTGTCCGATGCGATCGTTATCGGTTGGAGCTCTGAAGAGCGTTAGAGCTGGTGCGATCACGCCGTAAGGCAGCACAATATTGCCGTCATCATCGATGATATCTCGGAGTTGGTTTACCTTTGAGATCTTTTGCTTGGGCAATGATTTCGATGGCAGCGGAAACTGCGCCCAACCAATCTCGGCATTTGCTGGTGCCCATTCGGTGGAAGATTTCTTTAACACGGTAAAGGTGATGAAGCGATCACCCAAAGTTGCAATATGTTTAAGGTGTTTGGATTTAATACTGAAGTTGGAGCTCTTTCGAGCTGCGACGGGCGGAACCGAGACCTTGCCGGAATCTACAACCGCACCGTCTGAGGAAATATCCCATCGAATTGCATAATTTGAAGAGTCGATGAAGAAGTTCTTATTGAAGACGGTGAATTTTCCGGCTGATATTGAACTAACCGCGAACGACAGCGGGGCGGCGATTGCCTTGAATTCCGACATCGCCGGTTTTGGTGTGCGGTCGGGAAAGACCATCCCATCGCAACAGAAGTTGCCATCATGCTTTGTTTCTCCGAAGTCGCCACCGTAAGCGGAACGAGTGCTGCCATCCGCAAGGCGTTGTTCAATTCCATGATCCCAGAACTCCCAAATAAAGCCGCCTTGAAGCCCAGGAAGGGCATGGATCGCCTCCCAGTATTCCGCCAGGGTGCCATTGCTATTTCCCATTGCGTGCGAGTACTCGCACATAATGAGTGGGCGATCAAGGAGAGGAGATTTTGCGTATGAAGCAATCGCGGCAATTGATGGATACATAGGACATACAACATCGGTAACTGAGTGTCCCTTTGTCCAATTTCCACGAATTGCGCCTTCATAATGAAGGGGCCTGGAGGCATCGAATTTTCGAACGAAAGCCGCCGCAGCTTCATGGTTAAGACCATGTCCGGATTCATTTCCTAGGGACCAAAGGATCACACTGGGATGGTGAATATCGCGTTCTACCATTCGAGCGATTCGATCTACGAAGGCCGTTAAATAGCGTTGGTCATTGCAAATACTGTCTTGAAATGCATGGGACTCAATATTTGCTTCGCCAATTACATAGAAACCGAGTTCATCGCAAAGTTCAATTAACGCCGGATCATTTGGATAGTGCGAAGTTCGAACCGCATTGAAATTGAATTTCTTAAGCTCCAGCAAATCGTTCTTCATATCTTGGCGTGAAAGTACTCGACCAGTTTTTGGATGGAAATCGTGGCGGTTAACTCCATAGAGAATGATCGGCGCGCCGTTGACCAGCAGATCATGGCCAACGATCCGAACATCTCTAAACCCAATTTTCTGGACAAAACGTTCAACTACTTCACCGGATGGATTGCTCAATTCGATTGTCAACGAGTATAAAACGGGGCTTTCGGCAGACCAAGATTTTATATTTGGGAAAGTTAGGTCGAAGCCAATGAAATCAATCGTTGGCGGCTCTAACTCCTTCAAAGTTGAAAGGACATCACTTGGAATCTTTCCACTCCAGTATTCACCATGAAAGTAGTTGCTGCCGACGCGTCGATGCTCCTCAGAAATTTCGGTCCAGTTTGGTCGAAAGTGGCTGGTCAAAACCTTTGATGCTTTGTTCGCTGATTTCTTTGGTACTCCGGCTAATGAGGCGGTGAATTTCCATCCAATTAGTTCTTGATCCTTAATCGATCCCAAGAAGGCTCGGATATTTAGCGTGCCTGTGGTTCCATCCTTTTCCAACCCAGGAGTTGCGTAAAAGCGCGAAAGAAAAACATCTGGAGTCGTGAAGAGCTTTACAGAGCGGGTGATTCCCCCATGCCACCATTGATCTTGATCTTCGATAAATGAGGCATCTGACCATTTAACAATTTTGATTTGCAGGTTGTTCTCCCTGGCAATCAGATAATCCGTAATATCGAAATCTGCCGCCAATCTAGAGTCTTTGGCAACGCCGACCTCAATCCCATTAACCGAAATAATTGCAACCGATTCAAAGCCACCGATCTGAAGAACTACTCGTTTGCCGTACCAGCTTTCGGGCAGATCGAATTCTCGCTCGTAAATTCCAGTGGGGTTCAGCGCTGGAACTGCTGGGGGCAATTGTTCAAAAGGCATCTGCACGTTGGTGTAAATCGGCTTGTCCCAGTAAGTAGGAGATTCCGGTTGCATGGTCCAAAGTCCAGGAACCGGAATTTCATCCCAATTGTCAGTGGGGGTTTCATCTGGGGAGTGCAGCAGTTGAAAGCGCCATTGGCCGTCCAGGGTGAGGCTCTCCTGATGCTCAAGATTTAGCATTGGTAAGCGATTTACGGCGGTAGTTTCGGGGCTATTCCAGTACTTCACTTAAGTCTCCACTCGTGACGGTTACCTTCCGAACTCTAGTGAAAATAGAATTAGAAAGGAAAGTTTCCTAGTAACCTCACGGGTGGTTGTTGGGCAAAAAGAGGGAGAAAGTTCATGAGTGAGCGCGCTGTTATTCAACTTCGGTCGGATAATTCGTCCGTTGTCTTTGAAGTGCATGAAAAAGTTCTATCAATTTTATATTGGGGCAAGGATTTGCTCCTCCTTGGTTCTTCCGATGACCTAAGCGCTGCCATGACTAATTCAGTTGCTCACAGCAGTTTGGATATCCCGCCAACACCAGGAGTTCTTCGCGAATACTCCCGGGGCTTTCAAGGCCATCCATCACTCTCCGGCCATCGAAATGGAAAGGCCTGGTCGACCCAGTTTTCGCTGGTCGACTATTCCCATCAGGGCAATGTGCTTGTGGCTCAACTCAGTGATGAAGCTGCGCAACTATCGCTAGAACTTTCATATCGCTTGACCGTTGAAGGCATTTTGAAGGTTGATGCGATTCTTACCAATCATGGCTCAGCTAATTATTCCGTTGATCAATTTGTTTATTGGCTTCCACTTCCAGATCGCGCCAAAGAGGTAATGGATTTCACTGGCCGCTGGTCTCATGAACGTCACCCCCAACGCCACCCGATCGTTGCTGGTCTAACAACTCGTGAAATACGTGAAGGTCGCTCAGGGCACGATTACACAATCGCTCAAATAGCAATGACGCCAAATTCTAATTTTGCTAGTGGCGAAAACTGGGCGCTCAGCATGGCTTGGAGTGGAAACTCGGTTCATCACGTTGAGCGATTAGCTGATGGCGTCCAATCAATAGGTGCCGGTGAACTATTGATGCCTGGCGAAATCATTCTGGCTCCGGGCGGGAGCTATCAAGTGCCAGGTGTGATCGCAAATTACAGCAACCTGGGATTAGACGGACTTAGCAGCAACTATCACTCATGGCTTCGAGCTCGAGCAACTCATCCAACAAATATCAGACCCCGACCATTGACTTTAAATGTCTGGGAAGCGGTTTATTTTGCCCATGATGAAGAAACGATTCGCCAGATAACTGATGTAGCAGCGGAGATTGGCGTAGAGCGCATGGTTTTGGATGATGGCTGGTTCCACGATCGCCGAAATGATTTTGCGGGCCTTGGCGACTGGGTAGTCGACCCAGCAGTTTGGCCACACGGGCTCAGTTCGATCGTTAAATATATTAACGAAAAGGGAATTGAGTTCGGACTTTGGTTTGAAGGCGAAATGGTAAATCCAGATTCTGATCTTTATCGCGCTCATCCGGAGTGGATTCTGCATGAAGCTGATCGGGTACCGCCGCTACAGCGCCACCAGTTAGTGCTGGATTTAACACATAAAGGTGCATTTGACCACATATTGGGCCAGGTCGATGCAATTCTTTCCGAATACAACATTGCCTACATCAAATGGGATCACAACCGAACTTTGGTCGATGCTGGACACTTGGGACAGGCGGCCATTCACAATCAAACGGCGGCAATTTATCGCCTCTTCGCCGAATTAAAACGTCGCCACCCAAAGTTGGAGATTGAAAGTTGCGCCTCCGGTGGTGCCCGGGTTGATTTGGGTATCGTCGATCTCGTCGATCGATTCTGGACCAGCGATAATAACGATGCATTGGAGCGCCAAACAATTCAACGTTGGACCGGTTTAGTTATTCCACCAGAAATGCTTGGAACCCATGTCGGCCCGACGCATGGCCATCAAACAGCGCGAACACATGAGATCAGCTTTCGTGCTGTAAATGCCATCTTCGGTCACGCTGGAATTGAATGGAACGTCACTGAAGCAAATCCAGAAGAGTTGGAAATTTTGAAGAAGTGGGCCGCGCTCTATAAAGCAAAGCGAGGGCTACTTCACTCTGGTCGTTCCATTCGAGTTGATCATCCAGATTCCAACGCTTTTTTATATGGCGTAGTTGCCCAAGATAAGAGCGAGGCGCTCTTTGCCTATGTTCAGCATCGGATGAACGAATCCACCTTTCCGGCAATGGCGCTACTACCAGGGCTCGAACCAGAATCACTTTATGAAGTAAAGGTATTAAATGAAGTGGGTAAACCTCGCGCCCTTCAGATTAAGAACCCGCCATGGCTTAAGGGCGTGAAACTTAGTGGAGCTGCGCTAGCAAATATCGGGGTCAGGCCACCGATTTTGGCGCCAGAAAATGCCATTTTAATTTCAATAGTGAAAGTTTCTTAATTTCTGATCTGCCCTTTACAGGCATCGACTGGAGTGGGGGTTGGCTTTAAGGTTGGGGTCGGCTTGATCGTAGGAGTCGGCTTCGGCGTAGGTGATCCCGTTGGCTTGGGGGTTGGCGAAGGCGTCGGACCGGGCGCAATATCAAATTCGATTGGTTGACTTGTTGCCGCATGGACTCCGGTTGGATCAACAAATTCAACTAAACCTAAATAATGGCCGGCCACTAACTTTGAAGCAAATACGGTCCAACGGCCAGTCGCAGAACGGACGACTCGTTGGGTACCGCTGGTGATTACGGAATCTAGCGAGCGAAAATCCACGGTACCAGTAACGACTGGGGTTCCATCAGGGCGCAACACATCCACGACTATCTGCGCGGGATCTTTGGTACTTGTTGCCGTCACGGAAACTATCTTCATATTTGTCGGCTCATCGCTCGGTAGAAAATCGACCTGTGTCGGTTGCCAGGTCCCGCTTGTAAGAGCGTAGAAACTGGTCGATGAGCCGGAAAATACATTTAGGTCAACCCGATCGGTCGGAATTCCATACTTTGATCCGATGCCGCACGAGGTGTACTGCCAGAATTGCCATTGTGTAGTGCAATTAGCCAAGGTCCATGAATGTGCGTAACAACCAGAAACTTTCAATCCAACTTTTTCCACTGAGGTTGCCGGATTCAATTTATATTGCGCGACCCAGAGTGGATATTGTGCCAACGCAACCGATCGATCCATTGCATTCTCAAGGAACTGTGGATACGAGTAAATGAAAGGTTTTCGCCCAGTTCGACTTGCCACTTCATCAAGCCAAGTCTGCGCCCAGATAGTTACAAACTTCCGATTTATGAATTTGGTACATGTCCCCGATGCATCTTTGCGAACACAATTGTTCTCGAGATCCAAAGCGACTGGTAGATCGCGAGTCGTATACCCGCCGATTGAAGCCAACCGCCAAATCATCTTCTGCGCCTGAGCTTTGGCATCTGTGGCGATGAAAGTTGGATCCGTGCTGTCGGGCAGCGTTACATATTGGTAGAAACCAGTATAAATTCCCACTGCCTGGGCAGCTGCCCGATCGATCTTCAAATATTTAAATGCTGTGGCATCCGCGGCATCGATGGAATCTGATCCTTTGATGATGGCAAATCTGATACCAGCCTTATACATCTTCTTAAAATCAATGGGCTTCCCACCGGGGTGTTGCCAACGACTGATATCAACGCCGTGAATCAGTGAACCTGGCCCTGCGGCCACGATCTTGGCCGGAGTCACAGCAAAGGATTGATCGGTGATTAGGGTAAGAAGCAAAACAAGGACGAGGCCAAATCGTTTCATCGCTCTTCAATTTCTAAAACTATTCCGGTTACTTTAAAAATACTGGTCTTTAGCTCCGTAAGATGTTTCGGATTGCGGGCGAGGGAAAAATCGTGGTCGCCACTTAGTTTCTGACTATCGGCAAAACTGAGCACCAAGGTCTTATCCTTTAATTCAACAAGTCTCGCATCAAAAAAAGCCAGCCAAGCAATTCGATTTATCGAGAGCAGATCGTCCAAGACCTTATTCCAACTCGCTTTTAGATCCATGAAATCAGTTTCGGCCACAAATAGAAGGTACCTTAAAAGCCTGAGCTGCAAGGAACCTTCACCAGTTCTTCCCTATCGAATCCTCGAAAACAGTGGTAGCGTCATATAAAAGAGCAGAGGGGCGTCATGTCGGCTTGGATGTGGTTCGCGCTGGCGGGCATCTGTGTACTCGTCGAAATACTGACCACGGCTTTGCTTTTTGCCTCCTTTGCCTTAGCGGCGCTTGCCGCTGGAATTACAAATCTTTTGTTCGGTGACACTTTTGCTCAGTGGCTGGTTTTAGTTGTGGTTGCCGTAATCAGCTTGGGTCTGCTGCGCCCCTTTGCCTCTAAGTTTATATTTCAGAAGACGCCACTTAATGACACTGGGATTGAAGCGCTAATTTCAAAGATCGCTGTAACAGTTGAGAAAGTAACTTCAGATTCAGGTTCGATAAAATTGAAGAATGAGATTTGGACGGCTCATTGCGATTCGGGAGTTATCGAAGCCGGAGTTGCGGTATCAGTCTTAAGAATTGAAGGCGCGGTGGCCATCGTGGCCGCCGTGAATTAGAAAGAACGAGTCATAAGGGAGAGTTGATGTATACATCGGCGGTATTCGCGATCCTGGTGGTCATTGCTATCGTAATTGTGGCGCTAGCGATCAAGATTATTCCTCAAGCCAATGCCGGCGTCGTGGAACGATTGGGCAAATATCACCGCACCCTGGAACCAGGTCTCAATTTAATTTTCCCAGGAATCGACAAACTTCGACCGCTGGTCGATTTGCGTGAGAAAGTTGTCTCTTTCCCGCCACAACCCGTGATCACTGAAGATAATTTAGTTGTAAATATCGATACCGTAATTTATTTTCAGGTTACCAATGCCAAGTCTGCAACCTACGAAATCGAAAATTACATCCAAGGAATCGAACAGCTTGTTGTGACTACGCTTCGAAACTCGGTTGGTGGTCTTGATTTAGAGAAGGCGCTGACTTCTAGAGATCACATAAACGCTGTGCTACGTGGCGTTTTAGACGAAGCAACAAGCAAATGGGGAGTGCGCGTCAATCGCGTGGAAATTAAGGCGATTGAGCCACCTCCAAGTGTCCAAGAGTCTATGGAGAAGCAGATGCGCGCTGACCGCGATAAGCGTGCTGCAATTCTTACTGCCGAGGGTGAGAAGCAAAGCCAGATTCTGAGCGCCGAAGGAGCACGTCAAGCCGATATTCTTCGGGCCGAAGGCGAGGCGCAAGCCGCCGTTATTCGTGCCGAAGGTGAAGCAACTGCCATCGCCAAAGTATTTAACGCTATTCATGCCGCGAATCCCGATGAAAAGGTATTGGCCTACAAATATTTAGAGCAACTACCGGCGATTGCTAACGGAACAGCTAGCAAGATATGGGTGATTCCGGCTGAGTTATCTGGCGCAGCCGCTTCCA
>SESB01001948.1_pt1 | contig 12655 bp, 9 predicted proteins | sample 3171441 | NCBI WGS metagenome assembly SESB01 (sample SAMN06051867, study PRJNA518727) | freshwater metagenome | biome: subpolar coniferous forest; feature: holomictic lake; material: water; isolation source: holomictic Lake 227, 6 m depth | place: Canada: near Kenora, Ontario | collected 2014-07-08...
TTGGCAATCTCCAACTACAACACTTGATATTTCATTCGAGAAAAGAATCGTAAAGAAATTAACGATTTATGGTAAAATCAACAATATCACCAATGCACCATTTGAGCTAAGCTTACATGAATCGTATAATAATTATATGGCTGCAAGTGGTTCTAGACCGTTGGCTTTACAAACAGATCCAGAAAATAGAATCATTATTCAGAAGGATTATTATAGAACAACCTATTTATTAGGATTAAGATTTAAACTCTAATTTTTTCAAACTAACTATATGCAACAAAAATTTAAATTAAGTATTGTGTTTGCTTTGACAGGATTGATTTTATCATCTTGTACCAAGCAACAAGACACAAAAAGTCTTTGGCAAGCTGTAATTCCACCAGCTGCACCCATTAACGATGCAGTTTGTTTATCAGGTTCAATCAGCGGTACCATGTTAGCGGGTAAAACGTATAATGTGTGTGGTGATATTTTTGTTAATCAAAACGACTCTTTAATTATCCAGGAGGGTGTAACGATTAATTTCAAAGGAACAACGGTTCCTGTTGGATTAGGTGTGAAAGGAAAATTGGTTAGTCTTGGAACAAAAGAAAAACCAGTATTATTTACTTATCTAGGGGTTACAAAAACAGATAATTTAGGTGCTGATCCAAATACAGATCCAGCATTGAAAGGAAAATGGACCGGTGTAATTGGTGCCACAACATGTCCTCTAATGGTGTTGAAATGGACACGCGTAGAATTTGGTGGTGCAGCTATTAGTTCTGCCATGAAAAGTTTTACTGGAGGCTCAAGTCCATATCCTTTATACTTTGCTAATCCCAATGGAACATTTGTATTAGAAGATTCTTGGGTATATGGAAGTGTGGATGATCCTTGGAGAATCAATGGAGGTAAGATTCATGTAATGCGTAATACTTTTGAAAAATGTGGTTATACAGGTGGTGAGGCAATGAATGCAAAAGCAGGAACTATCGGCGATTTCGCTTATAATCTTTGTGTTGGCATGGCAACAAACGGACCAAAATTGTCTAATATCAACGTATTGCCAGGTGTGCCGGGATCAAATGTTCGGATGTATAACAACACCATCATTAATAGTGGTTATAGAAGATCTGCAGCTGGTAGAGGTGGTTCCATCAATTTTGAAGAAGGAGCTGGTGGAATGGCATACAATAACTTGATCGTGAATTGTAAATTCGGATTAAGAATTGTTGCTAATCCAATTGCAGATACTGCAAATATTAAATACGGATACAATTGGTATTATGCCGATTCTTTAAACGTAGCTAGTCAATTTATACCTTCTCTTTCTGTTAGTACTGCTATTAGTCAACCTAAAGAAACGGACGTTCCAAAGCCATCTACTTATTTACCTACTGGTTGGAAAATTGGGGATGTATATACTGCGCCTAGTTCTATACTTGGTCAGAATAACCCGCAATTTATTAACGGACCGGTACCGATGCCTGCTGGTTTGAAGTTGGGTGATATATCAGTGGTAGGTACTTTTAATTTTGCATTAAAGCCAACCTCGCCTTGTATCAATGCAGGGTTTACAGGTTTTGCTCCACGTGCAGATGTAATTCTAGATGCACGTTATGGTGCAACTGAAATTACTCCTCCCGGAAAAGATATCGGATGTTATCAAACAAATGGTCGAGGTAATCAACACTAATAAAGAAATTTAAAAGCCTGTATTAACCAATACAGGCTTTTTTAATACCCCATATTATGAAATCAGTATTTGCCATTTTATTGTTATGCTTAGCTTGTCATGTAACAAAAGCACAATCAGTATTTGTAAATAAACCTTATGTGCAAATTGGAAATAATGCCTCACCATCTACTTTGAAAATCCTATGGCATGCACCAGATGCAGATGTTAAATGGGAATTAGAGCATCGGTCAAACTCAAAGGCTACCTGGAAAAAAGCAGATTCCATTAATTATACCATTCTGGCACAAGTGAATGTGGTGCCTAATCGTGTGTATCATGCAAGTCTAAGTGCACTCATACCTGGTAATACTTTTCAGTATCGTATTCTTAAAGACGGTGTTGAAGTATTTAGCGCAGAAGCAAAAGCCAGCAAATCTGTAGATCAACCTTATCGATTTGTTGTAATGGGTGATATCGGAGCTGAGACAAGCGATCAAAAGAAATTAGCAGAACAAGCTTATATCGAAAAGCCAGATTTTATAGCAGTTCCAGGTGATATTGTATATGAGAATGGCCTGGTTTCTGAGTACAATAAAAAATTCTGGCCGGTGTATAATGCAGATAAAGCAGATTCAAATGGTGCACCAATCATGCGTTCTATTCCTTTTATTGCTTCAGTTGGAAATCATGATGCAGACATGCGCGATTTAGATAAAATGCCTGATGCATTGGCTTACTATATGTATTTCGATCAGCCATTGAATGGTCCATTAGCGGCAGAAGGTTCTGCCTATGTACCATTATTAAAAGGGTCCGAAAAAAACAAAAAGGCTTTTTACGATGCGGCAGGAGTTACATATCCTAGAATGAGTAATTTTTCTTACGATTACGGCAATGCGCATTGGACAGTAATTGATGCAGATACATATGTTGATTGGACAGATTCCAGTTTAAAAAATTGGGTAATCAATGATCTGGCAGCATCAAAGAATGCCACTTGGCATTTTGTAATGTTTCATCATCCAGGGTTTAATTCAGCATTAGAGCATAACGAACAACAACAAATGCGTTTACTGGCACCTATTTTTGAAAAGGCTAAAGTGGATGTTGTATTTAATGGACATGTGCATAATTACCAACGTTCTTATCCATTGTTTTTCAAGCCAATCAGAAATGGAACATTATTAGTTGGCGGAAAGGATAATAAAACGGTGAGGGGCAGGGTAGTAGTAGGTAAATGGACACTTGATAAAAATTATGACGGAATCACAAATACCCATCCTAAGGGAGTGATTTACGTGATTACTGGAGCGGGAGGACAAGAACTTTATAACCCGGAACAAGAAAACGATCCTGATACATGGCAGAAGTTTACTAATAAGTTTATTTCAACTGTACACAGTATAACTAGTGCCGCAGTAAATGGTAATAAATTGGTCATCCGCCAAATAGATACGAACGGAAAAGAGTTAGATAAATTTGTTGTGGAGAAATAATCAGTGTTGTTTTTTTTTGAGTTAGTAGTCCCTTTCACTTTTAGCAGGTGAAGGGGATTTTTTTTGGTGAAAAGTGAAAAGTGAAGAGTGAAGAGTGAAAAGTGAAAAGTGAAAAGTGAGGAGTTAAGAGTGAAATGGAAGTTGTGAAAAAAAAAATTTCCCCTCCATCGCATGCGATGGAGGGGACGCCGATCCCGAGCATTCGGGATACGGCTGGGGTGGTTTAAACTTTATTATTAGTACATTGATTCTTTATTTAGGAATACTGATTGATTATATATTTTTTTAACTTCATTTAAATAAATACTATGAACTGGTATGCAATCGTAATAATTGGAATTGTAGTAATTGCATTAATTACTTTTTTGATTTACCGAAATCAGAAAGATGAAAAAGATTTGGAGGAAAAATTGAATGATGATTATACTAAACCTATCCATGAACATATTGATACGGAGATAGATCGGAAAACTTAAAAGATAACCACCCCGCCGAATCCCGAGTGCTCGGTATCGGCTGCCCCTCCTATTCGCAAGCGATCAGGAGGGGTGCAATTATTTTTTTTAATTTTTATTTTTCAATTCACAAGTAAATCTTCACATTTCTCTTTCCACATCTTCATTTTTGAATTTTTACTTTTGAATTTTAACTTAAATTACTGGTTCTCCGGAGTTGAGTAATTAAAATTATCGCCCTCTTTTTCTTTTGGTTTGAATTTTAGTTTTCCAAATTTATAAGTAAAGGTTACGCCAAAAGATCTATAGGGGGTAAAGCGATAGATATCAGAATAAAAGTCGGGTGTTTTCTGCTGACTATACTGCTTCACATATTTATTAAATGGATTTACAGCGATCAGGCCGAGACTGGCTTTTGTAGAAAATTGTTTGCGTAATGCAAATGTGTAACTATAAACATCAGCTTGTTTTCCCTGCCAGCGCATTCCCAAATTGTAGTTGCCAAAAAATTCAGCAGATAAATTTTTAGATATAAGATAACTTAAATTGGCACTCCCTCTTAAACCAAATGCATTGGTAATGGCAGGAGTGGTATTTGGATTATTTAAGTGACGATTATAAATCTGAAGATTTGGACGAAGGGTAACTTTTTTTCCAAATGGAATGGAACCAGCGATATTTACGCCAGCACGAACCTCAGCTGCAATGGTAGCACGCGTTGTAACAGTAACATCTGTATAAATACTATCTCCAATTTTATAAGTAGGATAGTATGTGATATAGGGTTTGATATCAGGACTATTTCTTTGATAAAAAGCAGTGATGCTGATATTTCCACCAGCTTCAAAACTCTTATTATAACTCAACTCAAATTTGTTTCCAATCTCAGGCTCCAGGTTAGGATTACCAGTGCTGATATTATGAGGGTCTGCCAAATTCATAAATGGATTCAGGTCTCTAAACTCAGGTCTTTCTATGCGGTATGAATAAGCAAATTTTAAACTCTGCTGATTTGGAAAATTATGAGCAATGATCAATGAAGGTATAAAGTGCCGATAGTCTGGTATGTGCACATTGGAGGAGTTCGAATAATAAGCAGTATTTTTTGTGTACTCATAACGGGCACCAGCTTTTACATCAAAATAATTTGCCAATGGAAAATCCAGTGAAAAGTATCCTGCATAAATGGTTCTTTTAAAATCAGAGCTATAAGATTGTTGCATGTCTTTTGCATAAGTTCCCGTACTACCATTTAATGTATACACATCAGCTGCGCTAATAATATCTATTAATGTTGTTCTTAAACCTGTTTCAATAACTACTTTTTCTGAAATGGGTTCTGTATAATTGAGTTCAAAATTTATTTCATTTTCTTTACCAGGGTTCTCACTATTTGATCCAGAGTAAGCATTGCTGGTACCAGGATGAAATTGTTCCTGATGATAAGAACTGGTGTTGTTGCCATAAGTAGCATTATAAGCCAACTCCAATTCACGACCTTCCTTTTTAAACTTTTTTCTGTAAACAGCACTATTCTCAAAATCCAAAACATTAAACTTCGATCCGGAAATTCTATCACTATATATATGACTCAATAATATTCCTGAATTATCATAGGATAAAGATTGTTGATGTGATATGCCTGAATTGTTAGTGCCAAAATGACTAAAGCCAATAGAAGCACTTAATGTTTCAGATTTGGATAAGGTCCATTCCATTCCTAATCCAGATTTATATCCGTTTCGATAAAAATCTGAAATATTATCTTGAATAAAACGATTGGTTAGGGGAGTTGTAATCCTGTCAGAACCATTTGGTGTGGTGGAAGTTAATTGTGCGTTGCCACTGAAATATGCATTTAAAGCAACCGCTCCTTTTTTATACGCGATATTTAAACTTCCATTTTCTAATCTTGTTCCAGCCGCGAGATTGATATTACCATTGAATCCTTCAATTTTACTTTTCTTTAAAATGATATTGATGATTCCACCAGTTCCAGATGCATCATATTTTGCAGAGGGACTAGTAATTACCTCAATACTTTGAATCTGACTATTAGGAATCGATTGTAATGCATCTGCAATGCTATTCCCAAAAATGGCCGAAGGTTTTCCATCAATCAAAAACTTTACACTCGGATTGCCCAATAGTTCCACATTGCCATCGATATCTACGGTAACGCCAGGAATTTTTTTCAGTGCATCAGTAGCGATACCACCTTGGGAAGTAATATCCTTGTCGAGGTTGTAGACTATTTTATCTAACCTATTCTCTATAATTTGTCTCGTACTTTTAACGGTTACATTATTTAATTCAACCGATTTTTTTTTAAGAAGGATATCAGGTAATGTTATACTAGCAGCTATTTCAATTTTCTGTGAAAAATCTTCATAACCCATAAATTGAATGAGTAAACGATAGATACCTGGAGTGATATTTTGAATTTCGAAAAGCCCTCTTTTATTACTAATACTTCCATTAATTGTTTTATGGGTACTGTCATTTATCAAACTTATAGTTGCGTATTCTATTGGTTGATGTGAAACGTCTTCAAAAATTTTTGCAGAGATTTTTAAATTGGCTGTCGATTTATTGCTTATTTGAGAATGAATATTTGTTACAAAAAGCAGAGAGAAAATAAAGAAAATATTAAGTTTCATCTTGAGTTTTTACCACTAAAAAGAGTAAAGGACGCATATAATTCTGTATGAATTTTGAATTAATTCATACCTCTATTAATTTTTCGTCATAAGTATAGGTATTGATAATCAATTATTTGTAAATAGTGTGGTAACATTAAAGCAACAATTTCTTAACATTTAATATTGGCGTAACACTGGCTTAACAATTCGGTAACACTGCATTAACACCTTTGCAGCGAAATAAAAACAAAATATATGTTAAAGAAGCTGGTTGTATTAATACAATTTTTAGCTCTTGCTTTGATTGCTGTTCCTTCTTTTTCTCAGGAAACAGTTGCCAATTTGAGTGGACACGTTATTGATGCCAAAGGTGCATACATAAACGGTGCTATTGTTACAGTAAAACACGAGCCTACAGGTTTTGTAACTACTGCACAAACAAATAGTAAAGGTATTTTTACTTTGGTTAACCTTAAAGTAGGTGGTCCATATACTGTAAAAATTTCTAACCTTGGATTCAAGGATCAAGTTTATACTGATGTAAATCTTGGTTTAGGAAATAATCCAGAAGTAAGTGTAACACTTATTTCAACTTCTACAGAATTAAAAGAAGTAACTGTTAGTGCTACTACCAGAAAACAAATCGCAGGTTCAACAACTGTAGGCGGTCGTCAGTTAACAACTTTACCTTCTTTGGGTAGAAGCTTAGCAGATTTTACACGTTTAACTCCTCAATCAAACAACAATAGTTTTGGTGGTTCTAACTTCCGTTATAATAACTTAACTGTTGATGGTGCTATCAATAATGATGCGATTGGATTTAGTAACTCAGCTGGTGGTGTGAGTGGTGGCGGACAGTCTGGTGCTGCAGGCTCTGGTACCAGAACTACTCCATATAGTATTGATGTAATTCAGGAAGTACAAGTTCAATTGGCTCCATTCGATGTGAAGTTGGGAAATTTCACAGGTGGTAGCGTTAATGCTGTAACTAAGAGTGGTACTAACGAAACCCATGGTTCTGTGTATTACTTCGGTAAGAATCAGAGTTTGATGGGTAAAAGTGTGGATGGTTTGAAAACCAAAATTGGTTCTGATTTCTATGAATCACAATATGGAGCAACCGCAAGCGGTGCAATTGTAAAAAACAAAGCTTTCTATATTATTAACGTTGAGCAAACTCGTCGTCAGGAACCTACTTTCTATAATATTGGCGATCCAGGTGCTGCAGTTAAATTGTCAGAAGCTGATGCAGTTGCTAATAAATTAAAAGCGTCGGGTTACGATCCAGGAAGTTATGTAGGTGCTTATAAAATAAATACTAACAGTGATAAAATCTTTGCTCGTTTTGATTTCAATTTGAATTCAAAAAATTCATTGATGATTCGTGCTTTATATACGAATGGCTGGGGAAATAACTTAGAGCGTTCTTCAACGAACTTCCAATTTGGTTCTGCCGACTTTACACAGTATACCAAAAACATCAACTTAGTTGCGGAATTAAAAACTAAGATTAGCAACAATGTAAACAATCAGTTCAATGTGAGTTATATCAATGTACATGAGTACAGAGATTTCCCTGGTACCCTTTCTCCATTCATGGATATTGATAACGGTAGAATTTGGTTAGGTACCTGGAGAGAAGCTTCTATTTATAATATGAAGCAACAAACTTTTGAATTGAGCGATAATGTTACTATTACAAAAGGTATCCATAAAATTACTTTAGGTACACACAATGAGTTCTATAATTTAACTTATGGATTTATCAATTCATGGAACGGTCGTTGGGAATATTCTCGCGGTGTTAATAGTTTCCTTGCTGATAATCCTAGCCGTATCCGTGGTGCATTTACTACTGATCCAAAATATCCGAATGATCGTAATACCATTTATAATAATCCTCCAAGTCCATTCAAAGTGGCTTTGTTGAGTGCTTATGCTCAAGATGAAATTGCTATCACTCCTCAGTTCAAATTAACTTCAGGTTTAAGAATTGATTACTCTAGTGTGAATCCTCAGCCAGCATTGGATCCTTCTTTGAATTCAACTAATTCAGTAGGTTATGTTTCTAAAAATCCTACATATTCAGCTACTCCATTTAATCAGTTAAACAATCAGTGGTTGGGTAAAGCAACGCTTTCTCCAAGAATTGGATTTAACTATGATGTTAATGGTGATCAGAGTGTGGTATTTAGAGGCGGTACAGGAATCTTCGTTGGTAGAATGCCATTTGCTTGGATGGGTTATGCTTATACTTTAAATGGTACTACTTATGGTAATATCGATTGGAATAGTATCAGTGCAGCCACTAAAGTTCCTTTAGCTTTAGATCCGCAGGGTTTAAAAGATACAGTAACTAAATATGGTGGAGCTTCCAGAAGTTCAACTAGAGAAGTAGATATCATTGATAATGGTTTTAAATTACCACGTGTATTAAGAACAGATATCGCAGTTGATTTGAAATTCGGAAATGGATATAAATTAACTCTTGATGGATTGTATACACAAACTTTATATGATGTGAAGTTTCAGCAGATTAACTTAAAAGACTCAGTTGCATATTTCTCAAATACACCACAAATTACTACTCCAGTTTATGTTGGTGGTAAATACAATGCTGCTTATTCTAACGTATTCATGTTAACGAATACAACCAAAGGGTATCGTTATAACTTTACTGCACAATTATCTAAAACTACCAATAACTTAAAATTAGGTTTACATAATCTAAACTTTAACTGGATGGTAGCTTACACCTATGGTTATTCAGTTGACTTGAGCAACGGTATCCGTAACTCATTCCAAAGTAACTATGAAGTTAACCCTTCAATTACACCAAGTACTCCAGATCTTTCTTACTCAAACTTTGATTTACGTAACCGTATCGTTGGTTTGTTTGGATCAACATTGATGTGGAACAAAGCAAATGCTACATCATTATCATTTGTTTATTCTGGTCAGTCTGGAAATCCTTATAGCTTAATTTATCAGTCAGCTCCATTTGGTAATGGTTCTAATGCTCCTTTGCCTTATATTCCTAAAGATGCAAGCGATATTCGTTTAGCTGATTATACTTTAAATGGCGTTGTTTACACCGCTGCTCAACAAGCAACAGATATGTTTGCTTTGATCAATGGCGATAAATATTTAAGCACAAGAAAAGGAATGTATGCAGAAAGAAATGGCTTACGTACTCCTTGGACTCATCAGTTGGATATGAAAATTATGCACGAATTCAAGTTGAGCAAATCGAACAGCAGACATGCAATCCAGATTTCTTTGGATGTATTTAACGTGTTGAATTTGTTGAACAACAGCTGGGGACATGTTAACTTCGTAACTAACATCAACAACCAAACTGTTAACTTCTTGAAATTTGCAACTGATGCAAATAATAAAGCAGCAGGTGCTCCTTCAACTGGATATCAGCCAACTTTCAACTTTGTGAAACCAACTGGTATCGATGGACATTACTACACTTTAGATCCTATCAACTCTCGTTGGCAGGGACAGTTTGGAATCAAGTATAGCTTCTAAACTAAATAATAAATACATTCAAATAGGCTGTTTCGAAAGAGACAGCCTATTTTATTTTAGGTTATATAGTTGAGAGATAAGAGATAAGAGATAAGAGTGGCGTGGTCATCCCCTAAACGAATAAACCTTGGCAAAACCAAGGTTAAATTTTTTATAAAAGCTTAAATGTAAAGATGGTCCACTTTTCACTCTTCACTTTTATCTTTTCACTTTATTCTACCAGTTATTCATCTGTCCACTAACAACTCTTTCTGGTTTTTCTATGGAGTTTGCTTTCCAATTTTCTTCAAAAGAAACAAACCAACTCAACCAAAGGGTTCTGGAGAGGCGCATTAAAATCGGTTGTACAAAAATGAGTAATGCAATATTAGTCCCCATCCAGTATAAGATCCGATCGTCATCGATAGAGAATGTCATGCCTATTAAAACCTTCCATGCTACAAATGTGGCTACTGAAAATGCTACTGATAAAGCATAACTCACATACCCAGTACCATAATAAAAACCAACTTCAATTTCTGTAGGCTGACCACAAGAGGGACACTCTTTGTTCATCTCCATATTATTCTTGAAGTTATAGGGATTGGTATACTTATACAATCTACCTTCTCTGCAACGTGGACATTTATTACTGAAAATACTGATGAGATACTGTGGGAAAGAATTCTTAGAAGCCATGATATTAGATTTCGGAGTGCAATTTACTCATTTAAAAATTAGCAATGGTCATTATACCCGCAACCCGTTTTTGTAAAAGCTGCTATAATTCCAATAATAATGATCGCTGATCCGAACGCACCTGGCATCCAATCATTAAATTTAAAAGCAATAACGATAAAGGTCATGCCGAATACTGTTCGTATCAGCAATGCCCAATCCATCTTGAATTGCCAGCCTTTCATTATCTCAGTTTAGATTGCAAAGAATGCCATCCTCCGCCATTTACAGCTTCAATGCCGGCATTTTTCAATATTGTGGTAGCCATACTACTTCTGCCACCGCTAGCGCAACATGCGATGACTGGTTTGTTTTTCTTTTTTACATCATTGATCTTTTGTTGCAAAATCTGCAAAGGAATATTCTGCGATTGAGGAATATGTCCCGATTTAAATTCATCAGGTGTGCGCACATCAATAATTACCGCACCATTGTGCATCATTTCTTTAAAATCAATGGCAGGTCCGCCTCCAAATAAATTACTAAAAAATCCCATAGTTTTTGTTTTGACAAAAGTAAATACTTCAATTAGGTGGATTGGTGACTAGAGTTACAAATAAAAGTGAAAAGTGAAGAGTGAAAGGTGAAGTTTTAAACGCTAAGCGTTTAAAACAAAAAAAAACACCCCTCCTGGCGCTTGCGCTAGGAGGGGTGGCTGGAGCGACTGAGCGAACAGACGGGGTGGTTGATCTCTTCAAACAAACATTCATGTTTCTCTTAAAGACAACCACCCCGCCGTATGCCGTAGTCACGGCATCGGCTGCCCCTCCTATCCGCAAGCGGCAGGATGGGTACTTTTTATTTTTCTATACATCTTTCACCTTTCATTCTTCACTCTTCACTTTTATCTCTTATCTTAAATCAGCTCTATCGCATTTCTATGCAGTATCACCATATTTCTTTGCTCCATTTTTTTAAGCAATCGGGAGATTACTTCTCGCGAAGAGTTTAGCTCTTCGGCAATTTGTTGATGGGATAAAGCAATGGTATTTGTATTATTAATTTTTGCATGACGCTTTAAATAAAAATCCAATCGCTCATCCATATTTCTAAATGCTACCTGATCGATCAGTGTTAGCAATTCATCAAATCGATTGCGATAAGTACTCAACACAAAATGATACCAGGATTTATATTCTAACATCCATTTGTCGATCATGCCTAATGGAACCATCAGTACCGTTGTTTCTTCAACTGTTTTCGCCATGATCTGACTAGCTTCTGATTTGGCAGCACAGATAATAGAAAGTGCACAGGCTTCTCCCGGTTGTAAATAGTACATCAAAAATTCACCACCGTCTTCATTTTCTCTAAAAACTTTAATGGATCCTTCTATTACTAACATGGTACTTTTTATAAATTGACCCGTTCGCATCAGCGTTTCTCCGGCAGGAATAGTTTTGATCACACCATTGGCAATGATCTCTTCCATTAATGCTGGTTCAAACTGTGAAAATAAAGCGGCTACATTTTCCATAAATTATTGAATAATTTTTTCCATTTGCATACTGCGAGATCCCTTCACTAATAAATAAGCATTTTCAAATGCTTGATGATGGAACCAATGTTTTGCCTCTTCCGAATTATTGAAATAAGTAAATTCTTGTTTTATGTTTCCAAAATCTCCGCCCACTAAAACAACAGCATCCCATTTAAAAGTTCTGATCAAAGCAACGATCCATTCATGTTCTTGAATACTTTCTGTTCCAAGTTCCATCATTCCCCCTAACATTAATATTTTTTTCTCAACCTGCATTTTTGCAAAATTGATGATCGCAGCTTTCATGCTGGTTGGGTTTGCATTGTATGCATCTAAAATAATATGATTGCTTCCTAATTGCATTAACTGCGAACGACTATTTGTTGGCTGATAACTTTCTATTGCAGCCACAATTTTTTCTTGCGGTACTTTGAAATAGACACCAACTGCAACGGCACATAAAACATTCGGCAAATTGTAATCACCAACTAAGGATGTTTTTATGATAGTTGGAGAAACCCCTTTTGAAATATTTACAGATAGAAATGATTCACTGTTCTCAATATTTCCAACCACATCAGCATTGCTGGTGCCGTATTCAAATCGGTTTGAAATGCCAACACTCATTTCATTTAAGTATGCATAATCATTAAAGAGAAATACTTTTC
>SESB01001954.1_pt1 | contig 12615 bp, 11 predicted proteins | sample 3171441 | NCBI WGS metagenome assembly SESB01 (sample SAMN06051867, study PRJNA518727) | freshwater metagenome | biome: subpolar coniferous forest; feature: holomictic lake; material: water; isolation source: holomictic Lake 227, 6 m depth | place: Canada: near Kenora, Ontario | collected...
AAGACATTAAGTACCGCCGGCATCGCCAGTTATATTTCAAATCCACGAGGTAGCGGCATTCCGTATATTGCAGCTCTAAATTCTAGCACCGTTGGAATTTACAATGCCCTAGGGCTTATTTCTGCATCTGATACAGTATTACATATAGAATACGATCGCCAAGTGCAGGGATCTGAGGCAAATATACATACTGAATATGAATTTATTGCCGACGGTCGCCCCGATGCATTTTTAAACGATAATTTATATCGTAAGTTACAAGACAGTTTCTGTGGGGTGAATGCTACCGGAGCTGCTGTACCAGACCCAACATTAAGTCCTGGCGAACAATATGGGGTTCAATTCCGTCCTCGTCAGAGTATGTTCACTAATCGGTTTACCGCGCTGGAAAATTATCTTGGACGGGCCAATACCATACTGGCACAATATCCCATTGTAGAGACTCGTAGCTTTAATTTACTAAACAGTAGCGAACCAGAACCGGCGGCCAATTCGGGTGCCTGGGACACTAGAGTAGTTAATCTAACCGAGCTTGGGTATCAGAATCTGTATGTGGTTCCGTTGGGCTATTTGTATCTTGTAGTCTCGGATAGTAGTCAAAATGGCTTGTGGACCATATATGACGTAGTCGAGGGACTGTTACCGGGTAACCGCGAACTACGCCTGGTTCGCATACAAAATTATGATACTAGATTATATTGGTATACTATAGATTGGTATATGCCAGGATATAATAGTACAATTCAACCTATTGCCCAGGTTGTAAACCGTAGTCAGTTAAAAACCCTATCGTTCACTGCGGCCCCTGTTGGTAGTAGTGTTAAAGTTGACAACAACGGTCATAATAAGTTTGAAATATATTTAAGAACTGACCTCGGCTGGGATCGTGTAGGTCTCCAGGACGGCACCATACAGTTTAAAGAAGAACTGTGGAATTATGCGGTTGGAAATTATGGATTTGATCTTGGGGTATTTGACGCACAATATTTTGATCAAGAACCTGTAATTGAAACTAGACAAATTATTCGCGCCATCAACAAAGAATTATTCATTGATGAATTATTAATAGAGCGCAATCAAGCATTAATATTAATGTTTAATTTTATCTACACAGAATTTACTGCTCCAAATTGGCTGATGAAAACCAGCTTTATTGATGTTGATCACAGAATTCGCGGACTACTGCCATACCAACTATATCAACAAGACAATCAAACTTTTGTATTGGATTATCTGCAGGAAGTTAAACCGTACCATGTACAAACGCTGGCCTTTAACTTAATTTACGATGGAATAGATACATATCCCGGAGCCATGACAGACTTTGATGTCCCGGCATATTGGGATACTGCATTGTTATTCCCACAATTTGTAAGTCCAGTATTAACTCCTTACACCGCGTCAAATAGTCAACCCGAATCTTTTATCAGTGACGCAGACCCTACCGCAGAAATTTGGACTGTTGAGCCGTGGAAAGATTGGTATAATAATTATCTATTAGGTATTCAGGGTGTTACTGTAGTCAATGGTGGATCGGGATATACAGTGCCTCCACAAGTTACAGTTACAGGTACCTGCGTAACGCCAGCCGAAATGACTGCAATTATAAACAGTGCAGGGCATGTAATTGCTATAACTATCAATAATCCAGGTGCAGGATATAGCACCACAGCCACAATAACGCTAACTGGTGGCAACGGTGTAGGTGCAGTTGCAGTGGCGCAAATGGGCAATGAGCTTGTTCGCTCAATTAAAACAACAATCAAATACGACCGCTATGAATATGCAACGACGATTATTGATTGGGAAGCCGATGTTAGCTACCCTGCCAGCACACAGGTTCGTTATTTAAATCGTGTATGGTCGGCTAACAGCACCGTCTCTTCGTCTATCTTTGATCCTGCACAATGGACTATAGTAGATGCTAGTACCCTCAGCGGAGTTAACCGCACCATGGGATTCTATACCCCAGGACCAAACGAGCCAGGCCTAAGTTTGCCATTGTTAATAGATGGTATATCCTACCCGGGTGTACAAGTAGCCGGTCCCCGGTTCAATCAAAATACAGGGTTTGATGTAGGTAATTTTGATATCAACCCGTTTGATAATATTTTTTATGGGCCAGAAGGACTTCCGACATATGATCCGGGTATTCTTGATACAATGTACGAAAGTGCATACCTTGATCTTTACCTAGGAACCAGAGCCACAGATATTAATGTTGACGGTGGTGCGTATGTTGACACCTATAGCAGTCATGCTCCAGAGGAACTGATCCCTGGCGCAGAATTTGACACACTAGACATGCGGGTGTATACTCGCCCAGGAGCAGATTGGTTGGGCCGCGGGCATGGATTCCCAGAAATTAGCGAAACATTTGTGTTTGATGTGGGTAGTCCTGTAATCTGGTTTGGCAACATTTTACCATATCCTGTACAAATTGTAGTATCGAATCTAACATTGGCAATTACTCTTAATTTAGGATCTGATTATACTGTAGATTGGGCTACGCAAACTATAACTATGATAGCCGGCGTTAACCCCAATGAGATTATTGTTATCAGCGTATACGAGCTAGGTGGTGGGAATCAATTGTATAAACAAATATACAACGGAGCCGATGTAGGAGATACTATTGTAGTTCCTGTGCCTTATAGTGAAATCCAAGAATTTGCTATTTTTGCCAATGGTGTATTACTTGCAGACGACAGCTCCGGATATCATTACCATCCTATTTTAGGTGGCACCCAAACTCAAATTGATTTTGGATCAACCTACACCAGTACAGATTTTATAAGTTTAGTTGCCATTGGTGCCACTGTAGTTAATAGTGTACCGATTGCATATAGTTGGAGTGCGCCCCAAACACAATATATCATCACCGACGGTGTCAATTCAAGTTTTGATTTAACTAATAGTTTAGAATACACAAATCCCGACACACTACTTGTAACAGTCAACAGACTTCGTGCAAGAACTTCAGCCGGCGCAGAATGGGTTGGCGACGGTAGCACAGAATATCTGTTACCAGACCGGTTGGGGTTCAGCCAAGCGTTAATTGCCGACAACCAGGTACATGTTTATGTTGATAGTATTCCTCAGGTACTTGGCATAGACTTTGTAGTTGATCCGTATACCCCAAGTATAGCCAGAGCGGTTACATTCATCAATGAGCCAACTATAGGACAGCAAATTTTAATTTTTGTAAATACAAACACTGATTGCTATGTTGACAGTGGCCAGTTGGTGTTTGACGCAATTCCTGGTGCTGGCGACGTAATATCAGTAACCACCTGGAATGATACTCGACAACAAGACATTTTAACTAAAGTTTTTGTCGGCCCAACTATTATTGACAGTGTAGTAACCAATGATATTGATCTCGGAAGAACAATAACCGATCCTGATCGTTTATGGGTTACTCTAAATGGTTTTAGATTATGGGCCGGTGCCGGCTTTACCGTAGTGGGTCAACAAGTAATTTTACCATCTATATTAAACCCTACTGACATAGTGATGGTTACTGAATTTACTAATTTTGTAGTACCCGAGGCCATGGCTTTTAGAATTTTCCAAGACATGCGCGGAGTGCAAGCCACTTATCGTATTACGCCTAGTACAACTACAACACTAATACAACCGCTGGCAATCAATGGTGATATTATATATGTTGACGATGCCAGTGCATTAATGGAGCCAAGTCTAGCTTATAATGTATGGGGAGTACTCACAGTTAATGCCGAAAGAATCATGTATCGTCACAGAGATATTACTAATAATACCGTTAGTGGATTATTAAGAGGAACTGCAGGAACAGCGGTTGCTGAACACGCCTTGGGTGCTACTGTGTACAATATGGGTCGTGGCAACTTGTTACCAGCAGAGTATCAAAATTATATTGTAAGTGATACCACATTGGCCAATGGTACACAAACAGTTTTTACAGCACCTAATATTATTATTGAATAATTAAATTATATGAATACTAAACGATATATTGTTGCTCTTAAAAAGGATGTAGATTACGATGCCTTTTGGCAAGAAATGGAAGATCCTACCAGTGGACTTCCACATATTCCAGATCGTGCCGTTGGTATTGCTAACAATCGTGGAATGTTCGACCGTATTTGTGAATATTGGTTAACAGATTCAGAAGCAGAAAAAGTAAAAAATGATCCCAGAGTAGCAGGTGTTGAAATTCCGATCAACGATAATCCTAACGTTGGCATAGTCCCACAAACTACACAAAACATCTCTGGGATGAATTATACTAAACAGGCTGGAAATGTTACAGTTAATTATATAACAGGAGATAGCACAATTGCCCCGGCTGATTATACCCCACCCCTTGATGCCAGCACCAACTGGGGATTGATTAGACACAGTTTTCGAAGTAATCCTTATGGAGCCAATCCAACCGGTGCTTCAAATTCAACTACTGATCAATATTATAGTTACGCATTAGATGGCACCAATGTTGATGTTGTCATTAACGACACAGGAATACAAGCAGACCATCCAGAGTTTGTTGGAAGAATAGTTTATGTAGATTGGGACAGTATTGCTGTGGCGGTAGGGTGTGCTACTACAACTGGATGGAATACTGCTAGTTATACCGATGACGATGGGCATGGCACTAACGTAGCTGGCATAGCTGCCGGTGCAACCTACGGTTGGGGTAAAGGTGCTAATATTATTTCTTTAAACGCATTTTATTCTAACAATCCATTGGATATGTTTACAATGTTGATATACTGGCATCAGACTAAAGGCAACAATAATCCAACAATAGTTAATATGAGCTGGGGTTATAGTTATTTAAGTGGTATTGGTAGTGGCACTTATTATAGTATAATAACCGGCGGCGAATATCAAGGAAGCCCAATACTAACAGGACAATCTGATTCTTATTATCAACAAAGAGGTCTCATAGCACTAACTCCGAATGGCTTACCTTACCCAGATCCTGCAACATATTATATTCCATATAATAGCGAAGTTGTTAATATTGTATTGGGCTATGTTATTGATGCAGGCATTATAGTTTGTAGGTCGGCAGGGAACAATGGTTTTAAAATTGACAAACCTTTGCTCGATGGTGGAACCGGCGACTACGATAACTATGCCACTTTTTATTATCCACCTTACTCACCATTTTCAACTCCAACAAATGTTTATTATAATAAAGGAAGTAGTCCTCTTGATCCAAGAATGATATCAGTTGGCGCATTAGACACAAAAACTTCAGCATCGGCACAAGACCAACGAGCAGAATTTTCTTGCGCTGGTCCCGGGGTTGATATCTGGGCAGCTGGAACTTATATTATGAGTGCTGGGTCAAATGTTTCAGTAGATACTACAGCGCCATATTATTTAAATAATTCATTTAACGAATTAAATTTATTAGGAACCAGCCAAGCAAGTCCTCAAATTGCAGGTATGGGTGCATTATACTTGCAGGCAAATCCTCCAGCCAACATATATGATCCAGACAATTGTTCCACCGTTAAATCTTGGTTGATCAACAACGCCACAACAGATACATTTTACGCTACTGGCAATGCTACTAGTTATACAGATGGGCTATCTTTATTGGGCGGCGAGCCCAGAGTTGCATACCAACCGTTGCAACCTATCAATATTGACGCTGTTGAAGTGCTGGTGGGCGGAATTCAAGCTCAAACCGGGTACACTGTTATTAACACTAATCCTGTTCAGGTGCAGTTTGATGAAGCGCCACCATCTGGTGTTGATGTTACTATCCTGGTACGGCGTGGTGTTACTTGGTATGCACCCGGCGTTGGCACAGCTAGTAATGGCAACCCATTACAAATTACTGAAACACCGGCTGCAAGGTTTTTACGGGGATTAAACCCAAGCTAAATAAATCATGTTAGATAATACCACGCCAACACAACCTAGCCCTACACCAGTAGCCAAGCGCCCCAACGAAACAGGAACAATTCATGTTGAGGGATTTATAAAGATTTTTGATCCTAATACTAAAGAGAAATTTGTGGAGAAGCGAGCATGATTATTCAACCAGGACTAGCAAAAATAGAAGGATTTGTTAAAATTCATAATCCAATATCTGGAGAAATTTTACTGGATAAGAAGAACGCTATCCATTACGAAAATATCAGTATCTGTATGGCCAATACTCTCTCTGATAAAAACATTGGATTTATCTACGAAATGGCCTTTGGTAATGGCGGAAGTGCTGTAGATCCTACAGGAGTTATCACTTATTTGCCCCCCAATACCACAGGTCAAAATGCAGATTTGTATAACGAAACTTATGCTAAGGTGGTTGATAATAACTCAGCCGCCGATGCAGATCCTGCAAACAACTATATTACTGTATTACATACCTCTGGAAATGTCTATACTGACATAGTAGTAACTTGTTTATTAGACTATGGCGAGCCTGCTGGTCAACAGGCATTTGATAATAGCACCAATTTTAACGGTGAGTATGTGTTTGACGAGCTAGGGCTAAAGTGTTGGAATGGGTCCGCCAGTGATTTGTTACTAATTACCCATGTAATTTTTCATCCAGTGCAAAAGAGTTTAAATCGGCAGATACAAATCGATTATACCTTGAGAATTCAGACTTTAACTAATTTAAGTGCCGCATAAATATGACTACATTATCGTGCGATAAATACAAAAGGACGGAGTAAACATAAATGGCATATACAATTAACTTAACTGATGGCACTATCTTTGCTGTAATAGCAGATGGCACTATTAACACCGAAAGCTCAATGACGCTAATCGGTAAGAATTACGCAGGATACGGTGATTTTCTAGACACAAATTATATTCATTTGTTGGAAAACTCCTCCAATTCAACACCCCCAAGTGCTCCATTAACTGGACAACTTTGGTGGGATTCTGCCGGCAGCCTACTTAAAGTTTACAACGGTGTAGCATTTAAAACTATTAGCTCCACCACCGCACAAAGTACCGCGCCAACCGGTAATGTTACTGGTGATTTATGGTATGATACTACCAATCAACAATTAAATGTGTGGACTGGATCTGCCTGGTTAGTTGTCGGACCTGGTACTAATACCCCGGGTGGAACCACTGGTGCCGTCTCCGCTACAATTCTTGACAGCTCCAGCACTCCACATTATGTAATTGAACTATATTCAGCCGGAACAATTGTCGCCATTGTTAGTAAGGACCCAACATTTACTCCGCAAGTAGCACTCGCCGGCTTTGCAACAATTAGCCCTGGAATTACAATGAGCTTTGGCTTGGGCGGTGTTGCAAATGCTCTATTCCAAGGCACTGCTAATAATTCCGTATACTTGAATAGTTTAGCCAGCAGCGATTTTATGCGGGCTACCGCCAATACATCAACAACTGGAACATTGGCAGTACTTAATAACACTGGGTTATCGGCTGGCCTTAACAGTGATTTCAATGTAAGTGTTTCAGGAACTACAGTTACAGTAGCAAATAAAACATCAAACGGTAATATTGAGTTTAGAGTAAATATAGCCGGAGTTCCAACCACAGTAATGACAATCGATGGATCCACAGGCGCAATTAGTGGTAATCAGATCGATGCTAACTATGCCGACGTTGCAGAACGATTTTCAGCTGATGCAGAATATGCCCCAGGTACTGTAGTTGAATTAGGTGGCTCCGAAGAAATTACTCGCTCTACACAAGAATTAAGTGAATCAGTATTTGGAGTCATAAGTACTCAAGCAGCATACCTAATGAACAGTAAAGCCGGAACAAATGTTACACATCCTCCTGTAGCTATGACTGGTCGTGTACCAGTATTGGTAACCGGCATAATTCACAAAGGTGATCGTTTGGTATCAGCTGGCAACGGGATAGCAAGAGCTGCCCAATTAGGCGAAGCTACAGCGTTTAATGTAATTGGAAGATCTTTAGTAGATAAATTAAGTAACGATAACGGCACAGTCGAAGCAATCGTTACTATCAAGTAATATATAGGAATAAAAAATGACATATTCATCCGGCGGATTAATCCAAGCAACAGATTATAATGGTTTTGTTAGTACAACTGTTGGAGCCAATGTCAATGCTACTTGGAGCACAGGAGCCACAGATTCTGGGTGGGGGCAAACTGCAATTAGCACGGTATCTTCAGCAGGCACAGTAACCGCAACACAATGGGCTACTTTAGTTAACACTCTTTCTAGTATGGGTAGTCAAACTAATACTACAATAACAGCAAGAACTGCTCCTACTACCGGGACAACAATTGCTGTGTTGGCCGCGGTAAACACTGACATAACCAACTGCTACACTAATCGTGGTAATGCTGCGGCATCTGGTGCGCAATATACAACCAGTGGTTCCAGCGTTCCTATCGCCGAAGCTGCAAATCCAGCAGGGTGGACCATGACATTTACTCAGGTTATAGATTTTACCACTGCCGCCCAGGCCAGATATTTCTGGAATGCCGGCGGCAGAGCACAGATTACCATGAGCAAAACTGGTACAACCTACGATAAAGATCCAGACTGGAATACCTTTGTTGGAACCGTGGGCACAATTAATTTTGTTGGACGTGTTGCTGGTGCAGCACAAACTATTGCTGGTACTAGTTATTCTGGAACCAGTGTATCAGGCAATACCGGTAGCCCCACCATTGCTACCACAACTGGTTGGTATACATTAACACCTGGTGCTGCAGCAACACAAATATTCCTTATGTATGAACCAACAAGTCCATATACCGGTGACTATATTCAAGTCTATGCTCAGGTAAATGCTGGTTCTACTACAATAACATTTACCACATACTGGCGCGATGCTGGCTATAGTGGGGCTGGCAAAAGTAATCAAACTTCTGCTGGTGGTGCTGTGGCCTTGTCCTACTACCCACCTAGCACAACATACTTGACTAGTACCTGGGGCACACCAACATTAAGTTCTAGTGTAGCCTAATAACAACACCAGTATTACCAAAAGCCCCGCAAGGGGCTTTACCTTATCCGCTTTTTGTAGTATAATAAACATATGAATAATGACGAACTAATTGCCCACGCCCGTGCCCGTTTTGACCATGCGTCCGCACGACGCACCCTGAAAGAAAAATATCAAGCCAAACTAACATTTGCTCATGCAGGTGGCATGTGGTCGGCTGGACCAGAGTTATTGGCTGTGTTGGCCGCCTGTACAGGCCCATCGTCGGTTGTCCTTGACTTGTACGATACACCGGTAAAAGTGGTGCCTAATGAGTTTCGCGATTTGGTGCGTACTCATTGGCAAGAACAAATGAATGCTTGGTTAGTTGAATACGAAGAACAAACAAAAAACAGATGACCACTGGTGCATTAATTTTTGCCTTTAATAATGAGCAGACCGATTATGTTGCCATGGCTCGTTGGTCTGCTAAAAATATCGAGCGACATCTCGGTATCCCAACTCAAATAATTACCAATGATGATGTAATTACAGTAGGAACAAATAGTCGTTACTTCTCAGATTACAAGGCCAATGTTACCTGGCACAACGAAAGTCGTGTAGATGCATATAGTTTGAGCCCATGGAGCCGTACGCTAGTGTTAGATGCAGATTATGTAGTGGCAGGCGATCAATTAAAAGTATTGCTCGACGCTGATCAAGATTTTCTAGCACATCGTTGGGCCTATGACGTAGTTGGCATTAATACGTTCGAAGGCCTTAACTACTTTGGTAACAACCGTATGCCCATGTGGTGGGCAACTGTAATGATGTTTCGTAAAAGTAAACACGCAGAATTAATATTTGAAACAATGACCATGATTAGAAACAACTGGAATCATTACAGACATTTATATAAGATTCAGTCACATACCTATCGCAATGACCATGCATTAAGCATTGCGCTTGGGGTGGTCAACGGACATACATTAAATCATAACGGTATTCCTTGGCAGTTGGCAAGTTTAATGCCTGAACATAAATTAACGCAATTAGATATAGATGAGTATAGAGTAGACTTTATAACCTCCAACAACAAACCACAGTGGATTACTATAAAGAATCAAGACTTCCATGCCATGGGTAAACAACAACTAGGAGAGATTGTTGCCAGTAATAGCTGAACGCGGTTATATTATTCCGGCCATCGGTGACGAGTATGTAGCGTGTGCTGAACGCTTGGCCGCAAGCATACGCCAGTTTCATCCCGGTGCCAATATTACTATTGTCACACGAGAAATGTTACCATATGGTGACCTGGGCGGATTTGCTAATGATGGGCAAATGTTTGCGGTTAGCCCATACAGACAAACTATTAAACTAGAAGCAGACATGATCTGTGCAAGCCCAATAGATCATTGGTGGACATTATTTGAACGCCGTGATGTTGTTATTAGTCAAGGTGCTAGAACATTTTATGATCGACCTGCCGAGTCTAGATACTATAGAAAAATATTCGATGCTAACAACTTACCAGATGTTTATAATGCCATTACATATTGGAGACTTAGTCAGACTGCAAAAGAATTTTTTGATCTAGTCCGTGCAATTTTTGCACACTGGAATGAATATAAAAAGTTATTAAAGTTTCCAGATGAGCTACCGACAACCGATGTAGTATATGCTATGGCCGCAGTAATTATGGGCACGGAACGAGTTACCTTACCTGCAGGACTTGGCCCTACTATTGTGCATATGAAACGCGGTATTAATCCTACACAAACACACAATTGGACCAAAGAGTTGGTCTGGGAAAATAATCCTTTTAGAATCAACACAGTAGCACAGTGGGGGTTAGTACATTATCACATCAAGGAGTGGACAAATGAGTAACGAACAAGATAAAATTAAACATAGTACACGATTGCATAAAGTGTGGAATACTATTAAACGCCAGTTAAAGATTGCCAAGTCGCACGGGTTAACCAAGCCGGTCGCAGAGCCACATCGTCTGGCCAAGCATCACGCAATGGATTGCGGACAACCTGGATGTACAGTGTGTGGCAACCCACGCCATAATAAAACAGCCAAGGGCAAGGATAAATTAACTGCCCAGGAAAAACGCAACAATCAAAAGGGCAACGATGAGTAATGAGTTAACTGACCAAGAATTTTGGGGTGCGTTGGCAGCAATGCCAGACCCCCACCCTATATTTTATAGATTATATTACAACGACGATGGTACTCCTATTTGTTATAGTATGGAGGATTTACCAGGTAATTACATTGAACTCGACCAAGAGACATACAGCAGATCGCCCGGTAATATTAAAGTAGTTGCTGGAAAACTAATAGAAATAATATTAGCAAATACGGTAACACAAATGCAACCTAATCTAGATAACGGACTACCGTGTGATCCTAGAGATATTTGTGTTGTAGTTTCGGTGGTGGATCCGCATATTAAATGGGGTGTACAAATAAATGAAATTAGTTGACATAGCAGATTTAGACTGCATTTACTTAACATATGATGAACCGAACGCTGAAGAAAATTGGGTTAAGATTAAGAACATGGTACCATGGGCCAGCCGTGTGGCAGGTGTTAAAGGGTCAGACGCCGCACACAAAGCAGCCGCAGATGCAAGTGATACTGATCGATTTGTGCTCGTCGATGGCGATAATATTCCTGATCCTTCGTTCTTTAATCTTACGCTAGAAGTAGACGAACCATGTGTTTACCGTTGGAGAGCCCGTAACCATATCAACGGATTAATGTACGGCAATGGTGGACTAAGCGTATGGTCAAAAGAGTTTGTGTATGCTATGCGTACCCACGAAGCCAGCGACGGTACAGTAGAGAACGATGTAGAGTTTTGTTTTTATCCCAACTACTATGCCATGCACGACTGCTACTCAACTACATATCCAAACGGCTCAGCGTTCCAGGCATGGCGAGCAGGATTCCGTGAAGGTGTTAAAATGTGTTTGAACAAAGGTGCTCGCCCTACGCTACAGGAATTTAAACAACGTGTACATCACCGCAACCTAGATCATTTAACTATATGGCACAACGTTGGACGTGATGTGGACAACGGCATTTGGGCTATTGCTGGTAGTAGAATGGGCACATACATGACCATGATTACTCCACAGTGGGACTATCGTGCAGTACAAGACTTTACTGAATTGGAACAACTTTGGGACACAGTAAAGGATTCTATTCCAGAAATACTAGCAGGTCGTGTCGCGGAAGATCTTGCTACGCAATTAGATCTACCAATGAACACCTTGCTAGGACCTGAAAGTGCATTCTTTAAACAGCACTATAGATCAAACTGGCATAACTTGGGGATTATGGTCAAAGAGATTGACATTATTCGGAGTCAAGAAGGATGGTAATGTCTGCATTTACTATTGGGTGTACTAGCGATAAAATTTGGAACTCAGACGAACTTTTAAATTTTTTAATTGCTAATCAACACGGTAGTATTGAATTAAACATTGAGCCGGAAGCAATATGTTTAGAAAATCTTGGATTATATAAAATACTAAAGAAATTTAATTTTAAACAAGTTAATATTAATACGTGGAACCCACTCGAAAAGTATTCAGACTACAATATTTTATATATAGGTAACAATCCTTGGTTTAAAAAAATTGAAACAATTAATCCAGAATTACACACGTGGAATAAAAATAAATTATTTTATTGCT
>SESB01001961.1_pt1 | contig 12563 bp, 10 predicted proteins | sample 3171441 | NCBI WGS metagenome assembly SESB01 (sample SAMN06051867, study PRJNA518727) | freshwater metagenome | biome: subpolar coniferous forest; feature: holomictic lake; material: water; isolation source: holomictic Lake 227, 6 m depth | place: Canada: near Kenora, Ontario | collected...
GCGAGTTTGATCACGGTAGCGCGTTTAAATTATTTTTTCCTATTTGACAACGGTTTGAAGGCTTTTTTGTACAAACTGCTGCCTAAAATAAGACAAACTAGAACAAAGCTCAAAATGGGTAACGCCGAAAGCGGAAGGGTGACGATTGACAAAAAAATCCAGGTCACTAAAAAAATTAAAAAAAGCACTCGAACCATTTGATATGTTTTTGCTGCGCCAAATCGCACCGCAAAAGTATATTTATTGGCTCGCCGGTCGGTGTTAATTTGGTCGGGTTGATGTGCCAATAACAACGCCACGGCAAGCGAACCAAAAGACAGCGAACCCAAAATAATCGCGTTTCCCAGTTCTTGACTGGAGACTAACCAAAGACAACTGAAAACGCCCCCGTAACAAATTGCTGTGACCCATTCGCCTGAACGTGAATACGACAACGGTTTTTGCCCTGAATTATACAAATAACCTAAACCCACCAGCGGCAACGCAATCCACACAATCCATAATTTTTCCAGCCAAACCAACGTCGCTAATCCTAATAATCCGCCGGCAATAAAACTAAACCAACCATGACGAATCGCGACGCTCAAATTTTGATTATGAAAACGAACCCACGAATCCCACTTTTCAACATCCGCGCCTAGTTTCCAATCTGCGACATCGTTAAGTAAGTTAATGGCGTGCTGGATTAACACCACCGCAAAAGTCGCCACAAATAAAGCCAGTTGCGTTTGACCTTCGGGTTTTGCAAGTAACCACACGCCAATACCTGGCAAAATGGAGATGAGGTAAATGGCAGGATTTAACGCCTGCCACCCATGCACATTTCGCATTTACGCCGCAGCCGCTTGTTTAAAATCCGTCAGCGCGGTATGAAACCATTCCGCGTGTTGACGTTCAGAATCCACCACGCGCTGATAAACGTCGCTGGTTTTATCATCATTTGCGGCTTTGGCTTGGTCTCTAAAACGGGGATAAATGTCTAAGTATTCACGCTCTTCCACGCGAATGGCGACGGTTAATGCTTTTTCAATCACCGCTTGCGGATTGGTTTTAATTAACTCGTCGCAATTTTCACGAATCGTTTGCAATGCGTCAATGGCGCGTTGCGTATCTTCGCCACGTTCCGGCACACCAATATCCTCATACAAATCGCGCAACCAAACAGAATGTAATTTTTCTTCGCCCGCCACTTTGCGAAACAAGGTCGCTAATTTGGGATGACCGGCTTTTGCCGCCCAACGCGCAAACTCCGGATACATTATTTGCGCTTCATATTCTTCTACGTCGATAAACGAAGCCGCCGTTTCGCCTCTGTCTTCTGATTGTTGGGCAGCGGCAAAGCATTGAAAAATCATCTCTTCGGTAATTTCTGTGTTATTTAGCATGGTATTCTCCAAAAAATAAATTGAACTCGATTAAATATAATCGCGCACATAATTATGCGCGAAGTGATGAACAGGTACTTGATGCTGTTGAAATTCTTGATAAGCTCTGTCTACGTCCATCGGTGTAACGTGTGCGTAAATGCCAAATCCGGTTTGTTTAAGAAACTCATCGCTCAATGCGTCCATGAATTGTTGCCACGAGGAATCATCGTTTTTATCGTATTCAATGGTCATTTTTTTAGCTCTCATGGTTGTTTAAAAATTAAATCAAATAAGAATACTGCAAACTGTTCACCAGGTAATTCCTAATCTTTGTTTTCCACGAATTATTGACAGGAACCGTTGGATTCTCAGCGATTACACGCGGATTGACATCGCTTTCCAATTTAAAAATTGTCGCAACGACTTCGGCAGATGAGCGATTAAAAGGAGAGTCGCCATCTCTTAGTAACAGCGCGGCTTCATCATATTTTTTAGCATTGATGACTTCTGCTACTTTTCCGGCAACAAGGTGAAAGGCGGTGTGTCTTTCCACACAGTCACGATAGCTTTCCCGCCGACCAATTTGTGAAACTGTATCGCTGCCGTATAACCATTTGCCAAGAACACAGCAGTCATCCTTAGAAATTACCGTCACATCGAGTGTTGCTTTATTCCTGATGGCATCATGCAATTTTAATTTCCAACGGATGTGACTGGCTATCAATATGTCGCTATCGCTGGTCATGAATTCACCGTCTACACGATGATTAGCTTTTAAATTTATAATTTTCATTGGTGGCAACTCCTCTTAAAAATTAAATACTTTTGCTTTTGTCGCTTGAATCCTAAATTGCTCTTGCCACGATGTCCCTGACAATTTTTCTGCTAACGCTACTGCAAGATGTTGGGGTTCTACGCCCATACTTTTGTTTCGTCCTAAACCCTGAATGCAAGAAGGACAGTTGGTGAGAATGGTCGCTTTTCCTTCTTCTGGCATGGCTTCTGCCAACGAATCCCGTTTACGATGCAACATCGCCGCAGAAATATCGGGACGGGACAACGACAATGTTCCCGCTTCAGAACAACAATCTGGCACTTTTTGAACATCACCAAATCCACCCAACTCATTCAGCACATCGAGAGCTTTACCGCCCAACGAATCATGACACGGCGTGTGATACAAATAAGGCGTACTGTTATTTTCTGCACTGTCCAAATTCAAACCGCGTTCCAGCGCGTAATGGCTAATGTCAATCAACCGCCCGCCGAATAATTTGGCGGCTTCCATTTCATGCAAACCTTCACGGCACGTTCCACACGTCACCACGCAACCATCAAAATCTAAATGCGTGAACATATTCCGAATTTGATTGAGCAAAATGGTCACGCGCAACCCGTTCCGAGAATGCAATTCGCTCAAGCCATTGGCGTGCGCGGGGAATCCACAACATAAAAAAGGCGGCGGCAAAATCACCCGCGTTTTTAACTTTGACAACAGGTGAATAGTTGCCATAGAAATAGTGGATACCATGCGTTCAGAGCCACAACCTGGAAAATAAAAAATGGTGCGTTCCGCTTCTTCTTCAGGCTCAAACACCAATACTTCGTCATCTTTGCAACTGGGCAACCAATCACGCAGCGTTTTTGCTGGCACTGACGGCATCGGCGAGCTTAATAATTGCAAGTGATAATGTTTCGATTGTCCTTTTTTAGGCTGAAGCGGCGCGGCAATTTTATGCGCCAACTGTTGCCCCGCAAGCCCGGCTTGAAGTACGACGGCACGAAAAACTTTATTGAATGTTGGCGACCCGCTGTTCAAATAACGCAACGTCATTTTTGTTGCAACGGCGGTGTGTTTATAACCCCAATCTGCCAAAATTTGGCGTTCCAAAACAGACACTTCACCCGAATCTATATCGACGGGGCAAGGCTTCGCGCATTTATGGCACGTCGTGCAATGGTCGGCGACCTCTTCCAGATATTTGAGCAATTCAAATTTCGTCGAGTATTCACGCTGTGCATCGAATAATAAGGCTTCGATAATCGCGCCAATCGCCAAATTTTTATTACGCGGATGATAAAACAAGCCGCCCGCTGGATAAAAAACACAGCAGTCTGGCTTACATTTTCCACAACGAACACAATTGGAAATTTTGCTCGCCAACTCTTCCAATTGTCCGTGTTGCAGAATGCGTGCTTCTAATCCCAACAGATTAAACGACGGCGTAAAAATGTGTTCAAGCGCGTTAAAGTCTTCTAACTTTCCAGGATTCATCAGCCCAGACGGATCAACTTCGCTCCGATAAACACGCAGAGCTTCTACCGTTTGTTTGTCCAAATACTTGAGTTTCGTTACGCCAATGCCATGTTCGCCCGACACCACACCGCCCAATTCCACGACTTTAAACATCACCTCATCAATCACGTCGTTTGAGCGTTTGAGCATATCTCTATCGTTAGACAACACCGGCAAATTCACATGAACATTCCCGTCGCCGGCGTGCATGTGCGTGGCTAACACAATGCGGCGGTCTCGGATTTGTTGATGCGTCAGTTCGACGGCGGCGATAATTTTCGGAAAGCCACGCGCCAATTCGGTGAAGGCTTGTTTAAATTCGGTGAGAATCGACAAATTACGCAGCGTTTTATAATCCGCCGTGGAAAGCTCGTTTTTAGCCGTTTCATAAAGTTCCAGCGCGAGACTGGTTTTGTCGGCAAATGAATCGTTACCTTCTTCAACAGGCGGATGACGAAACAAGGTCGCGGCTTTGTCCAAAAATTTGAGTTGAGCATAACGCTCTTCATCGACATTCACTTCGTCAATGTAACGCGAAAACTCCGGCAAGGCTTCCAACGGAATCACAATATCTTCGTTCATTTTGAAGGCATTGGTGCGGCGGGCAATCGCGCCAAAACGTTTACGATCCGCCCAATAACGTTCTGCCTCGGCATCGTCTTTAGCTTCAAACAGTTTGGTGTTTGGATATTGTTCTAAAATAGTACGAATTTTATGAATGCCATTTTGCGTTTGCTCGGCAGAATGCCCGGCAATATCAATCAGCAAAACCGCTTTTGGCGTTTGTAACAAATTGGATTTCACCTGATAATCGATAGCTCGCACATATTCGTCATCAAAATGTTCCAACGCAATCAGCGTATCTTCGCCTTTATCGGGGAATGGAAAAGTTTTGGACAGCGCGATAATCACGCGGCTGGCTTCTTCCATATTTTGTCCGAAAAATTCTAAACAAACGGTGCGTGTGGCTTCATATTTTGGATAAAGTATAAATTTTGCGGAAGTGATAATGCCGTCGGTGCCTTCTTTTTGTAATCCTGGCACGCCGCCCAATGCTTTATTGGTGATGTCTTTCCATAAACCTTTTTTTCTAATTTCGCTGCCTTTTAAAACGATTTGTTTCAGAAATTCGCCGCTTTGATCAGCGATTTCAAACGTTACGTCATCGTCTGGCAAAATTTTTCGTAATTGATGGTCGGTTCGGCGGACTTCCCAACGCTTTCCACCTGGCATCGCCATTTGCCACGAAATAAGATTATCAATACATGTTCCCCACCGCACCGCGCCTTTGCCGCCGGCATTTTCAGAAATGTTGCCGCCAATGGTGGAAGCCCACGCACTGGTTGGATCGGTGGCAAATACCAAACCACGATGACTGGCGTATTGGTGTGCTTTTTCAGTAATTACGCCGACTTCAAGTTCAAGCACTTGCGCGATTTCTGTGTGACCATTCCAAAGCGTAAATGTCACCGCTTGGGTGCCGCGAATCCGGTCGAGTTTTTCAGTATTCACCACCACGCAATTCGGACGTAATGGAATCGCACCGCCCGTCAAACCTGTACCGCCGCCGCGTGGCACCGCTTTTAATCCCATTTCGGCAATCGCGGTTAATAATGGCGCGAGTTGCTCTTCTTTGTCTGGCATCACCACCGCCAGCGGCAAATATAAACGCCAATCGGTGGCATCGGTGGCATGAGAAACCAATGTGAATGGATCAAAAAGTACATTGTCAGCTCCGACCACATCGCCCAATTCTTTTTTCATGCGCCGACGTAACAAAGGAACGCTTTTAACATCATCCCGAAAATCGGCTAGTAACTGGCGCGACGCAATCAATACTTTTTTTACGCGCTCTTCAACGCCCACATTGCGTTCAATAATGTCTAAATGTTTTTCGGTGTTCGCAAACATCCGTTTGCGCCGGCTGGCAGAAGCCACTAATTCTTGGAAAAGATACGGATTGCGCCGGTAAATTAAAATTTCGCCGAAAAAAGACATCAACAAACGTGCCGAGCGTCCCGTGACACGCAAATTACGCAATTCTTCCAATGTAAAAGCCACTTCCGAACCCAACAGAAACGACACAATTTGCCAATCATTTGAAGAGGTGTAATTAAATGGAATTTCACGGTGGCTTCTAGGAATGTGAATCGTAGAATCAGATTTTGTTTTTGTGTTTGGCAACATAATAAATTCTATCCAAATGTAATGGGTTAATGGCAATCAAATCGTCGGCAAAATAAAGTGCGTCAACATCACTAGGAGACACTTCATTTCGTGTGCCTCCTAACGATGTCAACACCTTGGAATTCTAAAAATCTTTACGACCTTTAATCTGTCTTACAGCGGTCACTAACCTGTCCACTTCGTCATGCGTGTTATAAAACGCAAGTGACGGACGCACCGTGGTTTCTAAGCCAAAACGGCGCAAAATCGGTTGAGCGCAATGATGCCCAGCACGAACAGCAATTCCTTCTTGGTTTAACGCTTTGCCAATGGCGAGCGTGTCGTGACCTTTCAACACAAACGACAACACACTCGTTTTTTCTTTTGCCGTGCCGATGAGCGTTAAGCCATCAATACGACGCAAAGCCTCTATCGCATACGCCAGCAAATCATGTTCATAAACGGCGATGTTTTGAATGCCAATTTTTTGCACATATTCCAACGCCGCGCCTAATCCCACCGCATCCGCAATGTTTCCTGTTCCCGCTTCAAACTTCGCAGGCGCAGGTTGATAAACGGTTTTTTCAAAGGTGACATCTTCAATCATGTTGCCACCGCCTTGCCAAGGTTGGGTCGCCTCAAGCAAATCGGCTTTGCCATAAACTGCACCAATTCCCGTCGGGCCAAAGATTTTATGACCCGAAAACACTAACCAATCACAATCTAACGACTGCACGTCAGCCGGAATATGCGACACCGATTGCGCGGCATCGAGTAACACTTTCGCGCCAACACGATGCGCCGCTTCAATGATTTCGTGCGCTGGCGTAATGGTACCGAGCGCATTTGACACTTGTGTGAACGAAACCAATTTCGTCTTGGAATTAAGCAACTTTTGGTATTCACCGAGCAAAATTTGACCGCTATCATCGACCGGAGCCACCCGTAATTTCGCGCCAGTGACTTCAGCCAATTGTTGCCACGGCACAATGTTGGCGTGATGCTCCAACCAAGTGATAACAATTTCATCATCTTTGCCGATGTTTTGAATGCCCCAACTTTTAGCGATTAAGTTAATCCCTTCGGTTGTACCACGCACAAAAATGATGTTATCCGCTGACGGCGCGTTGATGAAATCTGCCACGGTTTGCCGCGCTTTTTCATACGCATCGGTTGCCCGCGCCGCCAATTCATGCGCCGCACGGTGAATGTTGGAATTTTCGTGTTCGTAAAAATACGAAACTCGATCAATCACCGATTGTGGTTTTTGCGTGGTCGCTGCGTTATCAAACCACACCAACTGGTGACCGTTCACACGTTCATTGAGAATCGGAAAATCCCGCCGCACCGAATGCACATCAAAAGCAGCATGCCGACTTTGCGGTTTAGGCAAGTTTTCAGCGGGCGTGAAAGGCTGTTTTATGTCGTTCAAAAAATAAAACGGCGATTCGTGAGGCACCACGGCTGTTGCCGGTTCAAAAATGTTGCGTGGCACAATCAGTTTTTGAATATCGATACCATTTGGCAACACAAAAGCTGGTGGTGATGCAACATTTAATCCCGAACTTAAACTACGCGGCGCGGCATTCAGTTCGGAAACATTGACATCCGCCGGCAAATCAAACGCATCGGGCGTTGGCGCATTTTGCCGCGAAGCTAAACTTCGCGGCGGCAAAATACCACTGATATTTGACGTTGCGAAAGGTTGCAACGCCGTTGGCAAATCAGCTGGAAGTTGCGCTGGCGAAGGAGCGTGGGAAGCAACCGAATTGCCGCCCAAATGCGAACCACCTGTTGGTAATTCAGCAAAAATTTCATTCGCTAATTTCGTCAACTGTTGCTCAAACGCGGCGGTATCTTGTGAATGTTGAGGTGTGAAATTATTTATAGTCATGGTAGTTGCCTACGTCGACATTTTCTAACACGCCCAGCGCGTCTTCAGTCAATACGGCTAGTGAAGAATAAAGCGAAACCAAATACGACGCGATGGCGCGGTGGTTGATGCCCATAAAACGAACCGATAAACCCACACTTAATTCGCCCGCTAAATTAGGCTGATACAAACCCACCACGCCTTGACGACTTTCGCCGGTGCGAATCAACAAAATGTTGGTTTTGCCATTCGTAACTCTTAACTTATCGGTCGGAATTAACGGAATGCCACGCCACGTTAGGAATTGTGAACCGAATAAACTCACCGTTGCAGGTGGTACGCCACGACGAGTGGCTTCACGACCGAAAGCCGCAATTGCCGCTGGATGCGCTAAGAAAAATGCAGGTTCTTTCCACACGCGAGAAATCAATTCATCCAAATCATCCGGCGTGGGCGAACCCAGCGGATTGAGTGGTTGAACTCTGAAAGCCGGTGCCACGTTGTTCAACAAACCGTATTCAGCGTTGTTAATCAATTCACTTTCTTGACGTTCTTTGATGGTTTCGATGGTCAAACGCAACTGTTCATTGGTTTGATTATGCGGACTGCTGTACAAATCCGCGACGCGAGTATGCACATCAAGCACCGTGTTCACCGCGTTCAAACGGTATTCACGACCCCATTCGTCATAATCTGCGAACGTTTGCGGCAAGATTTTTTCGTCCAAACTGGAGCAATCAACCGCTAAATCGGCGGCATTTTTCACTCTGTTGACGCGATAAATACCCGCTTCAACTGGCACCCACTGTAACAAATGCACCAACCAACGGGGGGTGATGGTTGAAAGCTGTGGGACAGTTTTGGTTGCGTTGGATAAAGTACGCGCTGCAACATCACCTAATGCGGTATGACTTTGACCTTCATGAATATCTGACATGATTTTCTTCCTAAATTTAAAGTTAATGAATTAAATAATTAAGTTTTTTCCGACCTCCAGATCGGAAACTTACAGCTTGGAACATCTACTTTCCACTTACCAGAATCTGGAGCCTCTATCTGTCTACGCGCAACGTAGACGCGATTCTTTATATTCCTGTTCCATCGCTAAACAATTCGTTGCGAGCTTTTGCTTGGGTGATATTACTGCCAGGCGGTACGCCATGCGTCAGCCAAACATTCCCACCAATGCTTGAACCTTTGCCGACGGTAATACGCCCCAAAACGGTTGCGCCCGCGTAAATTACCACCTCATCTTCAATAATGGGATGTCTCGGTTCACCTTTGACGATGATGCCGTCTTCGTCTTTGCGGAAACTTTTTGCCCCTAACGTGACCGCTTGATAAATCCGAACATGTTTCCCAATAATGGACGTTTCGCCAATCACCACGCCGGTGCCATGATCAATAAAAAAACTATTCCCAATTTGTGCGCCAGGATGAATGTCGATGCCTGTTGCCGAATGGGCAATGTCAGAAATAATGCGAGCAACCAGCGGAACGCCTAATTTATAAAGGATGTGTGCCAATCGGTGATGAATGACGGCTTTAATACCTGGATAACAAACCAACACTTCATAAGCCGCTCGCGCGGCGGGATCACCCTCGAACGCCGCTTTAATATCACTGTCTAAATCTTCTCTGACTTCGGGTAAATGCGTGGCAAATTTTTGGGTAATCGCCACCGCTTTTTCATGGGATTCTTGGTCAGTAAGCGTCTCTGAAATAAATTGCAACTCGCATTGAATTTGCTTGTAGAGTTCAAACAGCACCGTATTAAGCGTGTGTCCCACAAATGAATCGATGCCTTTATTATTCAAATCGGGCGGGCCTAAACGGCGCGGGAACAAGGCTGCGCCCAATCCGTCAATAATGGTTTCAAGTATCTTGCTTGACGGTAATTTCGGATTGCGTTGTTGTTGCGCTTCAAATATGTTCTGGCGCGACTGACGCAAGCGCACCACTAAATCATCAACGCCCCAATCTAATTCGATATTTTGATAGCTAAAACTGCTCACGCTACGTTACCTGCCGTTGCATCAAACACCCCTTCAAAAAGGGGCGAACTCAAATACCGCTCGCCAGAATCAGGCAGGATAACCACAATGGTTTTGCCTGCATTTTCAGGGCGTTTGCCCACTCGAACCGCGACAGCCACGGCAGCACCGCAAGAAATTCCGGAAAGAATGCCTTCTTCTACCGCAAGACGACGGGCAAAAGAAATGGCTTCTTCATTGCTGACTTGTTCAATTTCGTCAATCAACGATAAGTCCAACACATCCGGTACAAACCCCGCACCGATGCCTTGAATTTTATGCGGCCCTGGTTTTAACTGTTCGCCGGCGCGGTTTTGGGTCAAAACGGGGCTGGCTTCAGGTTCCACCGCAATTGAGACAATCGCTTTGCCTTGTGTTTGTTTGATATAACGCGAAACACCGGTAATTGTGCCACCCGTTCCGACACCCGAAACAAGAATATCAATTTCGCCGTCGGTGTCATTCCAAATTTCGGGACCGGTTGTTTGTTCATGAATCGCGGGATTTGCGGGATTTTTGAATTGTTGCAATAGTACATAACGATTCGGATCGGAGGCGGCAATTTCTTCGGCTTTTGCTATCGCACCACTCATGCCTTTTGCGCCTTCGGTTAAGACTAACTTTGCACCGTAAGCAATCAACAATTTACGTCGTTCTAAACTCATTGTTTCGGGCATGGTCAATGTCAGTGGAATGCGTCTTGCAGCGGCGACAAACGCTAACGCAATGCCGGTGTTACCGCTTGTTGGTTCGACGAGTTCTTTGCCTTCACCAAGCAAACCACGTTTTTCGGCATCCCAAATCAATGCAGCACCAATTCGGCATTTAACAGAATAAGCCGGATTACGCCCTTCGATTTTTGCCAATATCGTAACCGGCAAACCTTCAGCGATTCGATTGAGTTTAACAAGTGGCGTATTCCCGATAGAGCGAGAATTATCTTCGTACCAATGTGACATAAAAATTCCTCTTAAATTCAGAAAATGGTTGTAATTTGCTAGGGTATTTTCAAACTTTCAGCCGTCTTAAAACGTCTCAAAACTGGCAACGATTGTTTGCTCGGTGGTGATGTTGAGCAGAGTATAAAAATTTTTTTCCCCTTTTAAAATCAGTATTTTCAGATGGTAATATCTATATTGTTCATATCGAATGAATAGATATTACTATCTAATCTTGCTGTTTTACTTTGCAGCGGTTTCTTTCTAGTATTGGAAAAAATGCGCTTCTAAAATCTCAATTGTATTGGGTTGACAAAAACGTATTTTTTTAAAAAATGAATTTTTAAACAAATTTGGAGAAAAACGATGAGTCGAGTTTATAACTTTGGTGCGGGTCCTTCGACATTGCCAGAATCCGTGTTGAAAAAAGCGCGTGATGAATTGTTAGAATGGCATGCCACGGGAATTTCCGTGATGGAGATGGGGCATCACAGCAAGGAATTTGCCAGTATTGCTGAAAAAGTGGAAGCAGATTTGCGTGAATTATTAGTCGTTCCGCCCGGGTATCAAGTGCTATTTTTACCAGGCGGTGGCACGGGACAATTTGCCGCAGTGCCTTTGAATTTAGGACGAAATAATCCGAAATTTGCTTATCTGCATACAGGACAATGGTCTGGAAAAGCCATTGTTGAAGCCAAACGTTATGGCGAGGTGCAAGTTGCCGCGAGTACAGAGCAGCAAGGTTTTACTTCTATTCCACCCCGCGCCGACTGGCAATTCGATTCGGATGTTGCTTACTTTCATTACACCGCAAACGAAACCATTAGCGGTGTCGAATTTCAAAATCCACCCGAAGTCGGCGACATTCCACTGGTCGCGGATATGTCTTCAAATATCTGTTCTCGCCCGATTGATGTTAGCCAGTTTGGTGTTATTTATGCGGGGGCGCAAAAAAATCTTGGCCCCGCAGGGATCGCCATTGTGATTGTACGCGATGATTTAATGGGTCATGCTCATCCCTTTACGCCTTCTATTTTTGATTACAAATTACAGGCAAACGCCCATTCTATTGTCAATACGCCACCGATATATAGTTGGTATATGCTCGGATTGGAATTGGAATGGTTGAAAGAACAAGGCGGTGTTGTCGCCATTGAAAAACAAAACATCCGCAAAGCTGAAAAAATTTATGCGTTCATCGATAACTCTGCGTTTTATTTGAACAAGGTTGATGCCGCTGTTCGGTCGCGCATGAACATCCCCTTTCATTTGGCAGACGACAATCTTGAACAAGCCTTTTTAACGAAAGCCAAAGAAAATGGTTTAGTGAATTTAGCCGGTTATCGAACCATTGGTGGATTGAGAGCCAGTATTTATAACGCGATGAGTGAAGAAGGTGTCGATAAATTGGTGGCTTTCATGCGTGAATTTGAACGAACACAAGGCTAAGTTTAGCCGTTATTTTGGGGGCTTCAAATTTAAACGGAGAGATTTTAGATTACGCTTTGCAAATTGATTTGTTTTGGAACCGGCGGAATTTCTATCGAAGCCCCAAAAACTTATTTCAATAAAAGTTTGAGGATTTTAACCGTTTCATAATGCCGCAAAATCAAACGTTTCTTTGATAAATTCTCGACCACGCAAAGATTCTTCGGCTAAAAATCGATTTGCATCCACAACCATTTTTATCGCTTCAAATAAGTTTTTACGCGCTTCGTCTAACGTTGCGCCTTGTGTGTTTGCGCCTGTGTGTCTTCCACGAAAGCAATATAACCTTCTGGCACTTTTTGAAAAACAGCGGTTAATTTCATTTCAACTCTCCAACGATAAACAATAATTGCGGCAATTCTACACAAAAAAGCCCCGACGGCGTGATGCAATCGGGGCTTT
>SESB01001964.1_pt1 | contig 12558 bp, 8 predicted proteins | sample 3171441 | NCBI WGS metagenome assembly SESB01 (sample SAMN06051867, study PRJNA518727) | freshwater metagenome | biome: subpolar coniferous forest; feature: holomictic lake; material: water; isolation source: holomictic Lake 227, 6 m depth | place: Canada: near Kenora, Ontario | collected 2014-07-08...
TCCAGTGCAACAAGATGGGACTGTTTTGAGTTTTGCGGGTGAAACATTCAACGCAACATTATCAAATCCGGGAGTTATGCAAATCGGCGATGTAGTGATTGATTCAGTCAACATTACTGCGGTTACTCCACCACAACTTGGCGTAGTATTTATTTCAGGTGATACGGTAAACCTTGGGAGTACGAATTTAATTATCCATTCTGTCTTAACGCCAATAGATTCAAATAATTTGCCAATCCAAGCTGGAATGGCTGTAATTTCATCGACTGGTTTAGCAACATTTAATGCTGCGGATAATGACTTATCGTCAAAACTCACTTCGGTAGAATCTGCGTTATCTAAAGATGGAGCAACTGTGGGTGGAGCAGCTGTCTTTGTGGATTCTGATGCGTCGTATTTATTTGTGTCTGATTCAATCGCTGGTGTGACAAATAATGATGTTTTGGTTAAGTTACAAGGTGTATCACTCACTGGTTTCAACTTACCTGCACCTGCACCTGCCACTACACTGACATTTGATGATTTAGATAGTAGTAACCGTGACAATAATCCGATAGCTATGGGATACGGTGGGTTGGATTGGGGTGGCACAAGTCAAATTGGTGTTGTCAGTAAAGCCTTTTTAGTTGCGGATAATACATACTCAGACACATCGGTAACACACAGTGATGCGGTAGCCTTTAACTATTGGGGTAATACAACCAGTGTGGAAGCGATTGGCGGAGGTACGTTTGATTTCACGAGTGCTGCTTGGTGTTCTGCTTGGGGTGATAAGCAGAATTTGAGTTTTGAAGGTTGGTCTGGCGATACGGAGTTATACAGTTCCGATACTAACCCTATCACATCAAGTGCCACTACGATTGCGCTAAATTGGAAAGGTATTGATAAATTAGTGATTGACGGTGGTGGGTCACAGTGGCTGATGGATAATTTTATTTATCAAAAATCAGCGGTTTATGTAGGTAGTTCAATATCGTTTGATAGCTCTACGTTATTAAGTGTGAATGACGTTAAACTCGTTGATACGACACCTCCCACTCCTGCGATTCTTTCACCAGCATTAGTGCATGGTGATATTTATGCGGAAAATAATAAATTGACAATTAGTTTTTCAGAACCTGTCAAAGCTCATAATTTAACGATAGGTCATAATTTAACGATAGCTCATAATTTGACGATAGACCAGTTGATATTAGAACCAACGAGTCTTGACGACACGCCTAGTTTTGGTGGTGGTGCTACGATAACCCCTGTGAATGCAGATGCGAATGGCTTTGCGAGTAGCTTTACTTTGACGCTAGGTACATCGCCAAGCATTGTGAAAGGTGACGAGTTTTTAGTGAACGCAGGCGTTTTGATTGATATTGCTGGGAATGTTAATTCAGTGGGTTATGTGTTTAATCTGTGATTTCAACTATTCGAGGGATACAAGAATGGCAGCAGAGACACGAATCCTATTCGTTTTGTGACACACGGACGACGATTTGGCATTATTTGAAACAACGAAAAATCGTCTACCAAATGGTGAAATAGACACATCGCGCTCGCTGGAGCGAAGACACTAGAAACTGGAATTCGATTCCAAAAGTCAGTCTAAATCCAGATAAATTCACAGGCAGAAAATCTGTCTAATTTACAATTTAAAAACGAAAATTACCTGACATTTATCGTGAATGGCGGGTCTTTCGCTAATTAGGATAAATTTCGAGAATCTCATGTTAAAAAAATCAAATTCATTACATCACGGCGTAAAGTTGGCTATATTTGCTGCTATTTTTTTTACTAGCTTGCCGGTTTACGCGGCGGATTTAGTGGATCTAGTGGATCCGCCTGTATTTACTAGCTCAAAAAAATTGCTTGATTTGGTGATAATAGCAAAGCCAGTTCCTATTGATTCGTTAAGTTTGCTTGTGTCAGGTGGCGCATGGGGTTATGAGATTTGCGAACGCCGATTTGCGAATAGTGATTTAAATTCGTGTACAAAGCCAAATTCAAATCTTTACGGTGGGTCACGATTACAACTAAAAGCAGGTGATACTTTAAAAGTTCATTTAGTAAATCAATTACCTTTAATTCCTGATGCAAGGCACGGATTAGAGGCAGGAACGATAAATGGTGAAGCGTCTTTATTACAAAATCCAACAAATTTCCATACCCATGGAATGCTTGTATCGCCAAATCTAACATCACCTAATAAATACGGTGATAACATTTTTGTATTAACATTTAATTCAAAAAATCCTGCTTTATTAAAAATTAGTGGTTTAGGTACAGATGGCGACCCTAATTTATCAACGCCTGCAGAAATTAGCGATTCGGCTGTTATTCCGAAGTCAATGATTCATGGTGGCGTAGCAATGCCAGTCAACACTAATTCAACGGATTATCAAATTGCGATTCCACCAAATCATCCGTCTGGTTTGTTTTGGTTTCATCCGCATCCTCATGGTATTTCGTTAAACCAAATTACAGCGGGACTTTCTGGAATTATTACCGTTGGTGGAGTCGATGATTATGTAACGAATTTGTCGCCAAGTAGTACAACTATTCGGCATTTAATTTTAAAAGATACTCAAATTAAAGCTAATAAAACATTAAGCGACCAATTAGATCCTGGTTTTTGTGGTGACTTAGATCATGCAATATATAACCCTGGTCAATGTATAAGCAAAGATGGAAATAGTAATGACGGTAATACATGGAGCTTCACCCTTAATGGGCAGCTTTATCCTAATATCAACGTTAAATCGTTAAGTGGTGAAATTTGGAGAATTACCAATTCATCCGCGAGTGCGACTTATGATTTACAACTCACAAAAACTACAAAAAATGGTAGCATCGAGACTAAAACCGATCCAATGATAATGCAATTGCTGTCTGTAGATGGAATTAGTGTCACACCTTCAGCAGCAAATACGGTTACTCAAAATCAAATTGGCGGAGCTAAATTTGTTGCAATTAACTGCCCAACATCGATACCGAATAATCCCAAATCAATTTGTGTCAATCAGTTACATTTAATGCCGAGTGCTAGGGCAGAAGTTTGGGTTGTAAATCGTAATATTGATGGCAAAGTCATCAAGGGAGATGACAGTACGGCTATTTTTGAAACCAAAGGTTATTCAACAGGTACTGGCAATGTTGCGGGTATTGCTGATGATTGGCCACCTATTGATTTAGCGAGTGTTACTTTTGCAAGTAAAAACACAACAGCACCACCAGTTCTTAATGTCAAAGATACAAAACACAATGCGCTGGGTTTAAATATGAAAGCTATCGCTAAAGATTTAACTTTGGCAAATGCGAAAGTACCTTCTGATGCCACAAATTGCCAACCTTTGCCTCCTGGTTGGAAACGTCGTATTTTCTTTGGAATAGATCATACAAAGGGCGATGTAGAAGAATTCGGCTTGGGTTATGACTTAATAAACGCCGCTGGAAATTCAATTCCTGCTGATGGACAAGTTTTACAAGATGTTATGGCGTTTCCGACGGCGACAAAATCTATTTGTGTACCATTAGGCACAGGAAATACACCCGTAAACGAACGTTGGGAACTCATTAACTTAGCTTCTGAGGATCATAATTTCCACATTCATCAAACAAAATTTAGAGTATTAACTTCTAGCGAAATAACGGGTGGTTCATCTATTGGCGGTGTCCTTCAAGACAATGTTCCTGTTTTCTCAGGAACTGATGGGGTAGACAGTAGTAACAATACCATAATTGACGGTAGTGGTTGTGATGGCTCAATCGCTAAATGGCGCAGCGGTGAATGCGTACCTACCAGTGTTACTGTGGAAATTCCGTTTGCCATAACAGGGGATTTTGTTTATCACTGTCATATTTTAGAGCATGAAGATGGCGGCATGATGGCGACTGTTCATGTTGCTGGTTCTAATCCGTAACAATGATTTTAAATCGGTTTTATTTTTATGAGGTAGGGGCTGAGTAATTACGAATTTTTAGCATATTCCAATAAGTCCAATCGCTCGACAATTGCCATTGTGGGTTTGCAATCACTTGAGTTTGCAGCGGCAATGGCAATTTTTCATCTTCAAAAATAACTTGAATGCCCACTGAATAATGCGCGTCTGCCAACACATCTTTAGCGGCAATCACGCGCACATCCCGCACCGTCGCCATGACATTTAACGCCGCTGCCAATGTTGAAAAACTCTGCACTTCGCCGGTATTTTCATTCCGCACCCGATACATATTCAACAGTGCGTGATATTGCAATCGATACCGCAGCGCATATTTTGACAGCGTTTGATTGAACCAAAAATCATGCTGCTGTTGCAATTTAACGTTAATTTTCCAACACAACGGCACGCCATTTTGTAACGCTTCGTTCGCTTGCGGACTGAGGTGATAATCCAAATCCGCCGTCAAAATATAATCGCCATGTTGCACCACGGTTTCCGCGTGTTTAATTTCCGCCGCGAATTCATTGGCGTGAGCGGCATTAAATCCAATCACCAAGCTAAAAATTAAAACAAGTTGGCGCATTATTTCGCTTGTCCTCCTGAAAATAATCGATACGCCGGATTGTGCGTTTCTTCGTGAAAACCAAATCCCAATGCGTGCAAACAAGCGTGAAAATCAGCTTGTTGTGCGGCTTCGATTTGCAAACCGATTAACACTTTGCCAAATGCCGCGCCGTGGTTGCGATAATGAAACAAACTGATATTCCACCGTCCGCCCAATTCCGTTAAAAAACTGAGCAACGCGCCTGGACGTTCGGGGAATTCCACGCTGTAAATCACTTCGTTCAAATTGCACGGCGCGTGACCGCCAACCATGTAACGAATGTGTTCTTTCGCCAAATCGTTCGCCGTCATATCGACCACGTCGAAGCCTTTCGTTTGTAAATCTTCAATCAACGCGGCACGGTCTTTGAATTCGCCGCTGCTGGAAATACCGACAAAAACTTGCGCGTTGGCGGCATCAAAATAACGATAATTGAATTCGGTGATATTTCGCCCGTTTAATAATTGGCAAAAACGCAAAAAACTTCCCGCGATTTCTGGAATGGTGACGGCTAATAAAATTTCCCGATATTCGCCAACTTGAGCGCGTTCGGCAACGTAGCGCAACCGATCAAAATTGATATTTGCGCCACTGTCGATGGCGACGAGCGTTTGACCGATTAAATTTTCGCGTTCGGCATATTTTTTCAAACCGGCAATTGCCAACGCGCCAGCGGGTTCAGCAATCGAACGGGTGTCGTCGAAAATATCTTTAATCGCCGCGCAAATTTCATCGGTTGAAACGGTAATGACTTCATCGACGTATTTTTGCGCCAACGCAAACGGTCTTTCGCCGATTTGTTTCACCGCCACGCCGTCCGCGAATAAGCCGACTTGCTCCAAAATCACCCGTTCACCGGCTTTCAAGGCTTGATTTAAACAATCGGAATCTTCGGGTTCTACGCCAATAATTTTAATATCGGGGCGCACAAATTTGGCGTAAACCGCGATTCCCGCAATCAATCCGCCACCGCCAACGGGAACAAAAATTGCGTCTAACTTTCCGGTTTGTTGGCGCAAAATTTCCATTGCCACCGTCCCCTGCCCGGCAATTACGTCGTCATCGTCGTAAGGATGCACGAACACGCGCCCCGATTTTTTGGCTAATTCGTTGGCGTGTTCGTAAGCCTCGCTGTAAGAATCGCCGAACAAAATTATATTTGCGCCCATCGCTTTGACGGATTGGATTTTGATTTCGGGCGTGGTCGTTGGCATCACAATCAGCGCGTTAATGCCCAACCGTTGCGCGGATAATGCCACGCCTTGCGCGTGATTTCCCGCCGAAGCCGCCATCACGCCGCGTGTTTTTTCGCTTTCACTGAGCAACGCCATTTTGTTGTACGCGCCACGCAATTTGAATGAAAACACCGATTGCAAATCTTCGCGTTTTAGAAAAACGTGGTTTTGGGTGCGAGTCGATAACGCGCGGGCAAAATCCAACGGCGTTTCAATCGCCACGTCATAAACAGACGCGCGTAAAATTTTTTCGATATAACGTAAAGGCATTTGAAGTGTCGCTAATAAAAAAAGAATAATGCGTTATTATTGCACAGCTTGACTGTCGCGGCAGGCATCGCTTGTTTTATTCGGCAACGTTATCTGCACAATTGCCCCGTGATTATTATCCAACGTCAAAATCCCGTTATTATTTTTCACAAAACGTTGCACCATCGCCAAACCCAAACCTGTTCCACGTTCACGACTGGTGCGGAATGGACGAATGCCATAATCCAGCCATTCTTGAGCAAAACCTTGTCCATTATCACGCACTTCAATTTGCACATTTTCAGCGGTTTGACTGGCAGAAATAAGAATTTCACCACTGTTTCCTTCCAGCGCATCCGCCGAATTCAGCAGCAAATTTAACAACGCTTGGCGCAAACCACTTTCGGGCAAATAAACTGTCAAAGCGTTCGGCACGGCAAATTGCAATTGCAGATTTTCGGGAATTTGATAACGCACCAACGTGACCAAATCATGAATCAGCACGCTTAAATTAAATTGACTGGGAATTTCGGGCGTGTGTTTGCTGGCGTTCAGCATGTCATTGAGCAATCGCGCCAATCGTTTCAATTCGCTATCAATCAACGCCATGCGTTCACATTGATTTTCATTGTCGATTTCACGGCGTAAATTATTAAACGCCATTTGAATGCCCGCCAACGGATTCCGAATTTCGTGCGCCAATTCCGCCGACACTTCGCCAATCGCCGCCAATCGTTCCGCTCGCGCCAAACTGTGCTGCTGTTCCAATAACGCTTGCGTCGCCAGGCGCACTTCGCGTTGCAACGATTGCGCGTATTCCCGTTTCGTTTCTTCCAGTTCGCTGAGATGTTTCACCATGTCGTTGTAACTGTGAAAAACCGGCAACAACAACGAATCCAGATGTTTCGTGGCAATCGGCGTGTAATTTTCGTCGGTGATATGTTCTAAAAGTTCGCGCAAATCGTTCAACGGGTGCAAAATTCGCCGTTTCAAAAACACAATGGTGCCGATAAAAATCGCGCCAAATATAACCAACGCGACGTACAATTCTGATTGCGTATCGAGGTTAATATCTTCTAGCATTTGTTCACGTTGCAGCGTTTCGTTATCCAAAATTTCACTCATTGCTTTCAACACCAAAATCAAACTTTGTCGCTGCTGATTTTTGTCGAGACTTTGGCTTTGCGTCAATAACGCCCGAACGCTTTCTAAATGTTGGCGGGTCGTTTCCGACAAATAATTGCGATCCGTCATTAAACTGTCGATTTCTGACAACAACGTGGTCGGTAATTTCGGCGACGCATCGGCGGTTTTATCAGTTAAACGCGCAATGACCGATTGTTGCAAATCCACCGACACATTTTGAATGCGGTGCGAATAATTAACGTAAGACAGCGCGGCTTCAAAATGATGATGCGTGCGCCAAATCATGCCGCCTAAAATGCCCAACGTGATTAACAATAAACCTAAAAAAGCCAGTCCGCGTAATCGCGCCAGACGGTAAAAAATGGGATTCATAAATGTGGTTTCTTAAAGCGAATGGGTGGCGGGACGGTTATTTTACCGCTTAATGGTTTTATTTTTATTCTAAAAACGGAGATTTTATGCACGCAACACTTGAACAACTCGAACGCACCTTTTCGCCGTCGATTTTAACGCCGATTCGCTCGCCTTTTTTGGAAAAACACGGCGTGGAATTGTGGTTAAAACGCGATGATTTATTGCATCCGATTATTTCTGGTAACAAATGGCGCAAACTAAAATACAGTCTGAATCACGCGCTCAATCTGAACAAAACCACGTTAATCAGCATGGGTGGCGCGTATTCCAATCATTTGCACGCGCTGGCGTTTGTGGGAAAAATGTTAGGTTTGAAAACGGTGGGTTTGATTCGCGGCGAAGAAATCGACACGCCCACATTGCAGGATTTAAAAGTCTTCGGCATGGAATTACGTTTTGTTTCGCGCGGCGATTATCGAACCTTGCGCGATTATAAAACGTGGGACAGTTTGCCAAATGGTGCCGAAAATGAATATTGGTTGCCCGAAGGAGGCGCGTCAACGTTGGCGTTGCAAGGTATGCGCGAATTGGTGGACGAAATTGAACAGGATTACGACGTGCTTTGTGTGGCGTGCGGAACCGGTACGACGTTGGCGGGATTGATTTCGGCGGCACCTGAAAACGTCGCAGTTTTGGGTTTTGCCGCGTTAAAAAATGCCGCCTTTTTGAATCACGATGTCGCGCAATTAGTAGAAAAACCGCGTGATAATTGGCACATTTTTTTGGATTATCACCACGGCGGTTTTGCGAAAATGACCGTGGAATTGCACACATTTATGGCGGATTTCACGGTGCAAACGGGCATTTTGTTAGAGCCGATTTACACCGGAAAATTAGTTTTCGCGCTGTACGATTTGATTGCGAAGAATCATTTTTCGCGCGGACAACGCATTATCGCGTTACACACCGGCGGTTTACAGGGAAATCGCGGCTTTACGCAAAAGGTAAAAATAACCGGATTAGAGGCTTCTCAAATAGAACAATTACGCAACAAGGTTTAAACTGCTTTCACAACTTAGTCTTTTGCTAAAAACACAAAACATACTGGAGAAATTCGCATGAAATTCGTAGACCCAAAAACTGACATTGCGTTCAAAAAAATATTTGGTAATGACGCACACAAAAGCATTTTGATTGAGTTTCTCAACGAAATGTTAGAACTCGATTATCCGATTGAAAGCGTGGAAATTTTAAATTCGTATCAGCCGCCCAAATACAACGGCTTGAAAAATACTAGTCTCGATGTGAAAGCCAAAGACAGTTCCGAGCGCGAATTTATTGTTGAAATGCAAGTCGCTAAAGAAGCCTGGTTTTCACAACGTGCGATTTATTACAGCTCCAAAGCCTACAGCCAGCAGTTATCGGTCGGCGAAAATTACCACAAACTGAAACCCGTCATTTTTTTGGGCATTTTGAATTTTGATGCGTTTGCGAATTCGACCCACCATTTCACACGGCATTTGATTATTAACCGTGAAACTAATCAACGCGATTTGAGCGATTTGGAATGGAATTTTGTCGAGTTAAAAAAGTTCAAAAAGTCTGAAGGCGAACTCGAAACCGTTGCCGATAAATGGATTTATTTCATTCAACAAGCGATTGATCTGGATCACATTCCTGAAAATGCCAATACCGAAGCATTAAAATTGGCTTACGAAATCGCCGAACAACATCAATGGTCAGCTGAAGAATTAGCGGTTTATGACGCGCAAGAAATGGAAATTCATCGCAATCAAAATGTGATTGAAACCGCGCGGCTCGAAGGTCTTCAGAAAGGAATCGCTAAAGGCATCGAGCAAGGCATTGAGCAAGGCATCGAGCAAGGCATCGAGCAAGGCATCGAGCAAGGAAAAATCGAAGTTGCCAAAAACCTACTTGCAGTCATGACTAACGAACAAATTGCAAAAATAACCGGATTGGCCGTTTCAGCAATAGAACAATTACGAAACAGGGTTTAAACTGTATTCAACATTTTTTCAAACAAAAAACCACCATGAAAACAAAATTCCTCCCACTGTTACTTTTCACGTTTGCCACCAACGCTTTTGCGGCACTCGACACGCCGACAGAAGATTTTATCGACAACAACGACGGCACAGTTTTACACAAAAAAACAGGCTTATCGTGGCAACGTTGCTCGGTGGGGCAAACGTGGACAGGTTCAAGTTGTAGCGGCACAGCTTCAAAAATGAATTGGGATTCTGCAATGGCAAGTTATGGCAATAAAACCGATTGCAACCAATGGCGTTTGCCGCGCATTGATGAATTAAATACGATTACCGAACATGATGCTTTCAACCCAGCTATTAACAGTGCGATTTTTCCCAACACACCAAACACTACTTTTTGGTCGGCTTCGGTCGATGCTAGTTATCCGAGCCTCGCATGGATTGTGGAATTCGGTTTGGGTCAAAATTACAAAGGTAGCAATAACTACGCAGTTCGTCTTGTGCGCGGGGGACAGTCTTGTTCCGTTGATACATTCACGCCTACCAGTGATTTTACTTTGCACAATGATGGCACAACTACCCATACTAAAACGGGCTTAATGTGGCAACGTTGTTCGATCGGGCAAACTTGGACTGGTTCAAGTTGCACGGTAAACGCATTAGCGATGTCTTATACTTCTGCCATGTCGGAAACTAGCACGCTAGCGGGTTACAGTGATTGGCGATTACCTACGTTGAATGAGTTAAACACGATTGTGGAATACACCAATTACAACCCTGCTATCAATCTTTCTGTATTTCCCAACACGCCCAACAACGTTTGGTTTAAGTCGGCTTCGGTCAATTTTGTTAATCCAAGCCTAACATGGGATGTGTTCTCCTATGACGGTATCAGTCAGTACAACGGTAAGGGCAGCAACGGCGCAGCCCGTCTTGTGCGCGGCACATGGGCAGCCCCAACAATTGCAACGCCAATCGTTACACCAACAACCATCGACCTATCAACTACCCTTTCGCAATCATCCAGCCGCATCAAAATCAACGAAAACCTCACTTACACCGCCACCGTTACCAATAACGGCATGGGAACAGCAAATAATTCATCGCTGAAATTTTATCTTCCACCGCGCAATGTTTCGATTGTTTCAATGCCGTCGGATTGTGTGACAACAGGCAAAAGTCTAACGTGTTCTTTGGGGAATCTTGCGGCGGGTGCGAATGCAAGTCGTGCAATTACAGTGACTTACACAAAATCAGGTGGCGCGAGTGTTTCAGCATTGGCGTTGACCGATGGTGAAGATACGAATTCAGCCAATAACGTAAGCCGCGTTGTGACGGCAATTAAGAAATAGGAGAAAGTCAAAATGAGCCGCCCCAATTACAAACTGCACTATTACACAGAAGCAGAATATCTTGAATTTGAAGAAAATAGCGAATCAAAACACGAATACTTTGATGGTGGAATTTTTGCCATGACAGGAGCAAGCATCAATCACCAACGATTAACACTTAACGTCAGCAGCGAATTTAGTCAGCATTTAAAAGGCTCGCCCTGTGAAGCATTCAGCTCTGATATAAAAGTTCGCATCGACAAAGGCAACAAATACTTTTATCCCGACGTGCTAGTCAGTTGTAACAACGAAGATGGCAGCAAACATTTCAGTGAATCGCCACGTTTGATTGTTGAAGTGTTATCAAATTCCACACGCAAATTTGATAAAGATTTGAAACGTAAAATTTATCAAACTATTCCAACACTTGAAGAATACGTTTTAATCGAACAAGACCATGTTGAAATTGAAATTTGCCGTAAATCGGAAGATTGGCGTTCAAGTTATTATTTTCTGGGTGATGACGTGACCTTTGAATCGATTGGTTTAACATTGCCCGTATTAGAAATTTATCAGCGTGTGGATAATCAAGAAATGCGTGATTTTTTGAAAACGCTTGAAACCAATCAAAACGAACTTTAGACAAGAGGTATTGAGCAATGGCAAATCAAAATCCAATCGGCAATGCAACAGGAACGCTTGCAAACGGTTCACAAAATACGACTTACACGCTTTATGAATCAACGCTGCTGCAAGGTTTTTCAGACCCCGATGGTGATACGTTAAAAATCGCGGGGTTTTGGGCGGATAGTGGTGAATTAACGGATTCAGGAAATGGTAGCTGGTCGTTTGTCCCCGAAACAAATTACAGCGGTAATGTTGTTTTCGATTACATTTTATCTGATGGCAAAGGGGGCGATATTCAAGGCGCATTGAATTTAAATATCGCTTCTAACAATCACGCGCCCACTGGCGATATTAAAATCGATGGCTTTGCCAAAGCGGGCGTAATGTTGTCGGTAAACAGCACGCTTTACGATGCGGACGGCATCAATGGCGCGGTGAATTATCAATGGTTTGTCGATAATTCGCCGGTGGCGAGCGGTTACAATTACACCGTTTCAACAACCGACACCGGTAGAACGATTACCGTGAAAGCGAATTACACCGATATGCTCGGCAACCTTGAAACTATGACCAGCGGCAATGTCATTGTGCAAGCCGCGCCGTCGCCAACGTATAATTTATTTGTTGATAAAAACAACGTTGACGAGGGTGGTACGGTAAATTTAACGCTGCAAACCACCAACGTTCCCGCGAATACAGCGGTCAACGTGAATGTCAGTGGCAGCGCAACAGCGGCGGATTTGAACGGTGGTTATATTCCAAATTCGTTTTTTGTTGGTGCGGATGGCAAAGCAACAATTCCGCTGAGTTTTTTGAAAGACAAAATTACGGAAGGCACCGAAAATTTAACGTTCACCTTATCGAATGATTCGTCAAAATCCGTGACCATTAACGTCAATGACCCGATGAATAATCCACCGACTGGCAATGTTTTGATTAACGGCGACGCGAAAGTCGGACAAACATTGACCGTTCAAAACAATGTGCAGGATTTAGACGGCGTGGGGGCGTTTAATTTTCAATGGTTCAGCAACGGCGCAATCATCAACGGCAAAACGCAACCGAATTACACGC
>SESB01001966.1_pt1 | contig 12551 bp, 10 predicted proteins | sample 3171441 | NCBI WGS metagenome assembly SESB01 (sample SAMN06051867, study PRJNA518727) | freshwater metagenome | biome: subpolar coniferous forest; feature: holomictic lake; material: water; isolation source: holomictic Lake 227, 6 m depth | place: Canada: near Kenora, Ontario | collected...
AACTTTAGTGTTATAGCGCTGGCCTTGCTCAAAATGGTTAAATGAGCAAGCCCATGATAAAATGCAAGTTGTTTAAACCGGCATTAATCGTGATTTACTTTCAACGAGAGCCAATTCCTAACCCGAGTGTTATTTTTATAGTATGCCCGAGAAAATTATTGTAATGAAAATCCGTACTCTCTTTGCTTGTTCATTGTTATTGCTCACTGTCGTTGGTAATGCTTATGCCACCACTTACAATTTACCGGCAATTAGCGGCGACCGGGTTGTTGCCTCTTCCACCAACGAGACTGTCACGTTAACCGTTGAGCAGGATCAAACGCTACTGGATGTAGCCAGACGTTTTAATCTGGGGCAAACAGAAATAGTCACTTTAAATCCTGGTATTGATCGCTGGCTTGTAAAAAAAGGTACTGTAGTCCGCTTGCCTAATCGTCGCATTTTGCCGGATAGCCCTCACGAGGGCATTACCTTAAATATCTCGGAATACCGCATGTATTATTACCCTGCGGATCAACCCGGCACGGTAAAATCTTTCGCGCATGGCATCGGTCGACAAGATTGGCAAACGCCATTGGGCAGAACCACTGTTATCAAAAAAGTAAAAGATCCTGCCTGGCATCCGCCCGAATCAATCAGACGTGAACACGCTGCAAATGGCGATCCTTTACCGGCTATCGTTCCGCCCGGCCCCAATAATCCCTTGGGCGCTTACGCACTGTATTTGAATCTTCCAGGGGATTATCGAATACACGGTACCGACGTTGATAAAATTTTTGGTATCGGCATGCAAATAACGCATGGTTGTGTACGTATGTATCCTGAAGACATTGAGACTTTATACCGTTCTGTTCCCGTTGGCACACCCGTTTACATAGTCAAGCAACCCATCAAGGTTGGCTGGTTAAATAATACGCTTTATGTCGAAGCTCATCCTGATTTGGAAGGTGAGGAAAAGACCCAGGATCACCGCTATGCTGTAGCCTTGGCACTTATTCAAAAAGCCAACAAAGGCGAATTACCTGAGTTTGATCAGGTAGCCTTAAATAAGGCGCTTAAAGATCTGGATGGAACGCCCGTCCCGCTTTATGAAAGATTGCCGCCGCTGGAAGAAGAAATGCCAGTGACTGAGCCAGTGCCGGAACCGGTCGCTAAAACCACTAAACCGGCTCCAGTGCCTGTCGCTAAAAGTGAAAAACCAGCGGCAATAACTGTAGCTAAAAGCTCAAAATCAGAGCCGGTAATCGATAGTAAAAGAATCAAACAAGTACTGGTAACCAACAGCAAAGCCAAGAAACAAGAGCTGGCACCAACGAGCAAAAGTTATAAACCAGCACCGGTAACTGCCAGCCAACCCAAGATGCAAGCGTCAGTAACAACCAGCAAAAGTAGCAAGCCAGTACCGGTAACTGCCAGCCAACCCAAGAAACAAGAGCCGGCAACAACCACTAAAAGTAACAAGCCAGTACCGGCAACTTCCAGCCAACCCAAGAAACAAGAGCCGGCAGCAACCACTAAAAGTAAAAAACAGGAACCAGCGAAGAAAACCCAAAGCCAGGATTCTACCAATGGTTACTATCGCGGGGCTTAAATTTTTTCGTTAATTAAAAAGGGCTGCCAGTTCAAGACGGGATGATTGATGCAACAGATAAAATAATCAGGATAAAAAATGCCATGAAACTTAAAAAATGGTTCGAAAATTGGGGATTGACAAAACTTAAGGTCAGCTTTGGCTTCCTTGAAACCGAATGGGAACCGCAAGAGGCTGATCGCGACGCCGCGTGGGAACTGTATGTGGAAATGCTGACCCGCATCGTTACGCAACCCTTGGCCGCTGAGGATGGCGATGAAAAGACGGCGCTAGCCAGTGTGCATGCGCTGTTTGGCATTACCCGGGAAATCCTGCGCCGCAAAGGCCGTGATTGCATTCAGTTCAGTAAGATCGCGATCATCGTACTGAATCAAATTGTCAGACCGTTTACCGCAAAATGGCACCAGTTGGCACTGGCTGGCTGCTTTGAGCAAGCGGAACAGCGTCAGGAGTTTCGTCAAGAACTGGAAGCCCTGCAAGTGGATTTAAGGAACTATGCCAAAGCCTTGGCAGACATTGCCGACGTGGAAGATTTGACCGGGCTGGCGTTTGATTAACGCCTCGCAGACATCACAAAGGTTTCAGTCGGCGCGAGCGTCCTAACGGCTGCTTAAAGTAAAAAGAAAAAAACAAAGGGTTAGTCCTGGGCAAGACGGAAGCCAATAAAATTGCTGCGGTAGGCCGGGGCGTACCCAAGACGGTACGCCGAACGCATCCACCCCGATCCGTCAAGCCAGGAGCCACCGCGCAACACACGCAGGGAACAATCACCCTTGTTTTGCTCTTGCCACACTGAACCGTCATCTGGTGCCTGGTCATAATTCTCATGCCAGCAATCCTCTACCCATTCCCAGACATTGCCTGACATATCGTAAAGCCCAAAAGCATTCCGTTCTTTCTGACCCACCGGGTGGGTTTTGTCTTCTGAATTTTCTGCAAACCAAGCAAAATTCTTAAACCAAGCGAAATCCTTCGCTTGGCCTTGGTTAAGCCAGTAATAATCGGTCACGGTGCCAGACCGCGCCGCATATTCCCATTCGGCTTCGGTTGGCAAACGGAACTTTTTACCCGTTTGACTCGATAACCAATGAGCATAAGCCTCGGCATCTTCCCAACTTACATTGATAGCCGGGCGGTGACCTCGACCCCAGCCGTTATCATCGGGCTTTGGTTTTCCAAGCGCCTCAGCAAATTGTTCATATTCATCAAATGTTACTTCATAACGCCCAATAGCAAAGCTTTTCATTATGACCTTATGGACTGGCTTTTCATCGTCATAACCATCATTACTGCCCATTTGAAAACTTCCGCCTGGTATTTTTAGTATTTCCGGTTCTTGGTTCAGGAACTGATTAAAAATATTAACATTAGTGTTTGATGCCTTGATTTCTGGCTGTTTGATTCGGAGCTGGTTAAAAATAATATCATAGCCAACGCTTGGTGCCTGATTAATAATTGCAATCTCCTTTTGGCTAAATAAAACCGGTATTAAAAACCAAAGTAAAATGGCGAAAATGGCCGCAATAACAGTAATTTTATCAACTTTTACCGTGAACAGTTTAGACCAAGGGATTTTAGGTTTTCGACTCGCTTTATCGGCACCAGAAGCAGCGGACAATTTTCCCTGCCCTATGCGTTCGGTTAATGCATTACAAAGGGCCAAATAATTCGATGATTCTGTATTACCCTTCCAACCGACAAGATTTGCAACTTGAATGGAACCAAAGCCCAACGGCTGTGTAACTTGATCCAGAAGAATAGGAACAAGAATTTCACGTTTAAGTCCGTCGTCAGCTTCTTCACAAACCCAATGTGACTTTACTGAATGCGTTGACCATGCAACAACCATGCAACGGCATTCATTGATTTCCTTGCCAATGAACTGTCGCCAAGTTTTTCCGGGCGGAATGGTACGATCGAAAAAAACCGTCCAGCCTTTCGTCTTCAGAGCGGCTGCCAGCACTTTAACTCTTTCCAAGTCCCTGCCATCATAGCTTAGAAATATATCACTCAAAATTAGTCACCGGTTCTAAGGATGAAATTAGCGCAGGAATGCAAGGCTCTTAATAAAACCGGCGCAGAGCCTTCGATTACAACACCTACCAGCTCTGCGCCGCAACATCCCTGCCTGGTCTATTCGGCTTTCCCATCCCTGCGAGGCCCGGAAACGGACTCATGGACACCCGCCGCTACGCCTGTCTAATCCGTAAACCAGACAACTCCGAGACTTGGCGGGGGTAATGGGCAAGACGGAAGCCAATATTGTTGTTGCGGTTGTCCGGGTTGTTCCTGTTACGGTTCGCCGAACGCAAGTTGTCCTGTTTGTTGTTCCAGGAGCCGCCGCGCAGCACACGGCACCAGTCAGATCCGTCCCCGTTGGAATACTATCGCGGAAAAAATGCTTTTACGCAAGCCCAAGGTTTGCGCTTGTTTGGCATGACCTATCCAGCTTTGCACAGAAGGATTAATGTCATCCCAATTCAATCGCCCATCAGCATAGCCGAGAGCAAACTGCCGCACCTTTCGTACAAAACGATGTCCATTATCATTTCGCAAGCGCCGATGATCGGGTAACACCCGATAACCCAATAAATCAATGCCAAAACAAACCGGCGTAATATGCGCTTTGCGGGGGTGCAATCTAAGCCGGTCACGTTCCAGGCGCTCACGACAAAGCCTTCGAAGTTCAGCGAGACGGGCTTTGTCATCCGCCAAAATCACCATGTCATCGACATAGCGCAGATAGGCTTTAACTTTTAAGTCCTCTTTAACAAAATGATCAAAGTCGTCCAGATAAAGATTGGCAAAAAACTGGCTGGTCAAATTACCGATAGGAATACCGATACACCGCTCCAAATGAGTAAGAAGATCGTCCCCAGGGAAAAATACAAACTGCTCCAGTTCGCACTGACTGGAATCGATGATGCGATCCAGCAACGCCAACAGCATTTTATCTTTCAGGTAATAACGCAATTTCTGTTTGAGTAAGCTATGATCAATGGACGGAAAATAGCGCGCAATATCCATTTTTAACGCGTAACGATAACGTTTTGCCCACTGTTGGTATCGGTCGACGGCGGCATGGGTGCCTTTACCAACCCGGCAGGCATAGGAATCCTCGATGAAACAGCGATCCAGGCTGTGTTCTATCACATTCATGATGGCATGGTGAACAACACGATCCCGAAAGGGAGCCGCCGAAATCAGTCTGGGCTTGCGCTCGTAGATGGTAAACAAACGATAATCTCCAGGCTGGTATGTGCCGCTTTGCAGTTCCCGTTGCAACTGCAACAACTCTTTTTCAAGCTGGCATTCAAATACCGCAACTGACGGGCGGCGACTTTTCCCTCGCCGCGCTTTGCGAAAGGCCAGTAACAAGTTGTCAAAAGAGACCAGTTGCTGCCAAACTCCGCCCAAGCGTTTCATTACGATTACGCACCGGTAGACAAGCTGCGCAACCAGCCACCCAATTGCCTGCCGAGCTCGTCCATCAGCTTGGCACCATGTTCATAAGATCGGGTTGGGATGGCCTGAAATTCATGGCTCAAACGCCATAAATGCCGAGCCACCTCCAGACGCAGGTTGGCGCGTTGCAATGATGGCTGTTTGTTGCGGGTGTAGGCGCTTTCCACCGTTGCTTCCAGCACTTCCAACAACACCGATTCCAGACGCTCGCCCAAGGTAAAGCGCCGGACGCGAGGAAATTTATCCAAGTGCGGAATCAGCCAGCGCAGTAATTCATGGCAGGCTTGCACAGCTTGCGGTGTGGTGTCTTTCATAACCCCTCCAAAAAAATCGCGAGCGGCCTGACGGCCGCTCAAAGAGAAAAAATAAAAAAGAAAAGGGTAAAAGGGCAAAGAAAAAAGGGTTAGTCCTGGGCAAGACGGAAGCCAACATCGTTGTAGCGGCCGACCGGGCTGAGCCCGTAACGGAAAGCCGAACGCAAGCCGTCCTGTCCGTAGTGCCAGGAGCCGCCGCACAGCACACGCCGGGAGCAATCGCCATTATTATGCGCTAGCCACGCTGAACCGTCACCCGGTGCCTGGTCATAATTTTCATGCCAGCAATCCTGCACCCATTCCCAAACATTGCCTGACATATCTTGAAGCCCAAAAGCATTCGGCTTAAGCTCACCCACCGGATGGGTCTTATTTTCTGCATTTTCAGAAAACCATGCAAAATCCTTCGTGTCACCTTGACCCTCCCAATAATAATCGCTTGTGGTGCCAGCCCGGGCGGCATATTCCCACTCGGCTTCGGTAGGCTTACGAAAACGAGCTCCCGTCAAAGCAGACAACCATTCACAATATTCCCGTGCATCGTCCCAGCTCACGTTGATGACAGGCCATCGGCCACGGCCCCAGCGTTGGTCATCAGGAGGCTGACGTCCGGTAGCATGGCAAAAGCGGTCGAACTCAGCGAATGTTACCGGATAACGCCCCAGTGCAAAGGGTTTATTTATCTTCACTGTATGCGCCGATCCATTGTCTGACGAGCCCATCAGAAATTCCCCGGCAGGAATCAACATCATTTCCGGGCCTTCATCCCCGTTCTCCAATTCATTCTTAAATGGCAATGCCGTCCACCGGATGTCGCTGCAATCGAAATGCGAGAAAAAATGCCCGATAGACTTACCCATTGATCCGGACACATGCAGAAACTCCAGCATCTGTGCTGTGGCACGCGGTTTAGGTTGCTCTTCGGTTGTGCAATACGTCAAGTCTTGCGCTAGCGTATCCGTTAGTAGAGCGTTTATCACCAAAAATTCCTGGATGCTGTAATGGGCAAAACGATAATCTGAGTCTGAGTTGCGATTAAGTAGTGAGCGGCCGCCAAAATCCACCAGCTTGATATTTCGTACTTCGGGCATGCGTTGAATCAATTGCCCTAGCTCGGCTTCCGGAAGCAGGCGCTGGCCGAGGCTCTGCAAGTAAACTGCGAGCACCCGGCAGGCATCCCACAATTCCTGCTCCGCTGGAATCCGTGGCAGATGCTGATCTTTCATTTTGCGGATTTCACGTTTTAGCCAGGCTGTCACCAATGCTTCGTAGATATGATAGGAATCCCAGGTGCGCAGCTCCGCATCCAGCAAATCCTCGATATGCGCCAATAACAGCGGCCGGAATTTAAGGGAACGCATTGGGTCGAGCAGCCTTTCCGCTTTTATAACGCGATGGTCTTGACGCTTAGTCAAACCGTGATGCCAGGGATTGGGAAAGCGTCTTAGCAAATATTCCCGTACCTGACGATCGTCGAACAGGGAAACAAACAGCATTGGACACGTATAGGTTCCCACCGTCACCCGTCCCGGCCGCCCGAACGGATCAAGGTCGGTTTTGGGGAAAAACTGAGTCCGGCAGGTAATAATTACGTGACGAAAATTTAGAGAGATTTCCAGTAACTCCTCCAGACGCTCCGCGATTCGTTCATGTGCTTCAGTATCTTCGTCAAGAGCGTCGAGCAATAAGACGGTCTCTGGCTTGCTCTTGTGATCAGTGATGCGTTGTAGCGTATCGGAGCCTAACTTCAGTAGCAGGCAGTCATAGCCTTTGGGCCAAAAATTCAGCAGCTGGCTGAGTTTGAGCATTACCAGCAAAGAGGTTTTTCCCATACCCGCATCCGCCAAAATAAACAGCTGGTTGCGTCCATCACTCAACGGCGTCGACTTACCCAAAAAATCGTTGATCGTAGTAAAAATGGGCGATTTCACCCAGGATCGGGGGCCATCATCCTCGTCAAAGTCTGCGGGATTATAATGTTGGCAGTTGGGCTCTACGTAATATTTTGCCAGTAAGCGAGGATCGCCGAAGACATTACCGATCTCCATGATTTCCTGGTCACGTTGATCCCAGATTTTGTTCAGCTTTTTCCAAAGCGGTTTGATCCATTCTATCGAGACAAAAGACAATTCGGTTGCCATATCGGTTGACCCACTGATCGAAATAATTGGTGTTGTTCAAATTACCCTATACTGAATTACGCTTATTCAGCCTAAGGTTGACCTTTGCCTTATTTAGATTGTATGGCAAAGGTTCGGATTTGCTCAGAGGTACTACAGAGTTAACTGTGCATCAAGTGATTAGGATTTTTTCATCACTCCCCAGTTGTTATGCCTCTGTAATATGTGCTGTATTTACTGATAAAGTCAAAATAAAATCGGTTTCAATTTCGAGCTCTGCAACACTGTTTAAGGCTTGTTGAGCGCTTTCATTGGCTCGCCATGCAAACGGCGTCATCTGTAATAGAGCCATTCTTTGCTGTGGATTCGGGTTGATTTTGTAACTGATTCGCTGTGCAGTTAACTGGTCAAAACCGTGTGGCACCAAGCTTTCTGAGGCATGTTCCTTTATTTCGGCATAGATAAATTCTTTTAACTGCCATAGATGACGGGGGCCTGGCGTGACGGTAAGCAAGTGGCCTGAAGGTTTCAGCACCCGCTTGAGCTCGTCGTTGTCCGATGGCGCAAATACTCTCAGCACAAAATCAAAATACCGGTCTGGATAGGGCAACCGGTTTGAACTGGCAACGACAAACCGGGCTTGGGGTTGTTTTTTAGCGGCTGCGGCTATGGCAAACTTGGCAATATCAATACCCTGCAAAATAATCTGTTCACTGTGCTTGCAATGGGTGGCAATTTCCCGGCTGTAATAACCTTCACCACACCCCAAATCCAAAAGACGCAGACCCTGCCCTTTTGTGCTTTCTGCATCAATCATCATGGCCACTGTTTTAGCCATCGGCTCATAAAATCCGGCTTCTAAAAATAGACGCCTGGCTATCATCATAAGCTTGCTGTCACCGGGCTCTTTAGAATGTTTATTCTGAACAGGCAATAGATTCAAATAACCGGCTTTGGCCAGATCAAAGCTATGTTGATTATGACAAACATATTTTTTACCTGATTGATGCAGTTGTAATGGTTCTCTACAAACCGGACAGATATACAGACTATTCGACGCGGTTACTAATGGTTGCACAGGCAAAAAATTTCAGTAGTTGATAAATGGATGGGAGAACAAGATTTAAAAGATTATCACCACGAAGACACGATGTTTTTTTATTCGTGTCTTCGTGGTGAATAAAAAACGCTAACGACTATTACGTGCAGAGCGCTTTAACACGTCCCAGACTGAACGCACATTTGACTCGGGCTCGGACAACAGCAACGTGAGCGCAACTTCTTCAAGGGCTGCAAGTATGCAGATCACAGCGGCCAAGCGAAACGGCCAGACCGGACCACCCAGAAACAACACATACAATGTCAGTCCCATGGAAGCGGCTGCGATTTTTACACCCCATGTATGATAACTGGTAAAGCACCCAAACTTGCTAAAACCTGCGAAGGCTGGCAATAAACAACTGGCGACAATCAAGCCTACAAAAACAAGTTCTCTATAAACAACGTCCGGCCATAACCACCAACAACCGATAGCGATGGTTAAATAAATAACCACATCTGCCCAACTATCCAAAGTAGCGCCAAACGGAGAAACCTGTCCGGTCAAGCGGGCGGCGAAACCATCCAATAAATCGGTCAAAAAAGCAACCGCCAACAAAATCATAAAAGCGATGCCGTGATCCTGCCATGCCAGCCATAATAAAACCGGAGCCGCTATAAATCGAAACCCTGTCAGCATATTGGGCAAGGTTAACCTGTACTGTTCGGTGTATGGTTTACTGTTCATTGGGTAAATGTAGCCGCAAGGGGCGCATGATCTGAAAGTAAATCCCAAGGTGATTGCGTCAACCGTTCACACGACACCGGGATCAAGCCACGATAATAAATACGATCCATTTGTAAAAAAGGCAGCCAGGCAGGAAATGTGCGTGCATAACGTCCATGGGTTTCTCGAAACACCTCATGCAAACCCAGATGATTAAGGAAAAGCCGCCCTGCTTGCCCTAACCAATCATTAAAATCACCAGCGACAATCAAAGGTGCATCGTGCGGCACATGACTGTCAATACGATCGCATAAGGTCGCTATTTGCGAGCGACGCTCATTGCCCATCAAGCCAAAATGAATACAAACTATATGCACATCCTGGTCGCTACCAGGCATTCGGATAACGCCATGCAAAAGACTGCGACTGGCCCAAGGGAATGGGGAGACATTAATATTTTCCCAGCGTTCAAAAGGGTGCTTGCTTAAAATGGCATTACCATGATGGCCGGCATTATAAACAGCATTTTTTCCATAGGCGAAATGCGGCCAGACACCTTCGGCAATAAACTCTATTTGCGACTGATCGGGCCAATGTGCCACATTTTTCTGATGACGGTCATGCTTACCTTGCATCTCTTGTAAAAACAGCAAATCGGCATCAGCATGTACCAACGCCTCCCGAATCTGATGCAAGATAAAGCGCTGATTGCTGATGTTAAAACCTTTATGGATATTGTAAGTTAATACCCGCAAGCCATTTTTTTTCATAACTCCCCCTGATATCCTGTAATGTGATCGGCCTTTCTAATTTAATAAGGCTGATTGCGAATATTCAATCGGTAAAGCACCGGTGAAATAAATTCCTCACACAGAAAAAAAAGCACGACAATCAATGCGATGTCAGTGAGGTTGAGTGCTAGCGATTCTTTTAACAGCCATAAGGGTAACAATGATTCCAGTACCGTATCAAGACCTCTTGCCCGACTGCTTTCAGCATTGCCCAATCGCCGCTTAATAAAGCTGGCCAGCATGTCCCCTACCATCGCCAGTAGACCAAACAATACCCCCGTTAAAGGTTCCAACCCAAATAAAATCACCACCGCTACACAAAAAACAAGTGCTGAAAAAAAACCTCGCCAGGTTTTACTGCTGCCAAATAATCGATAGCCATCACCTAGAACAAGTCCATTATCTATCGGCCTTGCCAACCGGTTGCCCAGCAATTTAGTGATAATAACCGGCGCACCATTGGCTGCAATAAGCAGTACAAAAGCCTGAAAAATGCAATACCAACACAACGACAGCAAAATCATGACTAACTATCTCCTTTTAATAAGTTAAAAACAAGGGATATCGATAAATTAAACAATAAGAGGGTATCAACGTTAAAAACCTACACAAAACAACTTGAGGATTAAATTTCATCACCTTGGAGAAAAAGTAAAATGTTCACGTATTTCATCCTCATCCCTTAATGGCATAAACACACGCAATAAAGCATTGTCCAGCGCCGCAAAAACCAACCCTAAAAAGCGGCTAAACAATTGCAACAACGACTGTAGCGGCACTATTTTTTTTGCTATTGCCTTATCAAGGTCATCCTGCGGTAAACAGACTAATTATAACTAAAATCGTCGCTTACAACCGTTTAAAAAACAGTTTGGTAACCGTTAATTTTTTTATGAATGACCAACCACTGCAAATTTCATTTTATGTCTTGAATATAATAGATGGCTAATATAAACTCAAGCTACGCCCTGCCATTATAAAAACAAGCTTCATTAACAAGGGCGGTTCTTTTCTATCAGAGGAGGTTCTATGTCTAATCTTAAAAATAATTCCCGCCGTCGTTTCCTTACCCAATCCGGCTTGGGCTTGGTTGCTTTTGCTGCCATGCCGAGTCTTTTGCGGGCCATGGAAAATAGCGAAGGTATGCATGGCATGCCGAAATTAACCCCTAACAAGGCGTCACCCAATTTTAAACCGGATGTAGAATTTGATCTGCTTTGCCAATCAGGCTCGGTATCAATTTTACCCGGGCAACAAACACAGGTGCAACAATACAGCGCCGTGTTAAAAACAGGGCCGAAAGAGACCCTCATAAACATAGCAGGATCTTATCTGGGGCCGTTAATCAATTTACAAAAAGGCCAGAAAGTACGCATTAATTTGCACAACAAACTGACCGAACCTACCGTTACCCACTGGCATGGCCTGCATGTCCCGGCTAATATGGACGGACATCCGCAGTACACTATCGATCCGGGCGAAACTTTGGTTTATGAGTTTGAAGTACTCAATCGGGCAGGTATGAATATATACCATCCACACCCGCATGAAATAACTGCCAAACAGGTTTATCATGGTCTGGCCGGGGTAATGTTAATTCATGATGAAGAAGAGGCAAAATTGGAATTGCCCGCCGGTGAATACGAAATCCCGATTGTTATTCAGGATCGTCTCTTCGACGGACAAAATCAACTGATTTATGCCCGTAACATGCATGACCGTATGGTTGGTTTTTATGGCGATCACATATTAATCAACGGCCGTCCCAATTTTCAGATGGATGTTGCCAGTCGCGCTTACCGTCTACGTGTTTTAAACGGCTCAACAGCCCGCATTTACAAACTGGGCTGGGATGACGGCACCCCCATCACCGTTATCGGTGTCGATGGCGGCTTGCTGGAACAACCGCAAGTAAAACCCTACGTTATGCTGGCACCCGGTGAACGTTTAGATGTTTGGGCGGATTTTAGTGGTCGCAACGAAGGTTCACAGTTAGTCATGCGCAGCCTGGCTTTTTCCGGCGTGTTACCCAAAATGGCTCAGCGCATGGGTGGCATGATGCATGCCAACGCTTTGCCGGTGGGTAGTGATTATCCAATTTTTACAGCACGCGTCACCAAAAAAGTCAGCGACAGCCCTAAACTGCCCTCACAATTATCAAAAATCAACTGGCATCCCATCAGTGCAACCGCTAATCCTGACAAACCGGTTCCCATCGCTATTTCCGAAGGCCCGATGGCCATGTTGCTAAATGGGCGCCCTTACAAGTTTAACGACACTCAAGACATTGAGCGCATCAAGGTAAATACTATCCAACTCATGGAAATTTTTCATGCGCACGGTGGCGGTCACGGTAAACCAGCCGCAGCGTCAACTGAAGATATTGGCGCAGAAAAACACAGCGGCGGCATGGGCATGATGGGAGGCATGAAGCATGGTGATGATGACCAGAAAAGCGGCCAAGGCATGATGGGCATGGGTCACCGAGGCGGAGGCATGGGTATG
>SESB01001972.1_pt1 | contig 12519 bp, 14 predicted proteins | sample 3171441 | NCBI WGS metagenome assembly SESB01 (sample SAMN06051867, study PRJNA518727) | freshwater metagenome | biome: subpolar coniferous forest; feature: holomictic lake; material: water; isolation source: holomictic Lake 227, 6 m depth | place: Canada: near Kenora, Ontario | collected...
GCGGCTGGTAACAACAGTAACTCGACGATTATTAGTTATTTTTTCTAATATCTCTCTTTGATAGTCGTATAACTCAATTGGGATAAGACCTCTATCTACATGCACAATTTGAATATATTTTTCTGCAAAGTATATAGGATCTTCAGAACATTTTATAAATTCATCTATTTGTTCTCTCGTCCAACTAATATGTACACCTTTTTTCTTAAGATTTATATTACCAAGATAATTTTCACCCGACATTATTCTTCTCCTTTTATAGCTTTAAGCAATTCAGATGTGCTTCCTATAAATACTGCTTTTTCAATATTTGTAGAATTAGTTTCATTTTTATTACCTTTAACTTTTTGTTGCATATCAATTAGAGATATATTTTGATCACCTATTGTTTTTAATAGTGTTGATATTTGTTCGTACACTTTAGGGTGTTCGGTAGACTTAGCGAGGTATATAACCTCTTTAAGTGCTCCGTATCCTAATTCTATTAGTTTCTTTATATTAGTTCTGGCGTATTCATAATCATTGGAATCTGAAATAATATCCGACTCTTTTTTAATCATAGAAGTTAACTCTTCATCTTCTTTAATAGACATGCTTTCTATACCGAAAGCTTCAGAAATTTTATCACTCATTTCTTATCTCCTCGAATGTTGTTAGCCACCCATAATCATCAGTGGAAATTATTTGATCTAAAGTTTTTCCGTCAACAATTGGTACGACTTTAGCTTTTTCGAATAAATCTTTTTGATCTACTCCAGCTACACCGTAACCTGTAATTGCGGTTTTTATAACCTTATTTGTTTTTTGCGGACCGTATGTTAGAGCTTTCATTGTAAAATTCAATGTCCAATTAATTGATCTTCTACCTATAAAATCATCTTCATATACATCATCTAATGAAATGCCTGTAAGAATTACTGGAACATCTATTACTACTTCTTCGTCTCCGGTCATTTTAAGAGTTACATTTAATTCTGGGGTAAAGAATGGTAAGATTTGTTCTACAATTTTAGTTCCGTGTTCAACATTCTTTACCATTATAGATAAGTCGAATGAATAGTCGTAAGGAATACCAACCCATCTTTTAGTTTTTTTATTTCCGTCAGACTCTATAATTGTAGAATAAAAGTTGCATCTATTAAGTTTTCTAGAAGAATCATATGTAATTCCTGTAAGTTCGAATGCCATTCTTGGTAGAGTAATTGCTATATCATCATCGAAACCTGATCCAGTTCCCTCGAAAGATTGTTCTCTTAATAAAATTCTCTGTAGCCATTTCTCTTTAGGTCCATACGCGATTGGTACTTTAATTTGATTTTTCCATTTATGCTCTTTATCGTCCCATTCTCTAACTTCTATATCTGCGAATAGCATACCGAATGCTCCTACTAAGGATCGGACTATTGAATTCTTCATTGTTTTATTTCTTGGTCGAGCCATTTAATTGAATCTTTATCTGACATACTAATTTCAACCCAATTCTTTGTTGGTGTATATGGAGTTGATTTAATTCTGTAATACTCTGAATCTTTATCACCTGCAAATAGTCCAACTTCGGGTAATTTAATTATTCTATTATGATGTGTAGGACCTAAAAATACTCCCTTAACCACAAATCCTAACGTCCATATTAATGCTCTTCTTTGTGTAAAGTCTCCTGTATAATCATCACTCATTGAAACTGAATCAATTAAAATTGGAGTATCAAATACTAATTCCATATTATCTCTGAAATTAGAAATATAGTCTCTAATGGTAGGGTCGTATGCGACATCTGGATTAGGTGCGATTTTTAACGTAACGTTAAGTTCAGGACTAAACATTGGCATTATTTGATCCATTATTAATGCTCCGTCTGTTTCTGTTTTTGTCAGTACAAATATATTAAATTCAATATCGTAAGGAGCGGGTGTATATGTTGTTCTTACGAAGTTATTGGTATATTCTTCAATTTGATTATTAGCAGATAAATCGGAAGTATTATTTAGCTTGACAAATTTATAACTTTTATTAATATGTCTAGTTGGATCATATGTAAATCCAGAAATTTCAAAAGCAATTCTCGGCATTGTAATTGCTGTTAATCCTTTTACTCCATTATTCTCTCTATATTCCATACGGGCTAACATTTTGTCCTTAGGTCCATATGAAACAGGAACTTTAATCACATCTCCATTAGGTCTTGTAATAGAAATATCATTAAATATAGCCCCGAATGCGATAACGTAATTTCTAATATGACTCCATGCGAAGTATGGGTATCCCAACATTTTATTTTTATTTATTGAGTTTTAATTTCTTTTCATCTTCAGTTCTAGGATTATATAGTTACTTAAAATATAGGAATGTCCAGATTCAAGTTTTAAAGGTTAAAGAGATTCTTCAACACTTTAGGCTTAACTATAAAAGCCTCTATTCCATCGACATATTCTGTGTTTGGAAATTCTTTTCTTAAAATATGAGGTCCACCTCTTACTAATACTTTTCTGAAAAAGGATCATCTTCTGTAAAATCAGTAATTTGACTTTGTTCAATATTAAATTGTACATTATCTGCCGGCTGGTTAAATGCTGTATTACCAACATGATATTTTTCTGCGACATGATCAATAATAGCATTACCAGTATTGAATGTTTCTCCAGAATATTCAAATAGTTCAACAGTAATTTCATAAAGAGGACATTGCCCCATAGGATAGAATATAGTTTCATTCTCTACGAACATTATTTGGAATATATTACCGTTCATAGGAAGATGAATTAGATCACCTTCTCTAGGATAATTAGAAAACATTTGAGCTGTATTAGCCATATTATGCATATATGCTTCTTCAGAAAACCGTTTTCTTGCGATCCAAAATGTAGTCTGGTCTCTAATTTCTACTCCAAATTTTGAAAGCAAATCTCCTTCTCCCCCAAACCCTTCTTGGTCTGTTAAATATGCTTCAATAACTATTCCTTTATTGAATGATGAATGTGCAGGTTCTCCAAAAACTGTATCTACATCAAACATTTCTCTTGGTATATATGTAACATCCATACCATACAACTGTATAGATTCTATTAATAAACTTTCGTGAAGATCGTATGTTTCTTGGTGAAAGTTATTTAGATATGGTGAAACTGTCATATTAGTATTATTTTAAAGAATCCTCGAAATCGAATATTGAATCATCTATCTTTGAAGTCTTTAGAGATGTTTTTATTTCTTTAGTATGTAATGCGACTGTTCTAATATAATTAGAAATAGTTAGATCATTTTGTGCCGCATTTGCTTCTATTATTTTTCTTTCTTTAGGAGAAACTCTAACTGCGATTAATTCCGACTTATTTAGCGTTTTATCTCTCATCCAATTAAAGGTAAAATAATCAGATCGTTATTATGTAAATCATCTTCCAGTGATTGCATTTCCCCTGCGCCTTCTGAATATATTGCCTGCCCATCTACTGAAAGTCCCCCTGGTAACGAAACACCTGAATACTTTTTTAAATTTGTTCCCCATTGCATTTTTATTCCTGCTGTAGCATGTGCTAATATAAATCTTTCACTTAGAATACTTCTTTCTATTGCCGGATCTAAAAATGTATGACATTCCCCCATAATATAATCTCCAACCTTTATAGAATTAGACCAATCTGTATTAATGAATAATTTATTTTCATTTTTGCTAAATGATGAACCGGGATTGGACCTAAATAACTGGTCCATATCTGCTATTCTTTGTTGGGTAAGAAAATATTCTATAAAGGAAGATTGGGTTGAACCGAAGAAGTCAGCGAAGTTAATTTGAGACCGTAGCCAGAATTCAACGTTAGTAAACATTGAGGAATTGTTATTCATACTGGAAGGATCGAATATTCTTACAACACCTATAATGTTTGGGCTGGTTGTTATATATTTATTATCAATGTCTTGTTGTGTAATTTGCCATTTTATATAAGTTCTCTGTGAACCGTTATAATGAAAGTCTCTATATATTTGTAGCGTATCAAGAATTCTATCATACATCTGCTCATCAGTTACGTCTACTCTAACGACTGGATGTCCGAGTCTTCTTTTTATATAGTCGACTAATTCAGGAATATTTGTAGGAGACTTTATCGTCGAAAGTGTTCCGTATGGATTGCTCATATTTTTTGTGTTATATCGTTTTCTACTGTGAATCTTCCCCTAATATAGGTTTTGGGTTTATTATCAATAATAACTTCTAAATCATATGCATATGCTCCTGGAATAAAAGTAGCCGTTTCGGTATCTTCTATCTCCCATATAATTGAATTGTCCTCATGGGTAAGTCCATTACCGTCTCTATAATCTCCTAAAATAGATCCTATAGTTGAAGGATTAAATCCGTCAGCTAAAGACCTAATTTGAATATGGGAATTGGCTGTATTAACATCAAAGGGAACGCTATCAATAGTGAACGTAAAAGTTTCCGTAAAGAAATCCCCTCTAACAATACCTGTGTTATATTCAGCAGGTGTATATTTATTATTAGTCGCCATATTATTCTTGTGTTATAAATTTATCATCCATCTGAACCTTTGTATTTTTATATTGTGCATACCTGACCTCCGATATTCGAATTCACATTCGAAGCTGAATTATTCGCATTGAGATAGAAAAGACTGCAATTCGAACCATTATTCGCGTTACCACCAACAATCGGAGCTATTAGATACACATTAACCTTTTATATTTATATTTATATATTTATATTTTAAAAGCAAACCTGACCTCCGATACTCGAATACACATCCGAAGCCGAAGTAGCACACTTCCCTGCAGAGCTAACAGTAACAAGAAGACTCCCGCTTGAACAGACAGCATATGCATCACTTACACCAAAACCACTGTCGTTAAACCTGACTGAGAAGTCTAATTGTTCCCTAAGGGTGCTGAATTTTTGTTATCAATACTATGTAAAGCCACTTCTATTGAAGAGTTTGATATGTTTATAAGAACTTCTTGGGTAGATCCTATTTCTATCTGAATTGGCTCAGGCATTTATTTTAAGGTATAATTATGAAATCTATTTTATATATTTATAAAAAATAATTCACTAACAGTGAAGTTTATATAACCAAATTAGTATTTTTATGTACATCTATAATCTACAACATTTTTCTTGATTAACCTAATTGAAAGTAGAAAATAATTTTTTTTTATAAATAGACGTATAAGGTTGGAGACAATTACCCTCCGACAAAGGTTGCTTAGTCCCTTCTCCAACTTCTTTTATAAGCACTACAATTAACTATCATTAGAAACAATAAGAGAATGTCTAAATTATCTGATAAAATAGAACGGAAATTCATTTCTTCAATTGATATAGATAAATGGGAGATAGAAACTGATAGTGGATGGCAAGATATTACGGCCATCCACAAAACCGTTGAATATGAAGAATGGGAAATAGAAACTAATAGTGGATTAAATCTTATAGGGGCTGATACTCATATTCTTTTTGATGAAGACTATAATGAAGTTTTCATCAAGGATCTTATTCCTACTATTTCTAAAATCAAAACTAAATTCGGTAATAGTATTGTAACTAAAGTATATAACAGAAAACAAAGTTCTAATATGTATGATATTACAGTAAATTCACCCGATCATAGATTTTATTCTAATAACATTTTATCACATAATACAACCGCGGCAGTTAGTATTATTCTACATTATGTTTTATTTAATGAACATAAATCTGTAGGACTTCTTGCTAATAAAGGAGATTCTGCACGTGAAATTCTTGATAGGATAAAAATTGCCTATGAAGCACTTCCAAGATGGATACAACAAGGGGTTGGTGAATGGAATAAAGGTTCAGTTGAATTCGAAAACGGATCGAAAATTATAGCGGCGGCTACTTCTTCATCTGCAATTCGTGGTAAATCTTGTGTTACTGGGGATACTAAAATTTGTATAGAAAAAGATAACGATTATTATCTTGTAGAAATTAAAAGTCTTGTAAATAATAAAAATGTTTAATATGGTTTACACTGTTTATAAAACAACCAATTTAATCACAAATAAAATTTATATAGGATTTCATAAATTAAACTCTATTGATGATATATTAATGAGGGAAAGCATTTATGATTCTATATTCTCTGATGGTTATTTAGGTTCGGGAAAAGTAATGAAAAGAGCATTGGAAAAGTATGGACCAGAAAATATGAAGCAGGAATTATTATTAGTTACTGATGATAAATCTGAAGCCGAAGATACAGAAAAAGAATTGGTGAACCGGGAATTTGTTGATAGAGATGATACATATAATCTTTCTATAGGCGGGGGTGTTACTATTTTATTCGGGGGAGTCTAATGGTTTTTATAATAAAAAACACAATAAGGAAACCCTATATAAAATACAAAAATTAAGAAATGAAACTTTGAAGAATAATAGATTCTCTTGGTCAGAGATTATACTTAATGAGACTGGCGAAATTTATTATGATAAACAATCAGTATTTGAATTATTCAACCTTACAACAGAAAAAGACAAACAGTTTAAATTTAATGAATTAATATATAATGGTATTATATCATATAAATCTATTTATTTACAGGATATAGCTATAAAAAGATATATAAAAAGAAAAGAATGGTATGATACTAAGGATATTAGAAAGAAAGAAAAATGTGAACTTATACCTAAATTAATATCATCTAATAAAAAACGCAGAGAATCTATATCTGAATGGATAACAAACAATCAAGAAAAACACACGGAACGGATGAATAAGATTAATCAGAATCCTGAAAAAATAAAAAAAACGGCAGAAAAGCAAACAGGAAAAATATGGATTAAGAATCTTGAATTAGGTAAAAATACCAGACATAATCCAGCAGAAGAAATTCCTGAAGGATGGGAACGTGGTTTTATCACTAAAAAATTATGAAAATATTATCGCAAGGAAAATTTAGAAATTTTTCTGAAATTTCATACATGGGAAGAAAAGAAGTAATTCAAGTTCAGTTTGGTGATGATAAATATATTAATTGTACAAAAGATCATAAATTTTTAACTAATGATGGTTGGATAGAAGCAGAATATCTTAACAATTCCCATACATTAAATAACAAACCTATAATAAATGTTATCGATTTACATTTAATAGAGGATGTGTATGATGTTATCGAAGTAGAAGAAAATAATTCTTATTCAGTTAAAGGAGCCGAAGTACATAATTGTTCGTTTCTATATATAGATGAAGCGGCTTTCGTAGAAAACTGGGATGAATTCTTTGCTTCAGTTTTCCCTACCATTTCATCAGGTGAAACAACAAAAATATTACTTACATCAACTCCTAACGGACTCAACCACTTCTATAAAACTTGTGAGGGAGCTAAGAAGGAGGGTGATGAATGGAACGGATATGAGCATGTTGAAGTTTCTTGGGAGAGAGTTCCGGGTCGTGATGAAAAATGGAGAAAGGAAATACTTGCTTCAATGAACAATGACCTACAAATGTTTTCCCAAGAGTTTTGTTGTGTTGCTGGTCCTACTATTATAAAAGTAAGAAACAAAGACACGAAAGAAGAAGAGTTTATTCAAATAGAAGATCTTTTTGCACTATGTAAACCGTGAAATTCACTATAAAGAGAATAATAACATATAAATCATACAACGGTGCAAAACATTGTTCAGAATGCTAAATATGAAATCTTAACTCCTTTCGGGTGGTCTGATTTTATTGGGGTAAAAAGGGAAAAGAAAAATGATTTAGTTACTATAACTACATCTAATAATAACGTCTTAACCTGTACCTGTGATCATTTAATAAAAAATGGAGATGGGGATTTCGTTACCGCCATCAGTCTTGATATTGGAGCAGAAATTTCAACAAAAAATAGTAAAGAGTGTATTAAATTCATATCTTTCGGGTCTGATAATGAAGAATATGTCTATGACTTACTTGAAGTTGATAAGGGCAACCAATATTTTACGAATAATCTTATAAGCCATAATTGCGAATTTCAGGGGTCTTCCGGCACATTGATTTCAGGTTCAACGCTAAAAAATTTAGTTCATAAAACTCCAATAACTGATTCATATAAATTATCAGTATATGAATATCCAGTTAAGGGTAGAACTTATTCTACAGTAGTCGATGTTTCTAGAGGGAAAGGCTTAGATTATTCGGCTTTTCAAATAATCGATATAACTAAAATGCCTTACAAACAAGTATGCGTATTCAGAGATAACCTTTCTTCACCAATTGAATTTGCAGAAATAATAAATCGAACTTGTAAGGCTTATAATGAATGCGCTATCTTAATAGAAATTAACGATATAGGAGAACAAGTTTCAGAACTTCTTCAATACGATTTTGAATATGAAAACTTGCTATTTACAGAATCAGCAGGTAGATCGGGTAAGAGAATAACAGGAGGTTTCAGTGGAAAGAGTGCGGATAAAGGCATTAGAACTACTAAAACGGTTAAGTCTATAGGATGTTCTATGCTTAAACTATTAATCGAACAAAATCAACTTATTGTTAACGATTATAATACAATAAAAGAACTTTCTACTTTCTCAAAGAAAGGAACCTCATACGAAGCTGAAAGCGGATGTAATGATGATTTAGTAATGTGCCTTGTGTTATTTGCTTGGCTATCTGATCAAAAGTATTTTAAAGAGTTGACTGATATTAACACACTTACTAAGTTACGAGAAAAATCTATTGAAGATATGGAAAATGAAATGCTTTCTTTCGGATTCGTTGATGATGGATTAGGATTTTTAAGATCAGAGTCTCCTCCTATGAATTATTATAGTGGATACGATACTCCTATATACTAATTATGTTCAAAGATAAGGCGCTCTTTATAGGGCGCCTTTTTATGGGGTGTTTTTGTTTAACAAATGTACAACATTATAGAAAATAAGGAAATACTAAATATAGATATAAAAACAGCAATGACGAATGTCTCCACATTCGTCAAAGCTTAAACAAACAATAACTTAAGCTTACTGTAATGTCTATAACTATTTATAACTAATTATAACTAATTATAACAGATAACCAATATAAATCACTATAAAGGAGTAAGAACTTCTAATGTTCGACCCGAAGAAGATTTAGATATTATAATAAAAGATGGATATATAATTTATCTACATTAGAAAATAAACAATTAGATAGAAATTTACCTATACCTGAAGGATGGGAAGTAGGAATGGTAAATAAAAGATATTTTAATAACAAATAAAGGAGAATAAATATGCCATTTATGGTTTCACCAGGCGTTAACTTTTCTGAGATAGATTTATCCACTACGGTGGGTAAAGGTATTTCTACATCTGTAGGAGCTTTTGCTGGTAATTTTCAGTGGGGGCCAGTTAACGAAAGAACACTTATTAGTAATGAAGTTGAATTAGTTGATATATTTGGAAAGCCTACAGCAGATACTTATGCTGACTTTTTCTCGGTATCTAATTTCCTTCAATACACAGTCGCAATTTGGGTTGTAAGAATTGGAGATGCAAATACTTCAGTTAACCTAAACGCAACTTCAGGTTCAATTGGTATTAGAGTTGATAACGACGCAGATTTTGACCATACACCTAAATCAGATTCAGTAGGTAACTGGATGGCTCGTTTCCCTGGAGATAAAGGAAATAGTCTTGCAGTTGCGGTATGCGACAGTTCAGTTACGTTTGCTAATGACATTGGTATTACAGGAAATACCGCTGGTTCATGGAATGACTATTTCGATAGAGCACCAGGAACTTCAGAACAAGTATCCGCAAGAGGTGGTTCAAATGATGAATTACACATTCTTGTTATAGATCAATACGGCGCTTTCTCAGGAACAAAAGGAACAGTTCTTGAAAGATTCGCACACGTTTCCAGAACACCAGGAGCAAAAGCAGAAGATGGTACTAATAATTATTTCAAGGATATTATTAACCAAACTTCACGTTATATTAGAACAGGTGGAACTCCAACTGCTTCAACTATTCTCGGATACGATATTTCATCCCCAACCCTTTCAACAGTTTGGGTTTCCCAGCCTGCGATAGTCGAAAGCCTCAGTAAGGGAAGTGATATAATTACATCTAACGTAACAGATGAATATATTATCGCTTATGATATGTTCTCAGATCCTGAGCAGGTAGATGTAGCACTTTTAATTTCAGGTAATTCAAACCTTACAGAAGCGCAAAACATTATCGACATCGCAATTAGGAGAAAGGATTGTGTTGCTTTTATTTCTCCAAGATGGTCAGATTGCCAACCAGGTATTACAGCAACTCAAGTAGCGACTAATGTTGTTGCATATAAGAACTTGCTTAATAGATCTTCTTCTTATTATGTAATGGATTCAGGTTGGAAATACCAGTACGATAAATACAATGACCTTTATCGTTGGTTGCCTCTTAATGCTGATATAGCAGGTCTTTGTGCAAGAACGGATGCAATTAGGGATCCGTGGTGGTCTCCAGCAGGTTTCAATAGAGGAAATATTCAGGGTATAATTAAACTTACTTGGAATCCTAATCAGGCACAGAGAGACCTTATTTACAAAGCTGGTGTTAATCCGGTTGTTAGTTTCCCAGGAGAAGGAACAATTCTTTACGGTGATAAGACCGGTCTTCAGAGACCTTCTGCTTTCGACCGTATTAACGTTCGTAGATTGTTCATTATCCTAGAAAAGGCGATATCGACGGCTGCTAAATATAGTTTATTCGAATTCAACGATTCATTCACAAGGGCGCAATTCAGGACAATGGTTGAGCCATTCCTTAGGGAAGTTAAAGGACGCCGTGGAATATATGACTTTTTGGTTGTATGTGACGAATCGAACAATACACCTCAGGTAATTGACAACAATGAATTTGTAGGTGATATATATATAAAACCCGCGAAATCGATCAACTTCATCCAATTGAATTTCGTCGCCGTTAGAACAGGAGTTGCGTTTGAAGAAGTAGTAGGAAAGTTCTAAATTTATTGTATAAATAATAGAAACAGAAAAGGCAGGTGTTTCAGCACCTGCCAATTCCTAACCACAACAATAAACCAATCTTAAAGTTATGTCTAAAACTATTTATAGTGAAAAATTAAATAAAAAATATAAAGCAGGTGTTGAAATAAAATATATTATACCTGAAGATTTTGTCTATGTATATACAATGTTAGAAAGTAAAAACATACTTTCAATAAACGCTTTAAAAAAACATTATAATCTTTCTTCTCCAACTGTTGTTGAAAGGTGGCTCGATGATGTAGGGTTAGAGATAAAAAAAAATAATGGAAAAAAAGAAATTTATCTTGATTTATTAGAATTTAAGAATAATTGTGAATCTGGTCAGTATTTTATATCTGACATAGCGGTAAAATATAAATTAAGTAATCGAAATATAAATGATATTTGTAAAAGAAACAGCATCAATTTAAGGTTAAAAAAATTTTATAAAAAAGAGAAATTAGTTAAAAGAAAAAAAATAGATAAGGATAAAATTGAATATATCAGAAGTTTATGTAATAATCCTAACGAGACTATAAATAGTCTTTCAAAAAAAATTAATCTTAGTCGATCTCCTATAAATAAAGTCTGTAAGGAGAATAATATATCACTTCCAATTTCTAAATTTAAAAGATGGAAGTATGATTATGAAAAAATTATTAATAATTTGAGTTATTATGTTGAATTAAATAAAACTAAAACACTAAAAGATATTTCAATTATAGAGAATATATCTGTAGAACAGTTAAAAAAAGCCTTTAAAGAAACTGATACAGCAATTATTATTCATTCTTGTAATAAATCTAAAGGTGAGTTAGAAGTTAGAGATTTTATTATATCTTGCGGATTTGAATGTATTTCTACCAAGAAATTATTCAGCGGTAAAAGATTAGAAATAGATTGTTTTGTTCCTTCTTTGAATTTTGGTGTAGAATATTGTGGTGAGTATCATCATCAATTCGATGGAATGAATAAAACCTATCATTTAGATAAGTATAATTGGTGCAAGGAACAAGGAATTGATTTAATAACAATATTCGAACATGAATGGGTACAGAAGAAGGATATTATCAAAAGTATGATAAAAAATAAATTAGGATTATCTACAAGAATATTTGGTAGGAAAACTGTTGGTAAAACTATTTCAAGTTCTGAGGCTAGAGTGTTTCACAAATCTAATCATATTAATGGTTATGTTAATTCAAGTTTAAATTATGGATTATTTCATAACGATATATTAGTATCAGTATTATCTTTATCAAGAACTAGATTTGATAAGAAATATGAATATGAAATAACGAGATTTTCGACTTTTCAAGGACATACGGTAGTTGGGGGTTTTTCTAAACTTCTAAAACTAACAGGTGTTAATTCTTTAATGACCTATGCAGATTTAAGATTTGGGTCAGGTAATGTATATTTAAATAACGGATTTCAAAAATGTTCCTCTACTCCTCCTAATTATTGGTATTTTGATAAAAGAGATTCTGAAGCAACATTCGAGTCAAGAATGAAATATCAGAAAAAGAAGTTGACGAA
>SESB01001974.1_pt1 | contig 12514 bp, 13 predicted proteins | sample 3171441 | NCBI WGS metagenome assembly SESB01 (sample SAMN06051867, study PRJNA518727) | freshwater metagenome | biome: subpolar coniferous forest; feature: holomictic lake; material: water; isolation source: holomictic Lake 227, 6 m depth | place: Canada: near Kenora, Ontario | collected...
TGCATAGAGAAAATCTGAAACAGACATTCGCGTACTCTTTGTTGGCCACCATATTTATATATTTTGGTATATCGGGTGCCCTTATACAGCTACTACCCGACGCTCTTGTGTCGGCTATTTTTACCTGCTTTTCATAAGAGCGGGTTTCGGGAAATTTTCAAACACTTTTTTTGAACGAGAGATTTCATCATCGGTCATTTCGTAATTTACCAGCTCGCCCGAAAAGTATTTTTCATAAGCCCCAAAATCCAGCAGTCCATGACCGCTCCAGTTAACCAGAATCACTTTTTCCTTGCCTTCCAGTTTGGCTTTTTGGGCTTCTTCCAACACACAGGCCAAGGCATGAGTGGTTTCAGGCGCAGGAATAATCCCTTCAGTCCTGGCAAAGGCTATGCCTGCATCATAAGCTTGTATCTGCTGAACAGATCGCGGTGTGATGATACCTTCAACTGCAAGCTGGCTTACTGTAGGCGCCATGCCATGATACCGCAGTCCGCCAGCATGAAACGGCGGTGGAACAAAAGCGTGTCCCAGGCTGTGCATGGCCAGCAGCGGCGTATAGCACGATGTATCCCCGTGGTCATAGACAAAAGGCGCCCGCGTCAGGGTGGGGCAGGCAGCAGGTTCAACCGGATAGATATCAATGTGTTTTCCATTGATTTTATCCAGGATAAAAGGAAACGCAAGCCCGGCGAAATTGCTGCCTCCGCCGGCGCAACCGATGATCACATCCGGATATTCACCGATCTTTTTCAGTTGCTTCTTGGCCTCAAGACCGATGATGGTCTGATGCAGCATTACATGGTTCAGAACACTTCCTAAGGAATAACGGGTTTTGCCGCTCGGGTCGCTGACCGCAGCCTCGATGGCTTCACTGATAGCAATCCCAAGGCTTCCCGGCGTGTTGGGATCTTTCTCCAGAGCATCCCGTCCGGCCTTGGTTTCCATGCTGGGGCTGCCCACACATTTCCCGCCCCAGGTTTCCATCATGGCTTTACGATATGGCTTCTGGTCGAAGCTGACTCTGACCATATACACCTTGCATTCCAGTCCAAACTGACAGCAGGCGAACGATAGTGCGCTTCCCCATTGCCCAGCGCCGGTTTCAGTAGTTAATCTTTCGATGCCGAAGATTTTATTGTAATAGGCTTGGGGAACTGCGGTGTTGGGTTTGTGGCTTCCCGGCGGACTTACACTTTCGTTTTTAAAATAGATTCGCGCCGGGGTATCCAGTGCCTTTTCCAGAGAGAGCGCCCTGACCAGGGGAGAAGGCCGCCAGATGCGGTAAACATCCAGAACAGGTTCAGGGATGTCAATCCATCGGTCCGTACTGACCTCCTGTTCAATCAGGTTCATGGGAAATACAGGGGCCAGATCTTCAGGCCGAATGGGTTTTCCATCCGGACCCAGCGGGGGATTCATCTTGATGTCTGCAAGAATGTTGTACCATTGGCGGGGCATTTCATCCTCGGTTAACATTATTTTTCTGTCGTTCATGAATTACTCCTTTTTCTGTTGTTCATGTTTCGTCTTGTTCAATGTCAATGACTTGTTCGTATTGTTAGCGGATCAGGGTTCTCCTGGGTTTTTTCGGTGCAGGAATTTGGGATTCCTTGGATTGCTGTTCAGAACCGTCGTCCTCCATCGGAAAAAATTCAGGTTCAGGTTCAACGGAAAAATCCGGAACATCTTCATCCCCATCAAGATCGGAATCCTGGCCGGACAGATCGGGTTCAGGCATGTCCGGAATGAACTTGCAGTTCTCACTGACCGGAATGGATATATCTTCTGTCTCCATTGCTAAGCGAATGCTGTCCAGGATGCCGTTCACGAAAGCACCGGATTCTTCGGAACCGAATTTTTTCCCAAGATCAATGGCCTCATTGATGGATACTTTGCAGGGAATGTCTTTGCAGCACAGCATCTCAAAAATGGCCACTCTCATAATGTTCCGGTCAACACCGGACATACGGCTGATTTTCCAGTTATTCGAAAAGCGCTCCATCAGGGCGTCAATTTCAGATCTGGCGGATGAAACCCCGCGGACGAGATTCAAGAAAAATGGTCGAACCTGAGATGACGGCAGAAAATTCTCGCAGAAAAGTGATAATTTCTCTTCTGCGAAAATGTCATTCATATCCATAAAAAAAAGCGCCTGAATTGCAAGCTCCCGCGATTTGCGACGATTTCCCATAAGTGTCTCTATACCTGGTCTATGTCCTGGATCAAATTAGCCATTTCAATAGCGGATATCGCTGCATGCCATCCCTTGTTTCCGGCCTTTGTGCCGGCGCGTTCAATGGCCTGTTCGATGGTATCGGTCGTAACGATTCCAAAAATCACGGGGATTTCAAACTCAAGACTGACCATGGCAATGCCTTTTGTAACTTCGGCGCTAACATACTCAAAATGTGGCGTAGCCCCGCGAATGACTGCCCCAAGACAGATGATCGCATGATATTTTCCTTTTTTAGCCATTTTTTTTGCAACAAGCGGGATCTCAAAAGCGCCCGGCACTTTGACAATATCAATGTCAAGGGTTTCTGCGCCTGAACGGATAAGGGCATCTACAGCCCCTCCCACCAATCTGTCGGTAATAAAATCATTGAATCTGCTGACCACGATGGCAAATTTTTTCCCTTCGGCAAGCAGCTTGGCTTCGATAATGTTGGGCATGAAGAAAGTCCTCCTTAATGGGTTTCGTCGATATGCAGCAGATGCCCCATCTTGGATTTTTTGCACTCCAGGTAGCACCGGTTGAATTCATTAGGCTCGATTTCAATGGGAATCTGTTCAATAATGCTCAGACCATACCCGTCAAGACCGATGATTTTTTTTGGGTTATTGGTGAGGAGTCTCATTTTTTTAACGCCAAGATCAACCAGCACCTGAGCGCCAATGCCATAATTTCGCATGTCCGCCTGAAACCCGAGTTCAAGGTTGGCCTCAACCGTATCCATCCCCTGGTCCTGCAGAACATACGCCTTTAATTTGTTGACAAGGCCGATCCCCCTTCCTTCCTGCCGCATGTAAAGCAGAATACCGGAGCCCTCCCTATTCATCATTTCCATGGCCTTATGCAGTTGATCGCCGCAGTCGCATCGCATGGAGCCAAACACATCACCTGTCAGGCATTCGGAGTGAACCCGAACCAGAATCGGGCGATTGGGAGATATCTCCCCTTTGATCAATGCAACATGCAGCAGATCATCAACATCGTTTTCGTAAACAACCACGTTGAACTCACCGGCAAAGGCTGTGGGAATGACAGCTTCCGCAGATCTGTGGACAAAGGATTCCATCCGCATCCGGTATTCGATAAGGTCGGCGATAGTACAGATGCCGATGTCATGTTCCTTGCTGAATATTTCAAGTGAAGGCATTCTGGACATCGATCCGTCTTCATCCATAATTTCACAGATGACACCTGCCGACTTTAAACCGGCCAACCTGGCCAGGTCAACAGAGCCTTCGGTCTGTCCGGCTCGCACCATCACCCCGCCTTTTCTGGCCCGTAACGGAAAAACGTGTCCGGGCCTTACCAGATCGCTGGGTTTGGCATCATCTGCAATTGCAGTCAGGATGGTGGTGGCGCGGTCAGCCGCCGAGATGCCTGTTGTCACGCCGCGCCGGGCTTCAATGGACACGGTAAATCCCGTATTGAACGGTGATGTGTTGTCCTTGACCATCATCGGCAGATTCAGTTTGTCCAGCTTTTCGCCCGTCATCGACAGGCAGATCAGACCTCGACCATACCTGGCCATAAAATTGATGATTTCCGGAGTAACTTTTTCAGCCGCGATGGTTAAATCGCCTTCATTTTCCCGATCTTCATCATCTACCAGAATCACCATCTTTCCGGCTTTTATATCTCCAATCGCTTGTTCTATTGATATCAGTGACATTTCGTAAAATTATTCTCCTTAAAATAATTTGCATGGACAGTCTTATCTTTTGGTCAGGATGGACAAGGTAATGGAAAAACAAAATTGAAAGATTCTTTTTTATCTTGGCCAAAAGATAAGACTGGCATGTATATCTATATGAATTTATAAGAAACCGGATCTGGCTAAAAACTGCATATCCAGGCCAGTAGTGGTTTCAGGTTCCTGTGATTGATTATGCGGCATTAAAAACCGCTCCACATATTTTCCGATCATATCGGTTTCAATGTTCACCGGAGAGCCGGCGGCCTTAAACCCGATGGTGGTGAGTCCGGATGTGTGTGGAATGATACTGACTTCAAAACTTCCTGCTGAACACTTGTTGATGGTCAGGCTGATGCCATCCACGGCAACAGAGCCTTTTTGAATCATGTAACGCGAGAGTGAGTCCGGAACTTTAATAATGACGATCACGGCGTTTCCGGCGGTTTTTTTCTGCTCTATGGTTCCAATGCCATCTACATGGCCGGAAACCAAATGGCCATCCAGGCGGTCGGAAAGCCTAAGCGCACGTTCCAGATTGACCCTCTCGCCAACTTTAGCCTTCCCGAATGTTGTCCTGTCAAGGGTTTCGGGAGATACATCCGCCATCAAACGGCGGAGGCCTATTTCCACTGCTGTCAGGCAGGCGCCGTTGACAGCGATGCTGTCGCCGATCCTACTGTGCGACAGATCAAAATCGGCAGTAACGCCAAGGCGTCTGCCTCTTCCCGAAGCCTGAATTGCGTCAATTGTCCCCATACCTTCAATGATACCCGTAAACATTATATATATCCTTCAATGAGGATGTCATTGTCAAACTGCCGGACCGAAACAGTGGTCACCGGAATGCAGTCTATCATGAATTCGGGACCGGGCCCCTTGCAGATCGGAACACCATCATCACCGCCCAAAATCTTTGGGGCGTAAAAAAAGAGAACCTTATCCACGATTCCAGCGGCCAGAGAAGCGGCAATCACCCGGCTGCCGCCTTCTATCAAAAGACTGGTCACTCCCATAAGGCCAAGGATATCCATCAGGGCATTCAGATCAATCAGTCCGTTTTGAAGCGGGGATTCCAGTATTCGGACTTTTTGATTCCGGGTCAGAACATTTCGCCGCTCCGTGTCGATCGGTCCGGTGACTATAATGGTTTCAGCATCAGATTCGTGGTGAAGCGCACTGGAATCATCCGGAATAGTCAGATGGGTATCCAGAATGATCCTTATGGGATCTTTTGGTTTTCGGCCATCAGGAGAGGCGGGGATTCGAGTCGTCAACCTGGGGTTGTCTATTTTTACGGTTTCCACGCCGACCAGGATAGCGTCATAATCGTGCCGCAGACTGTGAACAAATGCTCTGGATGCCTCTCCCGTAACCCATCTGGAGTCCCCGGTTCGTGTCGCAAGTCTGCCATCCAGTGTAGCGGCGCATTTCAGGGTCACAAAAGGTCTGCGGGTAGTAATGTATTTGATAAACGATTCATTCAGCCGTCTTGCCTGATCTTCACATACGCCTGTCGTAACCCGAACGCCTCTTGAAGTCAGATGTTTGTTGCCGCCGCCCTTAACCCCTGGATTGGGGTCCTGCATGGCGACCACGACATGAGCAATTCCAGCATCCAGGATTTTTTGCGTACAGGGCGGGGTTCGACCGACATGATTGCAGGGTTCAAGTGTAACAAACAGGGTCGCCCCCCTTGCAGCCAGCCCCGCATCATTGATGGCATGGACTTCAGCGTGGGGTCCGCCAACTGACTGGTGATAGCCCTGTCCGACTACCCTGCCGTCAGAATCAACAACTACAGCCCCTACCATGGGATTGGGAGATGTATATCCCGCCCCTTTTGCAGCAAGTTCAAGAGCAATTTGCATGTATGCGTCGGGGGTCTTCACGGCCGGTGATTTTCCAGCATCAACTTCAGTTCCTGAACAAACTCGTTCACATCTTTAAATTCCCTATAGACAGAGGCAAATCGGACATAAGCAATCTCGTCCAGATCATGCAGCCGGTTTATAACCCGTTCTCCCACGATGGAGGATGATATTTCCTTCTTGCCTGTTTCACGAAGCTCCTGTTCAATTTCATCCAGAAAATCCTCAATACTGTTCATGCTGACGTTGCGTTTTTCGCAGGCTTTGGTAATGCCGATCCGAATTTTATCCCGGTTGAATTCTTCCCGTCGGCCATCTTTCTTGATAATCATCAAGGGGATTTCTTCAATCCGCTCGTAGGTTGTAAATCGCCGGTTGCATGCCAGGCATTCTCTTCGCCGCCGAATCACATACCCTTCCTTGCTCAACCTGGAGTCAATGACTTTATTTTCCGTATCTGCGCAAAAAGGACATTTCATTCAGCTTACTCCCGTCAAAATAGTGTTAATCTTAAAATTTAAAACTGCTTTAATTTCTGAATAACCTCAATACCAGCCTCGCCGAGCATCGTTAACGACAGTTCGTCTGCGTAGCCTTCCTGATAGTATATCCGGCAAATCCCCGCATTGATGATCATCTTGGTGCAGATGGAGCAGGGAAGATTTGTACAATACAACACCGAGTTATTGATGGAGAAACTATGATAGGCCGCCTGAATGATGGCATTTTGTTCCGCATGAATCCCTCGGCACAGTTCATGCCTCTGGCCTGATGCCACCATAAGTTTTTCTCTGAGGCATCCGATATCCAGACAGTGAGCCATACCCGACGGGGCGCCATTGTAGCCCGTTGAGAGAATGCGTTTGTCCTTGACAATAACAGCGCCCACGGAACGTCTTCGACATGTGGAACGACTGGCGACCAGCCTGGCGATATCCATGAAGTAGGTTTCCCACGAAGGCCGGCTTTCGCCTTTTATTGCGGCTGCATCTTTTTTAGTATCCCTGTCTGTCATTTCCTCCATGTACATGCCTTTTCTTAAAAATTGATCTCAGCGCCCCAACCCTCCTCCGTTTGGGAGGGAGTTTATGGAAATCGCAGATTATGACCATTCACAGTACAATTTCCACCTTTGTAAAAAAGGTGGAATCATTTTGCTTGATAAATCGGAAATGCCTGGCAGAGATCATGAACTTTTTTTCGTGTCTGTGCAATGACTGTTTCCTCATAAGGTTTTTTCAGCACAGCAACGATCAGTTCCGCGATAACTGTCATTTCCGATGCCTTCATGCCCCTGGTGGTTACGGCAGGGGTGCCGATGCGAATTCCGCTAGTTACTTGCGGGCTTCGGGTTTCAAACGGGATCGAATTCTTGTTGACCGTTATTCCGGATTGTCCCAAAGCGATTTCTGCGTCTTTGCCGGTGATGTTCAGATTAGTTAAATCCAATAGCATCATGTGGTTGTCTGTACCGTTCGATACCAGGTTGACACCATGCTCCATCAGGGAAGCGGAAAGGGTTTTGGCATTGGTCAGTGTGTCCTGCTGATAGGACTTGAATTCATCCGTCAACGCCAGTTTGAAAGCAACGGCTTTTGCTGCAATGACATGCATGAGCGGGCCGCCCTGAATGCCTGGAAAAACCTGTCGGTTAAGTTTGTCGCTACAAGGTGTTACCGATACGATCAAACCGCCGCGAGGACCCCTGAGGGTCTTATGGGTGGTTGAGGTAACGACATCTGCATGGGGAACAGGAGAAGGATGCAGGCCTGTGGCGACAAGGCCCGCGATATGAGCCATATCCACCATCAAATAGGCGCCAACAGATCTGGCGATGCGGGCAAAAGCCTCAAAATCAATAGTTCGGGAATATGCGCTGGCGCCAGCGATAATCATGTTGGGTTTGATTTTTTTTGCAATATCCTCAACAGCATCATAATCAATGCATCCGGTCCGGGGATCAACTCCGTAATGAGCGGTCTTGTAAAGCCTGCCTGAAAAACTGACCGGACTTCCATGCGTCAGATGCCCCCCATGGGAAAGGTTCATGCCCAAAATTGTATCTCCGGGATTTAGAAAAGCAAAATATACGGCCATGTTGGCCTGAGATCCCGAATGGGGCTGAACATTGGCGTAGGTGGAATGAAAAAGCTGGTTGGCTCTTTCGATGGCCAGGTTTTCCGCCACATCAACCCATTCGCATCCGCCGTAATACCGCTTATCCGGATACCCTTCCGCATATTTATTGGTCAATACACTTCCCTGGGCATCCATAACAGCTTGACTGGCGATGTTTTCCGAAGCAATCAGCTCCAGCGTATTCTCCTGCCTTTCATACTCCTTGGCAATCACCCTTGCAATATCTGGGTCAATGCGTTCGATGGTGGATAATATCAAGTGGTACCTCTGTCGAAATAGTTTCAGGTTTTAAGTTTCATCAGGCAATAGTAGTGGCGAATCTTGTATTCGCCTTTCGATAGGGCGAATACAAGATTCGCCACTACGCCCTGATTTACAGCATCCCATGTTCTCAAATTTGTCGAGCCTCAGTTGATGTCTTCCGCCTTCAAAAGGCGTTTCCAGCCACGCGGTAACGATCTCCCTTGCCAGAACATCCCCGATAACCCGCCCTCCCATGACCAGGATATTGGCATTGTTGTGGCGCCTGCTCATGATGGCGGAGAACAGGTCGTTGCATAAGGCTGCCCGGACATGCGGAAATTTATTGGCTACAATGGACATTCCCAGTCCGGTTCCACAAAGCAGAACGCCACGAAAATATTCTCCGGCTGAAACAGCACCGGCCACCTTAAATCCGAATTCAGGATAATCGACCGATTCGATGCTATGTGCGCCAACATCTTTAATTTCAATACCTTTTTGTATTATAAGCTCTTTCAGGTATTCTTTTAAATTGTACGCCGCATGATCACTGCCCATGATAATGGGCGTTCTGTTATCTTCCATTATTGTCTTCCTGCAGAGAGAAATTAACTGTATAATGGATTTTTTATTGAAATATTCCAAAATCCATTTACAATAAATAATATAAAATCACCAAAAAGACAATAATATCTCTTTCATGTCACCCGATTATGATCTATCCGGCAACGGCTTTTCTGATAACCAGGAAAAATATGGCTAAAAAAAGTGGTAAATCGGTTAGTTTTGATGCGATGATAAAGTTTTTCATGATTCGCTTTCAAATTCCAACCCGACAGGATATTCAAAAAATTGTGAACCGGCTGGATCAACTGGAAAAGACCATCGAAAAGAACACCTTTTGCGGAAAACCCAGACGTTCCGGGAGTTCAAATGTTGGCGGCGGCAACACCCGAATATCCGGTTCCGTTCAAGCATCGAATGCTTCAGATATTATCCTGAAAGCCATCAAGGGTTCTGTTCAAGGCTTGGGCTATGCTGGAATATCCGAAATAACGGATTTCGATGAAAAAAAAATCCGGAATGTTCTGCATCGGCTTCATAAAACCGGAAAGATACAGCGCAAGCGAAGGGGTCTGTATGTCGCAGTTGACTAATCCAATTCTTCAGAGAGCAAAATGGCTTCCGCCACGCTGCGCATGGATTTTCGGGTGGTCATGCTTCGCTTCTGAATCCAGCGATATGCCTGTTCCCCTGTTTTATCCCTGCGCAACATGAGAATCTCCTTTGCCCGTTCAACGAGTTTTCGTGTTTCCAGCTCCTCCTGAATCACCCGGGTTTTTACCATCAACTCGGTGTTTACGATGGCGACCGCCGCCTGATTGGCAACGGTTTGGATCAGATTGACCTCGGTTTCAGAAAATGTGTGGGGCTTGGCGGTAAAACAGTTGAGGACACCGATGACTTTTTCATTCTTGACCTGAAGCGGAACGCTGACCATGGATACCAGGTGCAGGCGCTTGGCCATGTCTTTTTCTTTGAAGCGAGGTTCCTTGAGGACATTCAAAATGATCACGGGTTTTTTATGTGTGGCCACATATCCCACAATCCCTTCATCCATGCTCAGAGATCTGTCCTTGAGATAATCCGGATCAATAGCCTGGGTGGCAGTCAGCCGGATTTTTAATGGATCTGAGCCTTCATCAATCAGCCACAACGAACAGATTTCCACACCCGTGACCTTGGCGGTTACCATGACGATCAGTTTCAGAATGTCTTCCTGATAAAGATCCGAGGTAATGGCCCGGCTGATGTCCATGATGCCTTTGATGTACTTGTCGTAGGTCTGTGAAGCCAGTTTTTCCATAATATGTTGCTATCCTGTAAAGAAAGGGTTTATAAACCATGAATAGTGAAAATAGTTTTAAGTTTTAAGTACCATATTTTAAGTGTTAATCCTAAAAATTGATACTGCTTTAAAGCATCTATTGCTGTCTATAAGAGTCGAAACACATCACCTGTCACCCGTACATAGCGTCGCCCCCTCACACGGGGGCGTGGACTGAAACAAACGAATAAACATGCAGAATACTTATACAGATGAAATAAACCGGCGCAGAACCTTTGGCATTATCAGCCACCCCGATGCCGGAAAAACCACATTAACCGAAAAGCTCCTCCTGTTCGGCGGCGCCATTCAGTTGGCTGGAGCCGTCAAGGCCAGAAAGGCCGCCAGACATGCCACCAGCGACTGGATGTCTGTTGAAAAAGAACGGGGAATTTCCGTAACCACATCGGTCATGAAATTCAACTACCGGGATTATGAAATCAACCTGCTGGACACGCCCGGACATCAGGATTTTTCCGAAGACACCTACAGGGTTCTCACTGCTGTGGACAGCGCGCTCATGGTCATAGACAGCGCCAAAGGTGTTGAGCCTCAGACTGAAAAGCTGATGGCGGTCTGCCGCATGAGAAATACCCCCATCATTACATTTATCAACAAGATGGACCGGGAAGGGATTGCCCCCCTTGACCTTCTGGAAGACATCGAGAACCGGCTTCAAATCGAATGCTCGCCGCTTTCCTGGCCTGTAGGTTCCGGAAAACGGTTCAGAGGCGTTTATAACCTTTACCGTAAATCGCTTCATCTGTTTACACCCGGAAGAGAAGTCCGCCAGCAGGACGGAATCGTCATTGAAGACATTCTGGATACCCGATTGGATGCGTTGCTCGGAGAACAAGCCAAGGAGCTGCGCGATGACATCGACCTTCTTGTGGGTGCGGCCAACCCCTTTGTTCCGTCCGAGTACCTCAAGGGAAACCAGAGTCCGGTTTTTTTCGGTAGCGCCGTAAATAACTTTGGTGTTCAGGAATTGCTGGAATCCTTTGTTGAAATGGCTCCCGGTCCCCGGCCCAGACAGACGACAACGCGGGAAGTTTATCCGGATGAAGCCGACTTTTCAGGCTTTGTGTTTAAAATCCAGGCCAACATGGATCCGGCGCATCGGGACCGGATTGCTTTTTTAAGAATCTGCTCCGGTAAATTTACGCGGGGTATGAAGGTTCTCCATCACCGGATCGGAAAAGAGCTGGCCCTTTCCAATGCCACAATTTTCATGGCTCAGGACAGAGCCCATGTCGAAGAGGCTTATCCAGGAGACATCATTGGCATTCACAATCATGGCACCATCAAGGTCGGCGATACATTTACGATCAAAGAGCCGCTGAAATTCACCGGTATTCCCAATTTTGCTCCGGAACATTTCCGAAGGGTGCGCCTTAAAAATCCACTCAAGACCAAGCAACTGACCAAGGGACTTTATCAGTTGGCCGAAGAGGGTGCTGTTCAGGTATTTCGCCCGAAACTGGACAACAGCTATATTCTGGGCGCTGTCGGCATTCTTCAGTTTGATGTGACCATGGCCAGGTTAAAGGATGAATACGGGGTCGATGCCGTGTATGAGTCCGTCGAATATGCAACCGCCCGCTGGATTTACTGTCCCGACAAAAACCGGCTGGCTGTTTTTGAGAGAGAAAATCTGGCGCAGCTTGCCAATGACGCCGAAGGTCAGTTGGCATACCTTGCCAGAAGCGAATGGAGCTTGGGATACGAGATGGAGCAGTGGCCGGATGTCGAATTTCTCAAGACCCGTGAGCATGGCCAGTGACTCCTGATCCCTAACTTGCGACTCCTTTTAGATAGAATGCCTCAATAAATTTTTGTAAATACGCCGCATACTGATCGACCGAAACATCTTTTCTGGCGTGTCTGCTGCGTTTGAGGTACCAGTCCTGAAGCATGGCCAGAATGATGCCCGCCCCCAACTGCGGGTCATGCAGACTAAAAACGCCTTCCTGCTGGCCCTGAACCAGAATATCACCGATCATTTTTTCGGTCGCCAGATCGCTGGCCACGGCTTTTTCTTTTTCCGTCCGAGGCAGGTTTTTGGCTTCCATAAAAGAAAAATAGAACCATGGCTGCATGGCCTCGCTCAGATAGAGATGGGTTAGAATGACTATGCGCAGTTTCGACACAGGATCACTTTCATCAGCAACGCATTCTTCCAGTATGTGTGCAAAAAAACTGCAGTGCTGCTCCTGAAGGGTTGTCAGGAGTTCTTCTTTGCTGGCAAAATATGTATAAAGCGAGCCCATGCTCATGCCGGTTTCACAGCTAAGGTCCCGCATGGTCATGGACTGAAAGCCTTTTTTGTTGGCAATCTTGAGGGTGGCGTCATAAATAATGTATAGATTCTTTACTGCCGTGGCTTCTTTTTTAATGTGAATTGTTTTTCGATTTTCGAGATAGGTTTTTCGGCTGATGTCCTGCCT
>SESB01001978.1_pt1 | contig 12495 bp, 13 predicted proteins | sample 3171441 | NCBI WGS metagenome assembly SESB01 (sample SAMN06051867, study PRJNA518727) | freshwater metagenome | biome: subpolar coniferous forest; feature: holomictic lake; material: water; isolation source: holomictic Lake 227, 6 m depth | place: Canada: near Kenora, Ontario | collected...
GTTTTTCAAACCATAATGATTTTCTATTACTGAATGTTTATAGGATAATAGACGTTTGTTAAATTAAATCATCAAGCAAAATAGAATAGCTTGTAAAAATATCACGAGTGAGGATTCATGAAGATAGCTGTTGCTGGCACGGGTTATGTGGGACTTTCAATGGCAGTTTTACTGTCTCAGCACAATGAAGTGGTTGCCCTTGATATTGTTCCTGAAAAAGTGGCCCTGTTAAATCTTAAGCAATCACCCATAGAGGACGATGAAATTGAAGACTTTCTGAGTCACAAGACGCTTAATTTTAGAGCAACACTGGATAAACAAGAAGCTTACACTAATGCGGATTTTGTCGTTATTGCAACGCCAACCGATTACGACCCTGAGACCAGTTATTTCAATACCCACTCAATTGAAGCAGTGATACAGGATGTCACGGCAATTAATCCAGAGGCGGTGATGATCATTAAGTCAACGGTTCCGGTAGGGTATACAGCCAAAGCCAAAGCCAAATTCAATTGTGATAATCTTATTTTTTCACCCGAGTTTCTGCGAGAAGGTCGGGCGCTTTATGACAATCTACACCCTTCACGTATTGTAGTAGGCGAAAAGTCCGAACGGGCTCAAGCGTTTGCAAATCTACTTAAACAAGGGGCGGTTAAACAATCCATTGATGTTTTATTAACCGGCTCAACAGAGGCAGAAGCCATTAAGTTGTTTGCGAATACTTACCTGGCGATGCGAGTGGCCTATTTTAATGAACTGGATACGTATGCAGCAACCCATGGTTTAGACACAAAACAAATTATCCAAGGGGTTAGTTTAGATCCACGTATTGGAGATTTTTATAATAACCCATCCTTCGGTTATGGCGGTTATTGTTTACCGAAAGATACCAAACAATTGTTGGCTAATTATCAAAATGTCCCCCAGAACTTAATGCACGCGATTGTTGAAGCCAATTCGACCCGTAAGGATTTTATCGCTGATAGCATCCTTAAGCTCAAGCCTAAAGTAGTGGGTATTCATCGTTTGATCATGAAGGCAGGGTCTGATAATTTTAGAGCCTCCAGTATTCAAGGGATTATGAAACGTATCAAAGCAAAAGGTGTTGAAGTTATTGTTTATGAACCCGTTATTACAGAATCAAGGTTTTTCCGCTCTAGAGTTGTCAACGATCTGGTTCAATTTAAAAATGAATCCGATGTGATTGTGGCAAACCGGATTACCGAAGATCTACAAGATGTTGCAGATAAAGTCTATAGTCGTGATTTATTTGGGAAGGACTAACCAGAACTTCGAAAGCGTTACTTATCCTGAAACTTTACATTGAATAGTCAATGCGCTTAACTCTGCAGCAACAATCTGTTATACGGACTACCCTTAATGAAACTTTTGGCGAACAAGCTAATATTTGGCTGTTCGGCTCTCGGGTAGATGATAACAAGCGTGGTGGAGATATTGATTTGCTGATAGAAACTAAAGAGTCAGATGTGAATACGATTGTGCATGCTGAGCTGGCTTTTTTGACGAAATTACAAATGAAATTGGGCGAGCAAAAGATAGATGTATTAATTGATTATCCAACCCGTCAATATACGCCTCCTATTTTTGCTATAGCCAAGGAAACAGGTATTCAACTATGATCAATGACAACTCATTGTTACTATTGCAGGACGCGTGGCGCGAATGTGAAAGGCATATTTATCACCTTTTTTATGCAATGCTGTCTATTCGTAAATTTATGCCTTTAACTGAAAAATCGTATATCAACTTAACTGATGAAGAAATACAAGACATAGATCACGTTATACTAAATTACAGGATACGATGGGCAATCGCTTATTTCCAGGGATTTTAAACTATTTAAACGAGCAATTTGAAGAGCGGCCAATGCTGGACAAACTTAACAGATTAGAAAAGCTTGGATATATTGACAATGTTGAAAATTGGCAGGTGGTTAGAAATATTAGAAACAAATTTGCCCATGATTATCCAGACGATCCAGATAAAAATCTTGCTCATTTAAATGTCGCCTTGGAGTCTGTAACAACCCTATATAACATCTTAAGCACTATTAATAAGCAATTAAAAGATTCATATCCACTGCTTCAATTGGGTAAAGATTTACCTGAGTATTCATAATTAGCATTTCACTTTTCCTGTTAAAATCTCTGACTGGATTCTATTGTTTCTTATCTTAAAATTTAGATTAAATAGTCAATGCGCTTAACCGAGTTTGAAATTAACGTTATAAAACAATCAGCCAATGAGATATTTGGCTCAGACGTTCAGGTGTATTTGTTTGGTAGTCGGGTAGATGATACTAAAAAAGGTGGAGACATCGATTTGTATATCAAAACTAAAGTGGGTAATGATTTAAGACATAAAATTAAATTTTTAGTATTGCTTGAACAAGAGTTAGGTGAGCAAAAAATAGATATTGTTTTTGCTGAAGATCAAAGTCGACCGATTGAACAACAAGCCATACTGCATGGAATATGCTTATGATTAATCCAAGAATGGACAAGCTTATTGCTGAATGCGATAAGCATGTTAAAAGAATGAGTTATGCCTATTTAAAAATGGCATTATTTATGCCATTAGATATAAATCGATATCAGCAACTTTCTGATGATGAAGTTGAGCACATCGATCAATTTTTGTTTCGGTTTTCAAAATTGCAAGATGCAATGGGTGAGAAATTATTTGTATTGATGTTAGAGTTTTTGCAAGAAGAAAATCCTAAATCAAAACCTTTTATTAATACGCTTAACAGGCTAGAGCAGATTGGATTATTAGAAAATAAAAATACTTGGTTAGAACTTAGAAAAATTAGAAATAATATTGCTCATCAGTATGAAGATGAACCTAAGCAGGCATCAGAAGCGCTAAATGCTATTTTCGCAGTAAAACCCACTTTAGAAAGTATTTATCAGCTTATAAAAACACGATATGTTGAGATGCGAGATAGTGCAGGCAACGCGCCTGTAAATTGACTATTTATGCGCATAACTAAACAACAATCTGCTATACGTAGTAGTGTCCCTGAAACTTTATCAATAAACTTTCTTTACCTTGATTAAACGCTTAAAACATCTTACCCAAACAGTTAAAAATCATCAGGGATTTCGTCGCTATTTTGCAAATACTTCATGGCTGTTTGCAGAACAACTCTTGCGCATGGTTGCAGGTTTATTGGTGGGGATTTGGGTCGCGCGTTATTTAGGGCCTGAACAATTTGGGATATTTAGCTATGCCATTGCTTTTACTTCTTTATTTAATAGTATCGCAAAATTAGGCTTGGATGGCATTATTGTTCGTGATTTAGTTAAAGAAGCTGAGAAAAGAGATATTTATCTAGGCACTGCTTTCTGGTTAAAGCTGCTAGGCGCTTTACTTATGTTAGGCATTGTTGCTATTGCCATGCAATTAACCTCGAGTGATCCCCTGACAAACTTATATATACTGATTATTGCCAGTGGGGCAATTTTTCAGTCATTTGAAGTGGTTGATTTTTATTTTCAGTCAAAAGTGCTTTCCAAGTTTGTATCGATCTGTAAAATGGCGCAACTGTTTATCTCATCTTTACTTAAGCTGTACTTTATTTATACAGGAGCAGAGTTGATTTACTTTGTTCTTGTTACATTGCTTGATCAAGTAACACTCGCGCTGTCATTGTATATTGCCTATCGTTTCCAAGAGCTGGGCAGTTTTTATGTGCACTTTAATAAAGCCATCGCCAAACAACTTCTTAAAGACAGTTGGCCGCTCATTTTCAGTGGCTTAGTTATCATGATTTATATGCGTATCGATCAGATCATGATCAAAGAAATGTTGGGAGAAAGGGATGTTGGGCTTTTTTCTGCAGCAGTAAGGCTCAGTGAAGTCTGGTATTTTATTCCGGTGATTATTTCCACATCACTTTTTCCATCTATTGTGAATGCAAAAAAAATAAGTGATAAGTTGTATGATACAAGGCTTCGACGTTTATATACCTTCATGATTTGGCTAGCAATAATGATTGCATTACCTATGACATTTCTGAGTAATTGGCTGGTAACGCTTTTATATGGCGAGGCTTATAGAGAAGCAGGGCAAATATTAATGATACATATTTGGGCGGGTGTATTTGTGTTTATGGGTGTAGCTAGTTCTAAATGGTTTATCAGTGAGGGCTTACAACGGCATTTGACCATTAATACGGTAGCAGGAGCCATTATGAATATTTTATTAAATATATTCTTAATACCAAAATACGGAATATACGGGGCTGCAATAGCAACCGTTATGTCTCAGGCTTTAGCCTCTTATTTTATGAATATCTTGTTCAAACTAACCCGTTTGAATTTTTTTCGATTAACCCGCTCAGTTGTTTTCTTTTAACTTAAAGTAATAAAAAGAATAAATGATCAAACTCTTTCTTGGGGCATGGTTGAATGCTTGATTTTCAATTAAATATACCTGTTGCCTTTATTATTTTCAATCGGCCTGAAACCACCGCCAGGGTTTTTGCCGAGATTGCCAAAGCCAAGCCAGCTAAGTTACTGGTTGTGGCTGATGGTCCGAGAACTGATAAAGCAGGTGAAGTTGAAAAAGTGGCTGCAACCCGAGCTATTATTGATCAGGTAGATTGGGACTGCGAAGTGCTAACTCATTACTCTGACGTAAATTTGGGCTGTAAAATTCGACCCGCCACTGGCATCGACTGGGTGTTTGATCAAGTTGAAGAAGCGATTATTCTTGAAGATGATTGCTTGCCTGATCCAACATTTTTTAGATATTGCCAAGAGTTACTTGAGCGCTATCGTTACGATCAGCGCATCGCCATGATCAGTGGTGATAACTTCCAGTTTGGTTATCGGCGCAATGATGACAGCTACTACTATTCCCGGTACACTCATATCTGGGGCTGGGCTTCATGGCGTGATCGTTGGCAAAACATCCATGATCTTAAATTGGCGGATTGGCCAAAAGTGAGAGATGAAGGTTTGATTTACGATATGTTGCCAAATAAGAAAGAAGCTGACTATTGGGCCGCTATTTTTGAACGTGTTTATCGCGGAGAACTTAATTCTTGTTGGGATTATCAATGGACATTCGCCTGCTGGTTACAAGGTAGATTAACAGTTTTGCCAAATCAGAATCTCGTTTCAAATATTGGTTTTGGAGTGGATGCTACCCATACGACCACCGTATGTGAATTAGCAAATTTACCGGTAGAAACACTGAGTTTCCCTCTGGTGCATCCAATCGGTGTGATCGGTAATCAAACGTTAGATAATCGTGCTTTCAGACGTATATTTTGCCGGCCATTTTCTTTGCGGTTGAAAAATAAGGTGGCAAGAAGGGTTAGGAGTTTCCGTGGACAATAATCAGACCGTTACAACGGATATCAGGCTTTGGGGGATTTCCTTGCCGTTCAATATTTTGTCACTAGGCGATATTGCTTATTTAGAAGGTGTCTCAAGAATGGAACGTCCATCGGTAGAATGGATTTGGCAAGAAATGGATCGTATTTGGGATGCTCTAGGTCTTGATAACCGAGTGGCTTTGCAAGGCCAAGCGATAGGCGATTTTTATTCACACCCCATTTGGGTGGTTAACGGCGTATTCACAGCAACTGATCCCGTTTCAATTCAGCATAGAGACGCTATTGCATTGTTTGTCAGTCAGTTAGGTGTTGAACGTATTGCTGATTATGGGGGTGGTTTTGGTGAATTAGCGCAGAAGTTGAGTGCTGTTGATTCTAAAATACATATAGATATCGTGGAACCTTATCCTTCAACGCTGGGAATACAAAGAATTAAGCAGGGTACTCATATTAGATTTATAAAAGACTTCGAAAACCAGTATGACTGTGTTATTGCTCAGGATGTTCTTGAGCATATAGAACGTCCTTTGGAATTGGTTGAGCAGTTGGTGGCAGCAACAAAATTAGGTGGGTATCTTATTTTTGCAAATTGTTTTTATCCTGTGATTAAGTGTCACTTGCCTTCAACTTTCTATCTTAGACATACTTTCAAATGGGTTATGCGGGGGGCGGGACTTGAGTTTATAGGGCAAGTCGCAGGCGTGAATCATGCGATGATTTTTCGGCGCGTAGGAAATGTTAATAAAACCAGTTTCAAATTCCTTGAAAGTATTGCAAAGTTTGTTGGTCCATCCGTTAATATGGCTCGTTATCAGTTGGGTATTTAATGTCTAGACTTGTAATGAAATGAAATCATTAATACTTTCTTCTTCCGATACTATGGGTGGTGCATCCCGTGCTGCTACAAGGTTACATAAAGCATTAATGGAAAGTAATGCTCAAAATCGTATGCTTGTAGCAGCCAAGAAGTCGGGTCTTTCTTCGGTGGATACTGCTCAAGGCAACATTAGTCAGGCATTAAGAATGTTAAGACTCATTCTTGGCGTTCAGTTGATGCGCTGTCAGAAATCATCCAATTCAATACATCACTCACCAGCAATTTTACCTTCAGGGCTAGTGAGTAAGATCAATAATTCGGATACTGATGTGTTGAATTTGCATTGGATAAATGACGAGTTTTTATCTATTGAGGATATAGGGCATCTGCGAAAACCCATCGTCATAACGTTACATGATATGTGGGCGTTTTGTGGTTCTGAGCACTATGCACCAGACGGTATAAAAGCGCGTTGGAGGATGGGTTATTCACCTGATAATTGTCCAGAAGATCATAGAGGAGTAGATATTGATCGTTGGGTATGGAAGCGAAAGTTGAATGCATGGACAACGCCTATGCAAATTGTTACCCCCAGTCAATGGTTGGCCAAATGCGTTAAGAATAGTGCATTAATGCACGACTGGCCGGTCACAGTCATTCCTAATCCACTAGATACCCGACAATATCAACCTTGGCCTAAGCCAATGTCGCGAGCATTACTTAATCTACCGCCAACAGCCATGTTGGTATTATTTGGTGCTATTGGTGGTGGCAAAGATCCACGCAAAGGCTGGGATTTGTTGCAGTCGGCTTTAATGGAGATTGCGGATAACAGTTTCGACATTCAGTGTGTTATTTTCGGTCAAAGTGAGCCAGAAAATCCTCCTCATTTAGGGGTGCCGCTGCATTGGATGGGGCATTTGAATGATGATGTAACGCTTTCAATATTGTATAGCGCTGTTGATGTCACTGTAGTGCCTTCACGACAAGAAAATTTACCTCAAACGGCAACTGAAGCACAAGCATGCGGATGTCCTGTGGTTGCATTCAATACAACCGGATTAAATGATGTTGTAGAGCATGAGCAGACAGGTTATTTGGCAGCGCCATTTAGCAGTAATGATTTAGCTAAAGGTATTATGTGGGTTTTGGAAGATAAAGATCGCAATGCAAGGTTGTCTATTCAAGCGAGGCAGCGGGCGGTTAGTTTGTGGTCACATGAGGTTGTTGTACCACAATATTTGGAAGTCTATAGACGTGCAATTTAGTATTATTATTGCAACTTACAATTCAGAAAAAACATTAATACGTTGTTTGGAGTCAGTATTTTCTCAGACATGTAAAGATGTTGAAGTGCTTATTAAGGATGGCGCAAGTACAGATAACACTGTGAGCCTTTTAAATGAATATGCCAACCAGTTTTCTTTCTATAAATCATCAGCTGATTCGGGTGTTTATGACGCCTGGAATGAATGTATAAAATATTCAACAGGTGATTGGCTTTTATTTTTGGGCAGTGATGATTATTTCACTGATGAAAACGCATTAACTAGTGTGATACCTTATCTTGAGGCGGCTCATAAAATGAACGCCCCGCTTGTTCACGGACAAAACTTAATTATTCGTAGTAATGAAGTTGTTCAAGTTTTGGGGAGTACTTTTGAAAACCTTAAAGCGGCCTTAATGAAGAAAATGGTCGTTAGGCATCCAGGCTGTTTTCATAATCGCGTCATGATGTCCGAAATTGGTTTATATGATACGCATTTTAAAATTGTCGGTGATTATGATTTGGTCTATAGATTAGTCTCAAAGTATGGTAAAACAGTATTTTATCCTTTTTCAATTGTTGCTCATGTCATGGGTGGATTAAGTACGGCTCCTTCAAAACTTGAGTTGTTGATGCATGAGACTTATCTCCTGCGGAAAAAGCATGATCTATATCCCTTTAGATTGATTGATTTGGATTACTTAAAGAAGATTATCCTAATAGGACTCTATAAAATTCATTGTGAAACACTTATAAATCGGATCTTTAAAATCAAATCTAGATTGTCTAACTATTTTAATAAATAGTTTAAGTTATATTTTTTAAATGATTACATGTGAATATTATATAAATGAAAATTGCGATAATTGTGCCTTCTCTTGCACATAAAGCCCCCGTATTAGTAGCGCGTGATTTAGCTAAAGGTTTTGTTTTAGCAGGGCATTCAGTTACTGCTTTTTATTTTGATACAAGTAATGAAGTACAATTTCCTTGTCCAGTTAAACTGATAAAACTCTTTGATTACGTGCAATTGGATGGTTTTGATGTTGTGCATACCCATATGTTGCGTCCAGACTTATTCGGGTGGTATTGTAAGAAAATCCACCGTATGTCAGGTAAATTTGTAACAACTATCCACAATATCGTTGAAGATGATTTGTTCTACAGTTACGGTAAGTTCATCTCAGCCATTTTTTCGCCTATTTGGCGTTTGATTTGGAGTGGTCTTGATGGTCGTGTAGTGATAAGTGATCACGAACTCCACTATTATAATTTGACGCAACCCAAGCTTTCATTTCTCAGAATTTATAATGGTTGTAATTCACATATTGCTTCTTCAATTGAAGTGAATGACTGCAAAATTATTACTGACGCAAAAAAACGTTGGCAGTTAATAGGAGCTTGTGCCGTTGTATCCCAGAGGAAAGGTTTAGAGCAGGTTATTAAAGCATTGCCTTTCATGACCGATTATGCATTTTTATTAATTGGTGATGGCCCCACGTTGCAAGATCTTCAAATCCTTGCAAGCTCTCTTGGGGTAGCAAATCGTTTCATCACTTTGGGTCAAAAAAACAATGCCAGAGATTATATGCCCTATATGGATATTTACGCTATGCCCTCACGCTCTGAAGGCATGGGATTAGCATTGTTAGAGGCTGTGAGTGCCGGAGTTCCGGCGGTATGTTCTGATATACCTGTTTTTCGAGAGATTTTCTCGGAACATGAAGTCAGCTTTTTCCAATTGGATAACACAGAGGATTTCGTAACGGCCATAAAATACCTTGAAAATAATGGAGTTGCACTTTCAAAGCGTGCGCGGGAGCGACTCGAAACGTCATATACGCAAGAAATAATGGTTAGTAATTATTTAAATTATTTTGAAGTGCTATGTCAAAAATAATGACTATTTGCTATGGAAAATATAGTGATCAACACACCAAAAATTTCTATTTCTGTAGTGAGTCATAAGCAAGCAGATTTAGTGGATCAGTTATTGTCAGACATCGAGTTACATTGCTCTGAAGATTCAATTGAATTAATTCTTACTCTTAACTTAGAAGAGGAATTGCCCTTTACGCCAGATAATTTTTCGTTTCCAATTAGAATGATTCATAACAAAACCCGACAAGGTTTTGGCGAAAATCATAATAAAGCCTTTATGCAGTCTAAAGGTCAATTTTTTTGTGTATTAAATCCCGATATCCGATTAAAGAGTAATCCATTTCCGGTATTAGTTGATTGTCTAAATGATGATTCAGTGGGTGTGGTTGCACCTTTGGTTCTGGGTGAAGACAATGAGATTGAGGATAGTGCACGACATTTTCCAACGCCTTATAAAATAGTTGCCAAGGCATTTGGTCATTATAAAGGCAGTGACTATGAAATTACAGACAAGCTTATAAAGCCAGATTGGGTGGGGGGGATGTTTTTATTATTTGAGCGAACTATGTTTGAGGAGTTGAATGGCTTTGATCAACGCTATTTTCTGTATTATGAGGATGTAGATATTTGTGCAAGGATGCGGCTGCTTGGCTATGAAGTTTTATTTAATCCCCAAGTGAGAGTCTTTCATTATGCTCAACGTACCAGCCATGCTAATTATGAGTATTTAAAGGTACATCTAACGAGTATGATACGTTTTTTTCTGTCGCCAGTTTTTTGGCGAGTGCAATTACAAAAGCGGGTTTGTAGAGACAATATCAAAAGATGAGTCGATGGATTAATGAATAATGCTGTATTGGATGGTCAATGGGGGGTAAGAAACTGAGCAAAGTTAAAGCGAATAGTGATCTTCATACTAGAACTTTCGGTAGTCCCTACAAATCAATGTAGGATGTAATATTTTCCGATTTTTGACTAGGGTCACAGAGTAAACGAATAACTGGAAATAACTGGGGGCGGGGCAGAGTAAAAGTGTTTCTTTTACTATTCGTCGATAACGACCTTAGATTTAACTTTACTCTGAATCGATAATACCATTCCATATGGTATATCGACAATACCAGATGGAATTTCCAAATATTGTACGTTATTTTGACAATACCAGACGGAATTTTCCAATACCGTACGTTATTTTGACAATACCAGACGGAATTTTCCAATACCATACGGTATTCTGATAATACCATCCGCAATTCTTCGATACCATACGCTATTTCAGTAATGCCGCACGTAATTCCTTAATATTAATTTATTTGGCGCGGACTGAACATGTTTACCAGATCATGCAGGTGATTTGTTGGAATATTGTAAATCAACAATATAGTGCCAAATACCTTGTCATTTAATGTCACGGTTTCGTAACAATTTTTTTATATCTTTGATTGGTTGATATCGCTTTGAATTAAGCGCATTATTAAGAAAAAATAATATATATCTTATTTTTGAAACGGTTTTCCTGTTGATAAAATTCAAAAGCAAGCTTTCAAACAAGTCGTTCAATCACGACAATTATAATAATGAACCTACCAAGGTCGAGGAGAGGAAATGCACAAATCAATTAATCTATCCCGTCGTCGCTTTTTTGCGAAAACTGGCGCCGGTCTTTTAGTTGGGGCAGGATTACCCAGCTGGTTACAGGCTATGGAAGGTATGAGTGAGATACCTAAAAAGGCACCTAATAAAGCGTCACCCAATTTTCATCCCGATGTAGAAATCGATTTGCTGAGCAAGCCATCAACAATATCCATTCTCTCAGGTCAACCGACACAGGTTTTCCAATACTTTGCAAAGCTGGTTAAAGGTCCTGCCAATACAGTGGCCGAGATACCGGGTTCCTATTTAGGTCCTATACTACGCTTTGAAAAAGGCCAAAAAATCCGAATTAATTTTCGTAGTGAACTGAATGAGCCGACTATTGCTCATTGGCATGGGTTACATGTGCCAGCATTAATGGATGGTCATCCTGTGTACGCTATCGACAAAGGCCAGCTCTATGTTTATGAGTTTGAAATGCTGAACCGTGCGAGTATGAACATTTATCATCCACATCCACATAATTTAACTGCCAGTCAGGTTTACCATGGGCTAGCAGGTGCCATTCTGGTCAATGATCAAGAAGAACAGAAATTGGGATTGCCAGACGGCGAGTACGAAATTCCGATTGTGATTCAGGATCGACAGTTTGATGATAACAATCAGTTGATCTATGCGAGTCATATGCGTGACCGTATGATGGGCTTTTACGGGGATAAAATACTCATTAACGGGCGTCCTGATTTTAATCTTGATGTGGCCAGTCGAGCTTATCGGTTCAGAATACTCAACGGCTCGAACGCCCGTATCTATAAATTGGCCTGGGATGATAATTCACCGATTACTGTCATTGGCACTGATGGTGGTTTGCTGGAATCTCCGGTTCATAAACCTTATGTGATGTTGGCTCCCGGTGAGCGTCTGGATGTATGGGCGGATTTTAGTGGCCGAAATGTTGGGTCTCAACTGGTGCTGCGTAGCAGTTCCTTTTCGGGTGTTTTACCAAAAATGGCCGAGCGGATGATGGGACATGCGGGGCGTATGCATCAAATGGGATTGCCGGTTGGTAGTGATTATCCTCTTTTGACTGTTAAAGTGACGCGGCAGGTGAGTGATAGTCCTGCATTACCCAATTCCCTGTCTACTTATCATCATTATCAGATCAGTGATACAGTGAACCCCAATAAACCGGTACCCATTGCCATCTCAGAAGGGCCGATGTCTATGTTGTTGAATGGACGCCCTTATGCCTATAACGATGCATTGCCTAGCGAACGTATACCTGTCAATACTATACAACTGATGGAAATTTTTCATGCGCATGGTGGCAGTGGCGGTCATGGAGATGATAAATCGAAAGAACAAGGGCAGGGCATGCAACATGGAAATGAAAAACCGCAAGCAGAAGGCCATAAAATGGGTGGCATGGGCATGATGGGTGGTGGAGGCATGGGAGGAATGAATCATGGCAATAGTGAGGGGGCGGAAGGTGGTGGTCATAAAATGGGTGGCATGGGGATGATGGGCGGTGAAGGTATGGCGGGCATGGGTGCTATGATGTCAATGGCG
>SESB01001979.1_pt1 | contig 12486 bp, 9 predicted proteins | sample 3171441 | NCBI WGS metagenome assembly SESB01 (sample SAMN06051867, study PRJNA518727) | freshwater metagenome | biome: subpolar coniferous forest; feature: holomictic lake; material: water; isolation source: holomictic Lake 227, 6 m depth | place: Canada: near Kenora, Ontario | collected 2014-07-08...
TGTGCTGAATATGCGGATATTTTACCATCTCAACGCTTCCCGTCGCACAAGATATTAAAAGAAAAGATAAAACAATGACTCCAGATATTCAGTTTGCCGTTGAACTGGCTGAAAAGGCCGGTCTGTTGACTCTTCGTTATTTTTCACAAAAAACGCTTGAAGTTTTTACCAAAAGAGATGCTACCCCGGTTACCGTGGCCGATCGGGAAGCAGAAAAGCTTGTAAGAGAATTAATTGCTTCTCGCTATCCAGCGGACGGAGTGCTTGGTGAGGAGTTTTGCGAGCATCCGGCTGGCAACAACCGTCGCTGGATCATCGACCCGATTGATGGCACCAAGGCATTTATTCATGGAGTTCCGCTCTACGGCGTGATGATTGCCCTTGAAATTGACGGAACCGTACAGCTTGGTGTTGTTAATTTTCCTGCGCTCGGCGAGATGTATTATGCTGAACAGGGATGCGGAGCATTTCTCAACGGCTCGTCAATATCGGTCTCTTCCATCAGTGACGTCAAGGATGCAACGGTTCTGTATACGGAAAAAGAGTATCTGCTCGACTCACTCTCTCAACATCCGGTAGATCAGCTTCGCTATCAGGCAGGGCTTGTGCGTGGATGGGGCGACTGCTATGGACATACGCGGGTTGCCTGCGGACGGGCAGAAGTGTCGGTCGATAAAATCATGAGCCCGTGGGATTGTGCGGCACTGATTCCTATCGTCACTGAAGCGGGAGGCTGCTGTTTTGATTACCGGGGCAAGACAACAATATCGGGCGAAGGACTTGTCAGCGCCAACAAGGTTATTGGCACAGCGCTTCTGGAAGAGATCACAAACTTGCTATAGGGCATCAGCACCTGCAACCACGAAACACCTCCTCATCAACGAGACAATCCCCGAGCAACTGCCGTGGCTGAACCCCTTTGAAATCAGGAATCCAAAGTCAACACAGATTCCTGCGAAGAGGGGTTTTCTTGCCAAAATTATTTTCCTTTATCAAACTTATCCCTGCATGCGTTTAATCAGATTTTATAAGAAAAAATGTGCACTTAAAAACTATTTTGTTTTGTACAAAAGCGTTATAAAACAAGTAAATATTTTTATTCAAAATGCATCCTATCGCTTCATCTGTAAGGAAGATCATCGTTGTGGAAGATGACCCCCTCTTTCTTGAAAGCCTTGTTGATTACCTCAAGCTTCAGAATTATGAGGTAACCGGAGTGAGGTCGGCGCTCGGGCTTTACAAAATGATTGCTCGTGAGCCGTTTGCTGTAGCAATCCTTGATTTAACCTTGCCCGATCAGGATGGTTTGGTGATTACGAAATATCTAAAAATCAATACCGATAGTCGTATTATTTTGTTGACGACCAGTTCATCAACAGTTGATATGATAGAGGGTTATAATGCCGGAGCTGATATCTGTTTTGTCAAGCCGATTGATTGCCGAGTACTGGTTGCGGCTGTTTACAACATTGTTCAGAGACTTGAAGTCTGTTATCTTTGCTCCTTCAAAAAGGAGCCAACGCTTCATGCTGGTATTTGGACGCTTGCTTCAGATGAGTGGCTGCTAATAACTCCTGAAGGCAACAAGCTACATCTGACATCCAAAGAGTATGCCTTTCTCAACTGCCTTGCTGAAGCGCCACAAGGCATCGTTTCGCGCAACTCCCTTCTTACAATTCTCGGATACGAGCACAACGACTGTGGCAACCGTTCACTCGAATCGCTTGTCTACCGCCTCCGCAAAAAAATCTCCCCGAAGCTCGATACTCCCATTAAAACTGCCAACGGGTCAGGATATACATTTATTTCGGAGCTTGAGCCAGATGGTTGATATGTAGCGGTTTCGATTTTGTTGTTTTTTGAGCTTGCAAAATTTGTATTTCGGAAAAATCTTTAGCAACTCACCCAGCGTGGGTGTAACTGAAATATATTATATCAATAAGATGGAGGAGGCAGTCGGTTCATTGATGGTTTAGTGATTTACAGGTTGAAAGGTTTTTTTGTTGCCATGTCCATTGATGACCCTCAATTTTTCTGAAAGGCTGGGTCATGGGAACCGGATTAACGAAGACGTTCACGTCCGATTCTGCGAGTGGGTGAAAGAAGAACTCCCACGACTCACTTGACATAAATCTCAAATTTTATAAATCCTCAATACTTATGACCGAACAACGCGAAAACTCATTTTTTTATGGACGAAAGAAAGAACTCGATATGTTGCTTTCCAAAGTCGCACCCCTCTCAGATAATTCTATTCAGTTAGCCTTTGTTACCGGAGAAGCAGGTTCAGGAAAAACTGCATTAGTGAGTAAATTTGAAGAAATAGTCAGTGGTCAAATGCCGGATGTCATTATCAGTAAAGGAAAATGTAACCCGCTCACAGGAAGTGCAAGTCCTTATCTTCCATTTCGTGATCTTTTAAATGACCTTTTTGGAAACTTTGAACTCCGCAATAATAAATTAAAGTCAATAAAAGATGATAAACTCAAAAAGTTTTTTTTGTTTTCCGCAAAATGTATTGTAAATAATGCTCCCGATTTAATTGGCACCTTTATTCCGGGCGGAAAAATACTCAGTAAAGTTGGCGATTCTTTGATTAAAGAAACAAAGATGATCGATAAAATTAATTCATTGGTTGAAAAAGACAAACTCACTCAGAATCTGGAGGAGTCGAAAATTCATGAACAGTACACAAACGCTCTGAGAGCGGTTTCAAAACAATATAAAATAGTGCTTGTCATTGACGATTTACAGTGGGCAGATGATGCTTCAGTATCGCTCTTATTTTACCTGATTCGTCATCTTGAAAATGAAAATATTTTTTTAGTTGGAATGTATCGGAGTTCTGAAATATATTTATATCACCATCCGATGGAAAGTGTTATCAATGAATTATCCCGAAGTTTTGGTGAAATTATTATTGATCTTGAAAAAATTGATATAAATGAAAAAAAGAGTCTTGTTAATGGAATTATCGATACAGAAGCAAATGAATTTGATGATGCATTCAGAGAGATTCTGTTTGATTCAACCGCTGGTAACATTCTTTTCGTAAAAGAGCTGATGCAAAACTTGAAAGAAAATGGACATGTTTTAAAAAATGAAAAAGGAGTGCTCTATCTTGCAGATGATATTAACTGGTCTATTATTCCTTCAAAACTTGAGAGTGTAATAAAAGAGCGTATTGAACGCCTGGATGAAACATTGAAATATATACTTGATATTGCCAGTGTCCAGGGGAATTCATTCATCGCTCAAACTATTTCAAAAACCTTAAATATAAAAGATATAGATATAGTTCGCAAATTATCAAAGATACTGGATAAGAAATATAATTTCATTACAGAGCGAGAAGTTCAGCGTTTAGACGGTCAGCTCTTGTCACAATATTACTTTAATAACTATATCGTCCAGCAATACCTTTTTAACGATCTCAGCAAGAGTGAAAAAATGCTCTTTAGTGATGCCGTCGCAAATATTATCGAAGAGTACTATAAAGATAATCTTAAAGACAAAGCTGTTGAATTAAGCCATCTTTATGAAACGGCTGAAAACTGGGAAAAAAGTATAATTTACTCAATGATGGCTGGCGATGGGGCGTATAAAATAAGTGCTTATCAGCAGGCAGTATCCTGTTATCGAAGTATTCTTAATTATCTAAACTATCTGCCAAAATCAGAAGAGAATCGAGTACTCGAATTAGATGCGTTAGTAAAACTTAGTCTAAGTCTTAAGCCAATACATGGCTGGTCTGATTCCGAGGTCATAACATGCAGTAAACTGGCAATTACCATTGGTAAAGAACTCAAGATGCCAAAAAAAATATCACCTGTCATTTTCGGATTGTGGGTCAACTTTCTTGTGATGCTTCAACTGAAAGAAGCTGAAGAATATGCCCAGGAATACAAACAGCAGGCTGAGATAGCAAATGATACTGAAATGCTCCTGCAATCTTACATTGCCGTAGCAAACACTAAATACTGGACAGGAGATATTGATGAAACACTGGACTACTGTGATAAGTTTTTTAGTTTGTTTAATATCGATAAACACGGCTGTTTGACTGATACATATGGTCAAGACCCAAGAGTGCTTATGATGTATTTTTTCTGTCTTTCTCTATATTTAAAAGGAGAAGAAAAACAATGCTTAAAATATCTCGATGAACTAATCACATTAGCAGAAGGTCTTGAACATCCATTCAGTCTTGCTATCGCACTGCAAACAGGGGCTTTTGTTGGCTTTCAAATGAAGGATAGGAGTTTGTTGGAGACGTATACCAAGAGGTTTTTATGTGTCTCTGAAAAACACAATTTCATTTTTTATACAGGAATTGCTGAAATGTTTCAGGCTCTTTTATTCTCTAAGAACCTGACCTGTTATGAAGCGACTCAATTGCTTGATAACGCTTATTATCAGAAGGTGTTAGCTGATGGCGGCCTTACACTTAATTCTCTCTATGCCTTAATAAAAGCGGAGATAGCGCTTGACAAAAAACAGTATGCTGATATTATCAATATAATAAATAAACATGCATGTATTTCATTACAGCACAACGAAATGTGCTATTATCCAGAAATGCTGCGCTTAAGGGGAGTCGCATATTATCAAATGGGCGATCGTATAACGGCAGAAAAAGATTTTAATGAAGCCTTGAAAATTGCAAAGCAAAAAAAAATAAGAGCATTCGAGTTGAAATTGCAAGAGGAATTAGAACGTTAATACTTGCCAACACTGAAAATCATTAACACGTTTTCATGATCCAGCCAATAAATATAAACCTAACAAGCGGTTCACAAGAATTTATTCCGTAGAAAAAAAGGAACTACATAAAGGAATCAGGCTTTGATTACTTGAGATTACGGAACTACTTGTTGTTGACCGCTTATAACTATCAAGGAGGAAAGATGGTACAGTTGTCTATCAAAGAATTTTATGCAATCGCTCATGGCTCCTGTTTTTTTGCAAGTGGAGGAGGCGGTTCAGTTGTGACTGCATTGAGTTTAATTAAAGCTATGGAGAAACAATATGAAAACCCTTCAGTTGAAATGGTATCGATGGCTGAAGCGTTAAGTGATTCTGATTGCATAGCGGCATCTGTAGCTTTTATGGGTGCTCCAGATAGTATTAATTCTGATTTTCCTCCACAAGATATAATTCTGGCTTTTAAGGATTTAAATGAACGGGCAAAAATTAAATACAACAAACCCATCACCTATTTGATTCCGGTAGAGACAGGAGCTCTTAATATTGCCGCCGCATATATGGTTGCAATAGAAATGAACAATCAAAACAAACAAAAATCTGATTGGCCAATAATTAAAGTTATCGATGCTGATGGAGCGGGCCGTTCCGTTCCGACATTAACGCTTTTGACTTTTTCGACAAATAAAGTATTCTGTAATCCCTCAGTATTGTCCAAGGCGTATCTTTCTAAAGAGAGAAATAGTTCCGTAAAGACTTCATCGAAATCAAATCAATCGATTACCCCTATTTCCCTTTCTGTCGAAAATTCAGAAGCCTCTGTAATTGAGGAAATTGCAAGAGATATAATGTCAACCTCTAATATATTTGACCAATATGCCGGATTAGGGATATGGATTATGGATAATGAAAACTTGAAAAAGGCCGATCCCGTTGAGGGAGGTATTTCAAAATCATTAGCTTTAGGAAACAAATTACGATCAACATCGAGTGTTTATGAGGATTTGGAAATTAATGGGCAAGTAATTTTGTTTGAAGGAACACTTGTCAACGTTGAAGAATCAACTGCAGGAGGATTTGATCTTGGAAATGCTAAATTCGTAAATGATTATGGCGAATTATTCAATATTTACCTTGAAAATGAAAATATTATCGCATGGAAAAATTCTGAGGAAACTCCAATGATTATGGCTCCTGATTCCATTTGTTATATAGCCCATAACTTTTTACAACCAGAAAATTGTCCTGAAAAAATCAGGGTCTTTAGTAATTCAAAAAACGATTGGACAGCATTTAGAGATTCGGGGGTGAAAATATCTGTCATAGGTTTACCCGCTGATTGTAAACTAAAAACAAGAGAGATGGATAATGTGTTTACCCAATTGAGAGAAAAATTTGGTTATCCCGGAAAATATCGCCCTATTAATCATCTTTGTGAGAAAAATGGATAATTGAAGCGATTTCCATTACCACAAAATACGTGGTTATTGAAAATGGTGGTATGGTGTTCGAGCCGGTAGCTCTTGCCGGTGAGTTGAATGACTTCGCACTTATTGAGCAGGCGATCAAGCAATGCCGTCGCAAGAACTTCGTCGCCAAGTGGCTCGGGTTATACGTTTGCCGCAAAATTCCAAATCGAAAACGGATATTTTCGGATTGGTCTTTCGAGTCAGGAAATATCAGGAAATATAGATTGTGTATACTTTAATTTCCTTGCTTCTTTAAGTGGGTATCAAGGGGGAAGTAATATATTGTTGTTGTGAGCAAATGACTGACAGCTTGTTGGCCCTTACTATATATCGTACCTGAAATAATGGTGTGGGTTAGCATTTGCGGTATTGCATTCCTTCCTGTTATTCTCTTTGTCGCTTTTTTGGATTAGGAGTTCAGTCGTCTAAATAACCTTAACAAAAAGGAGTTAAAAATGAGTAGCACTATTCCTTATGATCCATCTATCACGCTGGGCAACATCGTTACACAGACACAGCTCGCAAGCGTACAAGCAATCAAAGACGCTCAGGCACCTGTGGACAGTGCTCAGGCTGAGCTAAACTCCGCTCTTCAACTCAAGCATCAGTTGATGATGACCCTCAACGAGCTTTCCAATCTGGGCATTGATACGAGTGGGCTCGACGAGAGTATCACGGGCGTTAATGATTCTATCACGACTGCTGCTGCGGATTATGCCAAGAAAGCGGCAGCAAGTCTTCCGATAGTAAGTAAATTGAGGACGGCAATCAATAAGTCCATTTCATCGATCGAAAGCCCTGTCGATTTTAACAAGAGCAATCTTAAGCGAGTGCCAATTGCCGCAGACTCGATATGGATGGATGCGCAATATTTTTCTTTTGATCAGACAGGTCAGTCGGATAAATCAGTGATGGCATCTATGAAGAGCTTCGTATCGGCATCGACCTCTTTTCTCGGCAACAAGAGAAGCGGAGAGATTACCGCTGCTATGCAGAATCAGGTGAATCAACAGCGTGAATTTCACAATATTCAGGGCACCCTGGTGATTGTTGCTACCTGTACTCATAAGAATGCAAACCTCTTTGCGCCGTTCATCATGGATGTCGATAAAGGCATTAGGGCATGGAATGAAATGGTCAGGCTAAAAGAGCTGAAAGCCGATTTGATCAATACCGAAGACCCCAAAGCATTCAAGTTAAACGCCGAAAAGGCAGGGACGGAGGAAGAAGTCTCCTATCAGCTCATTTCAGGAGCGACATACGGCTCAAGTTTCGTTGGTATGGTTCATGTGCTTAACGAATCCAGTACGGAGAGTTCTCAGCAGATGTTTTCTGCGGCAGCAAGTCTTCAGGCGCAGATGAAGGTTGGTTCGTGGTTCAGCAGCATGGAGGGCGGGTTTGGTGTCAACAGCAGTTTCTCCAATAGTGCAAAGCGGCTTCTGAGCAGTCAAAAGATATCATCTCATGTTAGCCTTGTCGTTATGGGTGTCATTCCAACCATTGTCGCAAGCGAAGTGCAGCTTGCCGTCAAGCAGTTCACTGACTTCAGTCCTGACAAAATGATGGGCCAACTTGCTGCATTGCAGAATTCTACAGCCTCAGACCAGGCGAGTGTTGCTGAATCTGCCGCAAGCGCACGAACTGGTGCTCAGATGATGTCGATTCGCACCTCTGAGCTTAAAAGTGTCATGACTGCTGTGGGAGAGATCGACGACGGTAAAAACAAGATGCTCGATATCAATACATTGATGACGGCGTTCACCGATTTCGTTCAAAAAGCGGCTGCCGGTGAGGCGGGAGTGCCGATAAAATATTTTCTCAAGCCGATTACGGCCAATCAGCTTTATCAGATGTGGGTTGCCAAGTACTTCCCTGCAACGTACGTTACTTCTGCCGGTGATGATACGACACCAGATGAACCGAAAAATGATGTAAAATAGGGAGCGGTGATCAATAACAGGCTATACTCCCATGGGTAGCGGATTGCAAATATGAAATGAAACAGGATGAATGGTGGGTTGCGTCTTTTAGTGTCGGAAGCACTTAACCCCGGTGATTTTCTGACAAGATGGATCGCTCCAGCGGTTCAAAAACTCGGGTGGAAAACTTGGACGTTACCCACCATTGAATCCGTTCGGCTGCTGGGGCAGTCAACCTACGCTTCGGTGGTTGTAGAAATAGTGCGGGAATTGCGCCCTCATGTGCTTTTGGTTACTCCTCCCTACGATTACCTGCATCCTGATGCGTGCCGTCGTATTAGCGAATATGGCACAAAAATAATCGGATACGGCTTCGACGATCCGCTCTTCGATCCATCTTGGGGCGAGACGGAATTTGCCGATCTGAGGTCACGGTTCGATCTCTGGGTGACCACCTCAATGAACGGTAGAACTGTTGCTGCTGGCGCGATACCAGTGTTGTGGGCGATTGCTCCAGAGAGTGTTGCCGTCGATGATCTCTTTGCCCCAAGCTTTGATGTCGTGCTCCTGGGGCGGTTTACTGAACAGAGAATGGAAATGGCTGAGGCTATTGAGAATGAGGGATTCAATATCGGCTGTTTCGGGCATGGGTGGCCCAGTGGAGCGGTGACCAGGGTAAGTCGGCTCGGTCTGATGCGACGTGCGCGATTTGTTGTCATTCCATCTGACGGTTCCGATTATGCACCGGTCTGCATGATGGATGCGGCCTTGCTCGAAGTGAGGCAGATAGTGGAGGTCGTTCCCGGAATGGAGCGCTACTGGAGCGCTGATGACTCGCCTGCGACCTATGCTAACGCAGATGAGTGTGTTGCCTGGCTGAGGAGAGGGGATGAGGTTCCAAAATGGACAAGCATCATCGGTTGGGAGCGACAATGGCCTGACATTGTTGCGCAATTATCGCTTGCCGAGCAGCCCGAGTGCACTCGAAGCCCGGCCTTGGAGGCACTCTATGCGTCGCTTTCCCGTTTTTTAGAGCAGTGCGGGCAGTTCCCTGCTGCAGTGGCTTGTCTGAAATGCTGGATCGAAGCATCGCCGGAGTGCCCCGAACCCTACAGCAGGATGGCCGCCTTTGCCTTCAATTTGAGGCGATGGTCCGAGGTGGTTAGCTATTCTGCCGAGGCAGAGCGCCTGCTACAATCATTGATTGCACCTGCTGTGTATAATCTCACTTCGCGTTTTCCTGATGTGCATCACCCTGATTTGATTCTGGATTCCACCATACTTGATCCGGTTGCCGGGCTTGTTGGTCTGCGTTTTTATGCGTTACTTAAATCCGGCAAGGTGGATGATGCGCTTGAAGAGATCGGCAAGATGACAGGAAAACAGCGGCGGGCAGTATCCGCCAATATCGTGCCAGATTTTTCTTCAACCGAGTTTCAGGAGCTTATGGATGCGTTACGGAAGGATGATGCTTCAGATAAAAGCGAGAGTGATTCAGTGCTATAGTTATTCCTGTTTCAATGGTGGGTTCGATTTTTTCTAACCATTAAATATTGAAATCATGCTCAGAAAAACGGTTTTTTTGCTGAGCCTTCTGGCCTTGTTTGCATGGTCGTCGAACGTCTATTCTACTCAGAAAGACGATCCAAGCCATGCTAAAGTTAAGGCGTACTTTGACCGGCTTGTCGCCGATTCCAGAGCGCATGGTGCTGAGTTGCGGTTATTCCTGAATCTGATGCCCAAGGGCGGCGACCTGCATCAGCATTTCACGGGCACGACCTACGCGGAGACCTACCTGGATTTTGTCAAGAAGGAGAATTGCTGGATCAGCAGGAAAGACTTCTCGGTCATCACTCCCAGTGATAAAGAGAAGCTGCCGGACACCCTGTCGGTGGACAAGCTGCGAGGTGACAACAAAATGCTCAGTGACTTCTATCAGGTCTGGTCGGACAAGAATTTCTACAACCACTATCACGATCAGACAGCTCCTGATGTGCAATTTTTCGGCACGTTCGCCAACTTTTCCACAATCCTCAAATACGACGGAGCATTGTACACCGATGGGCTGAAAATCCTGAAGAACAGGGCGAAGCTTGAGAATGTACAGTATATTGAGCAAATGTTTGTTTCACCGGGATACAAAAAGAAAGATGCAGCGTTCGACAATCAATGCCGCAAGAGCATCGCTGGCAATAATATCGCGGAGCTCCACAGAATTTTTCAGGATTTTATTGCGGTCGTCAGGGCTGATAGCCTCTATCAAAAGGCCGTTCCCGGCTACCTGAAGGAGGTTAAATTATGCGCCGATGCCGTCAATGACGAGAGCTTCACTCTGCGCTTTCAAAGTTACGTTTCACGAAACGATACTCCGGCAGAGGTATTTTCAGCGCTCTATACCGCTTTCTGCGAGGCTGACAAGAGTGATCTCGTTGTTGGAGTGAATATTGTCAGTGCGGAGAACGCTCCCGTCGCCATGAGCGATTACAGCCTTCACATGCAGATGTTCAGATACATGAAGGAGCTGTTTTCCGGAGTCAAGACCTCGATGCATGCCGGTGAGCTGACCATCGGTATGGTGCGCCCTGAAGATCTTTCCTGGCATATAACCGATGCCGTGATGGTCGCGCAAGCAAACAGGATCGGGCACGGGGTCGATATTTGCTATGAGGTGAACGCCCCGGAAGTGTTATCTCTCATGCGCGACAAAAAGATTGCGGTTGAGATCAATCTGACCAGCAATGACTTCATTCTTGGAGTCAAGGACGGGGCGCATCCTCTCAGGCTCTATCTTGATCAGGGGGTGCCGGTCGTGCTCTCATCTGATGACGAAGGGGTTTCAAGAAATAATCTGACCGATGATTACGTGAACCTGGTTCAGCGTTACGGGATCACCTATGATCGTCTTCGTGACATTGTCACCAACAGCATTCGCTACTCGTTTATGAAAGAGGGCGAAAAGCAAGCTCAGCTTGCAAAACTCGATAAGCGCTTTGCCGATTTCGAAGCGCGGATGGCAAAGATGATTGCGAATACTCCACGGAGCGGTGCAGGAAATTCACGCACGGTGTATTGACGGAACGGCACTGTTCTGAGCTTGTTTCTCATGACCTGATAAATCTTGTTGTCATGCAGAGTTGGTTTTGAACGGTTTCTGGTTTTCAATTGGATGTCAGCTATTTCAACGCTTCCGCTATGGCTTTGGCAAAGCTTGGGCCGTCAAACGTTTCAGGAATGACATCGACCTTGACGCCAAGTTTTTTGAGAGCTTTGGCCGTTGTGGTGCCGATGGCAGCAATCTGCACTCCGGAAGGGAGGGAGGTTGTTCCCATAGCTACAAAAAAATTGATGGCGGTTGAGGGACTGGTAAAAGAGAGGCAGGAGAGTTCGCCTTGCTCAAGCAGGGATTTTATTTTTGCGCTCTCTTCAAGCGAAGGGGCCAGGTTTTCATACACGGTCAGCTCAACGCAGTGGCCACCCCGTTTTTTGATCACCTCGGGAATGGTTCCAAGTGAAAGGCTTCCTCTGAGAAAGAGAAAGGTGTGACCGGCGATTGTTGTGCTGTCGATCTCCTCCATGAGCGTGACGGCATCAGCAATTTTGGGTATTGGCTGGGTGGTTACTCCGTGCTCTGCCAAATCAGCGGAAGTTGTTTTGCCGACAGCCCACACCTTGAGCTTTTGAAGGTTTTTCAGCTCTTCCGGAGAGTCACGAAGTAACTGCTCCATGAAAAACGTGACGCTGTTGGGGCTGGTGAAAAAGAGGCCATCAAAAAGGGTGAGGTCGGGCACCTTCCAGCCGGAGACCGGCCTGATCTCGATTGTCGGAAAAACAATCGAGATCAGACCGTACTCTTCCAGTTGTTGTACAAATGACACTGCCTGATCTTTTGGACGGGTAACAAGAACCGTTTTCATCAGCGGGTTTTACGGATTTGTGACAGAATTGCGTCAGCACCCTGTTTCAGCAGCTCCTCCCCAAGTGCGATACCAGCCTCCTCAGCCTGTTCGGGTGAGGTGAGTCCGGTTTTCGTGATTTCGTTATGCAATCCAATCTTGCCGTCAACCGAGCCTACGTAGGCAAGCAGCTTCAGCGTGCCGTTTTTGAAGGAAGCATAAGCTCCGATAGGAATCTGGCAACCACCCTGCAGATGACGGAGTAGAGCACGCTCAGCGCGGCAGCAATATTCCGTTGTGGAATGGTTGAGGATTCTGACAATCTCCCTTGTCTGTTCATCGTCAACACGAGTCTCAATACCGAGAGCACCCTGACCGACAGCAGGAAGCATCACTTCGTGCGGCAGGATTTCGGAAATGCGGTCGCTGAAATTGAGGCGGAAAACACCTGCGTAGGCAAGCATCATGGCATCGAATTCCCCCTCGTCAAACTTCTGGAAA
>SESB01001981.1_pt1 | contig 12481 bp, 4 predicted proteins | sample 3171441 | NCBI WGS metagenome assembly SESB01 (sample SAMN06051867, study PRJNA518727) | freshwater metagenome | biome: subpolar coniferous forest; feature: holomictic lake; material: water; isolation source: holomictic Lake 227, 6 m depth | place: Canada: near Kenora, Ontario | collected 2014-07-08...
TGCGGCTCGTTTAGATATAGCTGGGGTAACCGCAATTACAACTGTTGGCAACAATACAGTTGACTGGGTATTATATATGGAGGCCGCCGGAGCAATATCTTTTTCTGCTATTAACGGAAGCAGTAATCTAACAGTAATTGGCACTTCTATAACCGCTGGCAGTTGGTATCACGTAGCAGTTACAAGAACGGGTACAAGTGCTACCGTGTATGTCAACGGAGTAGGCACAACAGGTACTGTGTATTCAGCATTCAATACTAATAATGGTATTTTTGGTGTTGGTGCCATGGGTTCTTACGGCGCCCGATTATGGAATGGCTTTATTACTAATTTAAGAACAGTAAAAGGCATTGCTGTATATACAAGTAACTTTACCCCAAGTATTGGTCCACTTACTGCTACTCAAGCGGCAAATGTTAACGGCAATCCAAGCGCAGCAGTAACTGGAACTAGCACTAGTTTGTTATTAAATGTTGCTGCTGCCGGAACGTTTTTAACAGATAGTAGTAGTAATAATTATACAGTTACCAACGTTGGTGTAGTTACATATAATGCAGCAGCTCCTTTTACGTCCGGTGTTCAAATCACATTACAATATCTCAATAATCAACTTAGTTTCTATAATTCAACACTTGGTACAGGTAGTGCTTTATATATTTCTGGGAAAACAATACCAAGCAATACCTGGACTCATGTTGCTATATCTAGATATAATGGTACAACAATGATGTTTATTAATGGAGCATTAGGGGCATCTGCGGCCGACAGTTTTAGTATAACTTCATCTTCATTATATGTAGCAGCGTCATCTACTGGTGCAAATTGGTTTGCAGGTAATATTTCTAATGTCAGAACAGTTAAGGGTGTTGCAGTTTACACTGGAGCATTTAGTCCACTAACTACACCATTAACCGCAGTAACTAATACACAACTATTAGTAGATGTAGCATCAAGTGGAGCATATCTAACTGATGGTAGTACCAATAACTTTACTCTTACCCCAACAGGAACGGTAACTTACAACACTAGCACTCCGGTTAGTTCTGGTGGTAGTTTATACTTTGATCAATCTACTATATCATACTTAACTTTACCAAGTTCTACAGCTTTTAATTTAACAGGTAATTTTACTATTCAAGCATGGATAAACATGACAACACTATTAGCCGGAGAAAACGGCATATTTGATGCTAGAGTAGCTGGTCAATCAGCAGCACCCTGGGCATTTCAGTTAGATGGGACTGGAAAATTATTATTTTTTACTGGCACATATTATACAGGAGCAACTACCATAAGCACTGGTGTTTGGACACATGTTGCTGCACAAAGATCAGGAAGTATACTTACACTTTATGTGAACGGGGTTCCAGACTATATTGCTAATATTGGTACAGGAGCAATAAGTCCCGGTACCACAAGTGCTTTTATTGGTACAAAAGATTATGGTATTAACGCACAGTTTAGAACAATTAATTATATTACTAATCTACAATTTGTTAATGGCACTGCATTATTTAATGGATCATTTGTTCCTCCAGCTGGTCCATTACAAGCTAGTCAAGCAGCAAATCAAAGTGGATCATTATCAGCCGCTGTTACAGCAGCACAAACTAGTCTATTACTAAATACAGCGTATGGCACTAGCTTTACACAAGATAGTTCTGTAAATAATTTTACGGTAACCAACGTTGGTACTGCTACCTCTGCAACAAGATATCCATTTGTATTCTAAACTATGACTGCAATAATAACAAATTTAACAATTCCAACCGGGGTAACAGTATCGGGGCAGACAATCTCTGGTAGTTTATTGTTTACTGGCTCTTATCAACATTTAGTAACCTCAGCTAACAATGTCTTTGCTACTGGCACAAATGATTTTACAGTAGAAGGGTGGGCTTGGATAGACCCAGCTTGTAATAGTTTAGCAGGACTTGTTACAAATGCTAGTAATAGTCAAGGTGGATTTTTGGTAGCAGTTGATACCACCGGGGTGCTAGCACCAGCTGGTTCCGGCGCCAACGTTGTAGGTTGGCTCGCAGCACTTCCTTATAGTACCTGGTTTCATTTTGCATTGACTATGCAATCTAATACAATACGATTATTTAAAGACGGAGTGTTACAAGGATCAACGGCCAGAACGTCATATACTAGCACCGGTACTATAGCGGCAATAGGCTCTAGATATGCTGATAGTACCGCATGGACCTTCAAGGGTTACATGAGCAATGTAAGAATTATAGCAGGTATAGCATTATATACAAGTGCTTTTACAGTTCCGTCTGGTCCATTATCAGTAACACAATATAGTAATCAAAATGGTAGCCCTTCAGCCGCAATTAACACTTTGGGTTCTACTGCATTGCTTATGAATACTATAAACAACGCATCTTATTTGAATGATAGTTCAAATTATGATCTTACAGTAAGTGCATATTCAGGCCCAGCGCCCACATCTTCTGCACTGAATCCATTCTAATAGCCCGTTCTGACTAAATATTGGTCAAGCATAAATACATTATAAGATAATGGAATATTTATGGCATCAGAACCTTTTAACAGTTTAGGCGGACTCACAGTTGGGATACCCCCTGTTCCTGTAGTAAATTCATCTGGGACTGTTGTAGGAAACGTTAATACTGATTATGTACTAGCTAATACAGTTCTTACAAACAATCTACGCTATGCAAATGGTCAATCATACGTTCCAGTTGGGTCTAACACTCAAGTAATATACAATAGCAACGGGGCTTTTGGTTCTAGCAGCAACTTCACTTTTAACAGCACAACTAACTTTTTAACTAGTCAAAACCTTAATGTTACGGGCGTTACTTCATTGGGTGATGTAGCTAACGTTTCTATATTGGGCGGACTAAACGGATATGTTCTACAGACTGACGGCCTAGGAACATTAACATGGACTGCACCCGGAGGGGGCGGTGGTCCCAATGGTACTCCTGGAGGCTCAAATACTCAAGTTCAGTTTAATAATGCTGGAACTTTTGCCGGTGATGCTGGATTTACTTACGATCAAAACACAAATACACTAACTGTATTCCAAGCAAATGCAGTTACTTTTACTGGTAATTTGACTGGTACAGCATCTAATGCTACTATAGCAAATACAGTAAAATATAGTGCCCAACCCAATATTACTAGCGTTGGTACATTACTAAATCTAAATGTAGCAGGGGAAGTTATTGCTGGAAGTTTCACTGGTGACGGCGGGAATCTTTCAAATCTTTCCGCAGCTAACTTAGTTGGAAGCGTTCCTTTAGCAGCACATGTAACAAGTAATGCTCAACCAAACATAACAAGCGTGGGTAATCTTGTAGCATTAGAAGTTGCAGGAACAGCAACTGCTGGTAATCTTAATTCAACAAATAGAATTTCAGGTGGAAATCTATTTCTGCAGGGAAATGCAAGTATAGTAGGAAATGTAAGTATAACTACTGGAAATTTTGTAGCAAACGGTGGCATCACATTTAATGGGGCAAACACTAATTTAGGGGATGTGTCATATATTCACATAACCGGAGGCTTTAACGGTCAAGTATTAAGTACAGACGGACAAGGTAATCTTGCTTGGGTCAATGGTGGCGGTGGCAACGGTGGCGGCGGAACCCCGGGAGGACCAAATACATCAGTTCAGTTCAACTATGCAGGTGGATTTGCAGGAAGTGCTAAATTTTCCTACAACAATGCATCCGATACACTAACTGTAGCCGGTCCATTAGTTGCTAATACTATAACAGTTGGCGCCGGAATCTATAGTTTTTCTACTAGTACGGTTTATAGTGCATTGACAACTAGTACGACAGCTAATCAGATTATTTGGGCAGTTCCTGCAAACCAAGTTTCAGCAGTAGATTTTATGATTATTTCCACAGATGTAACAGCAAATACAAGAACTACAGTAAAGATTTCCTCAACTATTTTAGGAAGTCAAGTTGATTATAACAAGTATGCAGCACTTGAAATCAACGGGGGAATAGGTAATTTTAACGTGGCCTTTGATGCAGGAAATGTATTAATGCCACCTAGCTTGGTACTAAGGGTTACTCCAAAGTCAAGTTCAGCATGTAATTTTAACATGCTTATAACCAAATACAACGAATTATTATAAAAAAAGATAAATAATATATACAAGGGGATTTTATAATGGCAACAAGTAATTCAACATTAAGAGCATTTAACTCGTTAGGTGGCTTTTCAGTAGGCGATGATCCACAGATAGTCATTGTTCAAGCTAACGGCGCCATAACTGCTAGTAATATAACTGCTAATGGAAATTTAGTAGCAAATTTTGCTAACTTTAATGGCAATTTAAACATATCAAATGCTAATGCAACTTGGGGTGTTAAAACTGATAATCTATATTATAGTAATGGCTTGCCATGGGACTTATCAAACCCTGCAGGATCTAATGGTTATATTCAGTATAATGATAATGGTTCTTTTGGTGCAGATGCTAATTTTCAGTTCACCGCTTCTACAGCTACACTTCAAGTTACCGGTACAGCAAATGTTACTGGCAATCTTAATGTAACACAAAGAATTAATGGTAATGTTGCTAACTTCAGCGGTAATTTAAATTCTCTTAATGCTAGTTTAGGTAATCTTGCTACTGCTAATTATGTAAATGTTGCAACTGATTTGTTAGTAAGTGGTAATGCTAATATTGTTTTAGACTTACAAGGTAATACTGCTAACTTTAGTGGAAACATTAAAACTCTTAATGCTAATTTAGGTAATCTTGCTCAAGCTAACTTTGTAAATGTATCAAGTAACTTAAATGTAACTAATACTGCTAATGTCGGAAATCTTAATGTTGCATACAACGTAACAAGTAATTTAATACCTAGTGTATCTAACACATATACATTAGGTAATGCTACAAATATGTGGAAGGACTTGTACTTATCAGGTACAAGTATCTACATTGGCTCACAAAATATCACAGCAAATGGCACTGCTATTTCTGTAAGCAATGACTTTAGTGCAAATAACTTCTTTGCTACAAATAATGTATCAGCAAATGGAAATATCTATGCTAATGCTGGCGGCGGCGCTGGTTATGTTTACGCTAACTTTGCAAATGTTCAAAGCAACTTGTATGTTGGTGCTAATGCTAATATTGTTAATACATTAACTGCTGCTAACATCAAAGACACAAACTTATCAAATACACAAATCGTTTTTGCTAATGCTGCTAACACATTAAGTGGTAGCGCAAACTTTGTATTTGATGCGACTTCAAACACCTTATCTGTTGATAATGCAAATCTAACAGGCACATTAAATGGTAATATTGCTAACTTTACTGGTAACTTAACTGCTGCTAATGCTAATTTAGGTAACTTGGCAACTGCTAGTTATATCAATGTAGCAACATTAACTGCAAATACTAAAGTTGATTTTACAAGCGCAAGTAATGTTTCATTGGGCCCAGTTGGTAACGTACACATCACTGGTGGTAGTAACGGACAAGTTCTGCAAACAGACGGTTTGGGTAATTTATCATGGTCTTCAACTGCTAACATTAATGAAATTCAGAATGGCGCTAGTAATGTTTATATTGCACAGACTAATGGCAATGTTACTATTACTGCAAATGCAGGGGTAACAGGCTATACATGGACATTTGCTAATACAAATGGATTATTAACTGCTCCTGGTGATATACAAACAAATGGCACAATGAATGCCAATGTTATATTATCAGCATATGACATTACAAGTACAGGTGGTAATCTTAATGCTAATGCAGGTTATGTTAATGCTAATAATGTAAGCGTAACTAATAATATAACTTCTGCTACTGCTAATGTAACTGGCACTTTAACTGCTAATGTTGCTAATATTACAACAATGAATGTTGCAACTATTAGTACTACTGGCAACATAACAGCAAATGGATTAACTGTTAATCTAGATGCATCAATGAACACTGCTAACTTTAGTGGTCACGTTTATATAAACAATAGTGCTAATATTACTAATAATTTAGGAGTTGGTGGTAATATTACTACAACAGGTAGTGGTGGCAACATCACAATGTCTGGTGGTAACATTAATGGCGTTAACTATCTATTCGCTAATGCTGCTAATATCACTAACTTGTTACAAGGCAATACTGCTAACTTTACAGGTAATGTAAATGCGGTAAACTTCATTGGTAATCTTGCTAATGGTTCAAGTAATATACAAATTGACAGTGGCGGTAATATTAGATTCAGTCCAGGCACTGGATATGCCAATGCTGTAATTTTTAGTTCAGGTGGCATCGACACTATTGGTTATGTAACTGCTAATGGTAATATTACATCAAATACTGGATTTGTTTCTAATACAGTAACTGCATTTGCTAATACTCCTCTAACTCTTAATGCAGGTACAGCAACTGGTGCAGCTAACATAAATGTTGTTCTTGTACCATCTGGTAATGGTACTGTTGATGTCTCTAGTAAGAGAATCACAAGTGTTGCTACTCCAACAGGTGATACCGATGCTGCTAATAAAGCATATGTTGATAGCGTAGCACAAGGGTTGAATATTAAAGCATCAGTTTATGCTGCTACATATGCTGCACTTCCATCGTATACTTATAACAACGGTACAGCTGGTGTAGGCGCAACTATTACTGCTAATGCATTTGGTGCATTAGTTGTTGATGGTCAAACAATATCAACAGTAGGCACTCGTGTCTTAGTTAAGAACGAAACTGCCGGTAATGCTCCTTATAACGGTATATACACATTAACAACAGTTGGCGATGGAAGCACACCATTCGTATTGACTCGTTCATTAGATATGAATGTAGCAGCAGAATTTGATGGGGCATTCACTTTTGTTTCTGTTGGTACTCATAATGCAGATACTGGTTGGGTACAAACAGGTGAAATCGTTACAGTTGGTACAACTCCTGTAGTTTGGACACAGTTCTCTGGTGCAGGTCAATACTCAGCTAACACAGCAGCTGGTTTAGTATTAAACGGTACAGTATTCAGTGCTAAGGTTGATGGTAACACTCACCCAACAACTGCGTTTGACGGTAATGGTAATATTTATGTTCCAGCTGGAGCAGCGTTCACGACACCAAATATTGGTGCTGCAACTGGTACAAGCGTTGACTTAACTGGTAACGTATTGGCTGCTAACATTAATGCTAATGCGTTAATTACTGGTGCTAATCTTGATATCACTGGTAATATCAGAACCGGTAATATTACTGCTAATACTAATATTACTGCTACTGGCAATCTTAGTGGTAATAATGCTAGCGTTACAAATGATCTTACTGTATCTGGTAATGCTAATATAACATTGAATATAAATGGTAATGTTGCTAACTTCACTGGTAACTTAACTGCTGCTAATGCTAATTTAGGTAACTTAGCTACAGCTAATTATGTAAATGTTTCTCAACAAATCAATGGTAATGTTGCTAACTTCAGTGGTAACTTAACTGCTGCTAATGCTAATTTAGGTAACTTAGCTACTGCTAACTTTGCTAATATCTCTAGCAACTTAGTTGTTAGTGGTACAGCAAATATTGCTAATGTAAATGTATCTGGTAATATTGTTTCTAATAACATTACTTCTAATAATAGAGTAAGTGCTAATAACATTAAGATTGGTAATAGCTACATATATGCTAATACAGTAACTACTCTAGCTACAACCCCAGCAGAGATTTGTAGCTTTATGATTACTAACACTGACGTTTACGGTATTGAGTATATTGTAAAAAGTTTTGACTCAACTGTAGGTTTTAGTAAATACAGTATGGCTACAGTACAAGCAGTTACAAATGGTACAGATGTAGATTATGTTACATACGCAACAGTACGTTTGGGTAACACGACAGGTACACTGTCAGTTACTAGAACAGCAGTTGGAAGTGATGTTAGTATTAATCTAATAGCAACCCCATCTACTGGTAACTCAACAACTTGGACTACCCAATATAGATTGATTTAATAAATGGCAACTCAAGCATTCAACGCATTGACTGGAGTTAGCGTTGGAAGCAATGCCAATCTGGTAATTGACGCTAACGCTAACGCATTCTTTGCAAACGTTAGCGGCAACTTTGCTAACCTTGCCGGCGATGTTTCCGCTAACTATTTCATCGGAAACGGTGCAAATATTACCGGAAACGTTACTGCCTCTTATTATTTCGGTGATGGTGGATATTTAACTAATATAAGCGCCGGCGGCTCCAGCTTAAATGTAAGTCAATACACAACCGGTACCCTTAGTAATACGATTGCAAATGTAAGCAATTTATTATTTGATACTACGACCGGTTTCAATGTTACTGATCTTGGTTCTAATACTGCATTAATATCATTAGGTAGCTCATTTAAAACATGGGAAGTAGATGGGCAAGCTAATCTAGTTGCAGTTGGTGAGGACGTAGTTAAATTCGTTGCAGGCTCCGGCATAGATATTAAGACTAATGCTAGCGCATACCCACAACAAATCATATTCTCTGCCAATTTAGGTAACATTTCAGACAATGAAATTAGTAATGGAACTAGTAATGTTTCTATCCCAACTGCAAATGGTAATGTTTTTATATCAGTAAACGGTAATGCAAATGTAGCAGTGGTTACTGGTACCGGCGCTAATATCAACGGAACATTAACAGTAAGTAACATAGTAACTATTCCAAACACAGCGGGTGGCGCTACAAATATTGCATTGGGTAGTCCTACTCAAGGTAATCTAGTAAGTAACGCAATATCATTTACCACGGATTCAACAGTGTCTAACGCTATTGCACAATTAAATAATGTATTAGGCAAATTAGTTCCTAACTCTCCTACTAATTTTCCCACTGGCCAATCAATTGCTATACAAAATTTGTCAACATATCGTATGGCAAATTATACGCAAACTGATAATACTACGGGTGCAAACAAATCAGTAGCAGGCGGCACAACAGTATCAACTGTTACAAGAGTAGCTACATATGCTACAAGTAACATTGCTAATGTGGGCCCAGGCGACAGTGGAACAATTACAGCATATCTAAATGGTGCTAATGCAGGATCAAGAACACTTACTGCTAATTTAGATGGAAATGGTGTTTATAGTAACTTAGTTATATTCAACAACGTTGATTATCATACAGTAAATGCAAATATTGCCCCAGGATTTTGGAGCGTGTTTTCTTCCAGAGCAGCAGGAACAATAACTCAAGGTTGGAATGAAGTATACATAAGAGATTCTGCTACGAGTAATACTAATACATCAGTTTGGTTCTATGATTCAAGTTCACCGGGCACGCCTACTTTCAGTTCATTATCAATAACTGCTCCAGTATCTCCAAACTATGCTTATTCAAGCACAGTACCACATTATGATAATACTAATAACTTTAATATTGGATTCAACTGTACAAAACTAAGTGGAAATATGTATCCAGTAAGTGATTCATTTGTTACAGGAACGGCAGGTGGAGCGTTTGCTGCTCCTGCTTCAGTAACATATGCTACAGCAGGAGTCGCTACACCATTAGCACAAAATTTATATGTAAGTTCTGGTTCACAGGCTGTAACAACTACTAGTAGTATAGTATCTGGCTTTGGTGCAAGTACAACTGGTCCAAGCGTTAATGTACTAAACAGTTATGCCACCGGCACACAATCATTTACATCTACTCTAGGTGCTAATGTATTATATAAAACAGGAACAGTAAGTTCATTATCTGTTATACAAGAAGCTAACGTTTTTATTGGATCAACCATAGGATCTGGTTCTGGATTAGCATACAGAATTATAAATCCGGGTGCAGGTAATACTCCTTATTATACAGGATATGAAACTGCATTTGATAGTCAAACAAGTACATTAAGGATATATGATGCTACAGTAGTAGCAAATGTGTTAAAAAATGATCAAACAAATTATTCAACGGGCTATTTACCAGTTGGCCCTGATCTAAGTTCTGGTAGAAGTGGTACACAATATTTTACTTTCAAGGTTGTTAGAACATCAGTATCTAAATTTGATGTAGGATGGTCAGGCAATATTGCCGGATTGTGGGTAGCATTGCCGGGAAGTGTTATTGATTCAACTTCAACGGCAAATGGTTGGTTAGATATGACAGTTTCGTATGCTGGAGCAGGAGTTCCGGGTGCGAATGTAGCTGCCGGTGGTAATGGAAGTAACGGTTCTGCATTAGGCGGGCCCGCTCCGATAAATACAATACAGACAAATAAATTTATTACTGCAACTTTTGGAACGGTAAGTAGTTCTAGTACAGCAATGAATGAAATTTATATAAGAATAGGATTAACGAGCGGACAATCTGTTACAGCATTATCATTACAAGCTGCAAGTCACTAATTAAATCATGGCAATACCACAAGACCAAATCGTTGATTTACTATATAAACAGGCATTCGGTGTCACAAAAACCGACACCGCTGTTAATAAAAGCCCTAGTAATGAATCGATTCCTAGCCCATTATTAATTCGTGGTGATACAATTTGGGTACAATCTAATCTAATACCTGCTATAGCTGCTGCAACAGTTGATATTGTACAAGCATATACGGGCGCAAGTGCAGCACAAACCGTAGCAGATAACACAACTGTTCCAATTGGTGGTATATACCCAACATGGAAAACTAATTTAACAAATTGGATACCACAAGAATTTGGCGCTACTTATTCCGTGCAAGTATGGGTAGATAGTCCCGGTGTAGCTAACCCTACGTTAACTGGTACTCAGATATTTGCTGACGGATCAGGTGGAACAGGGCAGTATTACTATAACTATCAATCTGGTGTATTGAATTTTATTGGCGAAACAATTCCGTCCCCACTTACTAGTGGTAAAGTATTATATATAGTAGGCTACAGATACATAGGCATTGTTGGTATAACTAATTCTCCTGCCGGAGATTCTGGTGCTACAGGTGCAACGGGTTATACTGGTAGTACTGGTGCAACAGGTTCAACTGGTACTACGGGTGCTACGGGTTATACTGGTACTACAGGTGCAACAGGTGCAACAGGTGTTGTAGGTACCACCGGGGCAACAGGTGCAACAGGTTATATAGGTACCACTGGTGCAACAGGTGCTACGGGTTTTGTAGGAACAACAGGTGCAACAGGTGCCACTGGTTATATAGGAACAACAGGTGCCACTGGTGCTACAGGCGTAACGGGCAACGATGGTGCAACAGGTGCTACTGGATACACTGGCTCAACTGGCTCAACTGGCGCAACTGGTGCTACGGGATATCAAGGTGCTACGGGCGCAACAGGTTATACGGGTAGTACAGGTGCTACGGGCGCAACTGGTTTAACTGGTGATGATGGCGCAACGGGCGCTACTGGCTTTACTGGCTCAACCGGGGCAACAGGTGCTACTGGTACAACTGGTGCAACAGGTTATACTGGCGCAACAGGTGCCACAGGCGCAACGGGATATGTAGGAACTACGGGGGCTACAGGCGCAACCGGTATTACCGGTAATGATGGCGCAACTGGCGCAACTGGATACATAGGAACGACCGGAGCAACAGGTGCAACAGGTGTACAAGGAACAACGGGAGCAACAGGTGCTACAGGCTATACTGGTACTACTGGTGCCACGGGTGCTACTGGCCAAATAGGAACGACCGGAGCAACAGGTGCAACAGGCGCGACCGGATATGATGGCGCAACCGGGGCTACAGGCGTACAAGGTACTACTGGTGCTACTGGTGCTACTGGATATATAGGAACAACTGGTGCGACGGGAGCCACTGGTGTGACTGGTGATGATGGTAGTACAGGTGCTACTGGATACATAGGAACGACCGGAGCAACAGGTGCTACTGGTGTACAAGGAACTACAGGAGCAACAGGCGCCACCGGATATGATGGTGCAACTGGCGCAACTGGCGCAACAGGTGTACAAGGTACTACCGGTGCCACTGGTGCAACCGGTGAAATAGGATTAACCGGTGCTACTGGCGCAACAGGTGCTACAGGCGTACAAGGTACTACTGGTGCTACTGGTGCTACTGGATATATTGGCACAACCGGCGCTACAGGCGCTACAGGCATACAAGGAACGACTGGCGCTACGGGTGCAACAGGTGAAATAGGCTCAACTGGTGCTACTGGCGCTACAGGCGCTACAGGCATACAAGGAACAACAGGGGCGACGGGCGCTACTGGATACATTGGTACAACTGGAGCGACTGGAGCGACTGGATATACTGGCTCAACAGGTGCTACGGGAGCAACCGGTGCTACAGGTGAAATAGGTGCTACGGGAGCGACTGGTGTTGTAGGTACAACAGGTGCAACTGGAGCAACGGGTTATATAGGTACAACAGGCGCAACTGGCGCAACAGGCTATACTGGATCAACCGGTGCCACTGGTGCAACTGGTGAAATAGGATCAACCGGTGCAACTGGCGCTACTGGAGAGATAGGATCAACCGGTGCTACTGGCGCGACCGGTGCTACT
>SESB01001982.1_pt1 | contig 12477 bp, 10 predicted proteins | sample 3171441 | NCBI WGS metagenome assembly SESB01 (sample SAMN06051867, study PRJNA518727) | freshwater metagenome | biome: subpolar coniferous forest; feature: holomictic lake; material: water; isolation source: holomictic Lake 227, 6 m depth | place: Canada: near Kenora, Ontario | collected...
GTTGTCAACCCATCTCGCTCCTTTATACGAAGTATCAGACGTTTCGGAGTATTATCCCCTTCCGTTGTTTTGGGTATTTCTGTTATTTCAGGTGATTCGGCATCAAATTCCACTTTGGGCAGCTGTGCGTTTCTTGCGTGTTTTCTTGCGTGCTTTCTTGCTTCGGATAAGGTCATCCCTCGTTTCGGTGTATTATCCTCTTCCGTTGTTTGGGTTAACTCCTTGGGTATTTCTGTTATTTCAGGTGGGTTCACGCACAACGACTTGGCCATTTCTGTCATGTCGAGGGGGTTGTCTTTGTCTGTGTCCGGTGCTTTATGTTCCGTATCTGGTATCCCAAGCCATGCCCTAACTTTCGTTGTGGATTCCTGTCTTTCCTTGGCTATCCATGCCCTATCTTTCGCTATGGATTCCTGTCTTTCCTTGGCTGCAAACATCTCGAGGGTATTGATTGGGTTCAAGGTATAGCGTATGTGTATTGTTTTTTTAACGAGTGTTCTATTCATCATCATCGAGAAGCACACACTCCCCCGTCTCCAGCAGATCGTCGAGGTCGCGGACGGCGTCGATCGGTTCGTCGATAAGCTCGATGGTGTCGTCGTCGTTCTCGTTGCAGTCCGCCTTCGCCATCCTGCACACCTTGCACTTCCGCGACACGCGCCCGTGCTCGCAGCGCTTCGGTAGGAACCCGCACTTGGTGCACGTCTTCTTGATGTTCCTGTGCTTGCATCGCGGCGCGTCGGACTTGCTCTTGGGCTTCCTCTTCTTCTTGTAATCCAGCCTGCACCGCGAGCACTTGTTCTTGTTGTTGCCGTGCTCGCACTTCTTCGGCGTGTAGCCGCACTTGGTGCACCGGAACTTCTGGTTGCCGTGCTCGCATATCTCCAGCGTCTGGCGGCGTTTCCGCTCGGGCATCGGCTTCCAGAGGTCGCGCAGGATGTCGTCGTCGTCGTCCATGGATGGCGGTGGTAATTTTTTTTTGGTGGTCCTTTTTTTTATGGATTGACGCGGCTAATAAGCAACTCCGTGCATTCGGCACACCATGGATTTGGCCGCTGATCAATGTAGAAGTACCCGCCCTTTGTGTACAGTGATTCCATGAAGAGCGCGATGTCAAGGAGCGTTTTGCTGTGGTCAACGTGGAGCTCAAACGCTATCTGCCTGGGCATGAGCACACCCGAGGTCAGCATGGCAGTGAGGGTTGCGTACTCGAATCCCTCCACGTCCATCTTGAGGTAATCCGGGCTCTTGCGAGCGTTGATGAGGCGCATGATGGACGACCACGACTGGAATACCCTTCCTGCGGCGTCCACTTGATCGGTGTCGGCGATGCAGATCTGGTGGAAGCGGGTCCTGGAGGCGATGCGGGCGGGGACTTGGGCGTTGACGGTGCAGTCGAATGTTTCGACAATGCAGTTCAATTTATCATAAACTGCCTCTTCGAAGTCCCACTCGTTGTTGCTCCCCAGTGACACGATGGTGCAGTTTGGTGCTGTGCTGAGGCCACACGCGCGCTTCTCTCCGTCCCCTGTTCCGTAGGTTTCCAACTGTGTGCACGTAGGGCCCATTGGTCCCAGAGCAGCGAGTTGGTCGCTGTTAGCCGACCGGTTCAATGTGTTGATGGACGTATTGAGGAAGGCGGTCCATTGCGTATGCGCGTTTACGGCCAGCGTGATGTTACTGAACAGGGTCTGTTTGGTGTGCTTGACCTGTGGTGGTGTGGGTTGGTGTGTTGGTTCGCTTGGTTTAACCTTTAACACGGGGTGCTTCTCCTTTGTAGCGAACATCATGCGATCCAGATCCTCGCGTATGACTATGACAAACAGCGCGCTTGAGACCAGCAACATGGCCAACCCCGAGCGGTGCATGTGGCGTGGAAAGATGTTGCCGTTTAATAATCACGGGCCAGCGCTCGATGTGAACGCCTCCACGCGCGGGTTGGGCCAGGAGCTGAGCGCGATCTTCGTGCGGTCGAACTGCCCGTTGTAGATCGCGAGCGCCTTGAGCTGGGCCAGCTTGAACTTGTCGTCTATGTCGTTTGCCGGCGGCACCATCACCGCGTTGACCAGGCGTTCGGCGTGCGAGATGGCGTCCTCCGCGAGCTCCGGCGGCCCCGCAAACGTGACGAGCACGTGCATGGTGTCGACGGGTTCCTTCTGCCCTGGCCGCTGCGCGCCCTTGCCCCTCACCCGGATGCTGCAGCCGGACTCTTTCTCCATGTACTTGACCGTCGTGCCGCGCGGTCCCACGATGCGGCCGAGGAAGTTGTACCCCGGGTACTCAGCGACAGGCACGGGGATCCGCGTCTGTCGGACTCCCGTGGGGGTCGGCGGGTTGGTCATGCCGAGCAGGCGCTCGAGGCGTATGATCTCCTTCTCCAGAAGATTCACGGCCACAGTAAACGAGGGGTCGATGCGGCTGTACTCGTTGCGCGCTTGCACCAGACGCGTTGCAAGTGTTATCGACATGTTGTTCAGCACGGCGGGGATGGGGTTGTTTTATACCGGAATGGTCAAATGCGATGGATTTAAAAAGAATGGCGTAGTCGGGTCAGTGTATATAACATAACACGCAATTGGCAAAAAGGATGCTGCTCAGGTTCGTGTGTGTCCTCGCGTGCCTGGGTGTGTGTGGCTCCTGTGACATTGGCTTCTTCTGTCCCACGGAAGGGCGGCAGATGGCCTGCCCCGCTGGCTTCTATTGCAGCACCATGAACCTGACGTTTCCGCCGGCTTGTCCGTTTTGCGACGTTGAGGGCACCAGTTTTGAAACGTGCGTGACGGGCTACTTCTACAGCGGGCAGAAAATAGCGATAAAGGGTGACTCTGGCATGCTGTGGTTTGATCTTGCGGCTGGCACGTTCTCTGCGATGGCCACGCCCTCCTGTGCATCCGTGGTAAATTCCCCTGTGTTCTCTCAGAACGGAAAGGTCATATACTTTTATGACAACACGGACAGCATTTACGGATTCATCGAGTCCATCGGGCTGTGCGTGCGGCTCACGTCCATTCCCAACATCAGGTCGTTGCAGCTCAGCTACGAAGAGGACATGCTGTTGGTGTTTGCTACCGACGTGTACTTTGGGTGCTACAGCATCTCGATGGCCACGCTGCAGCACACGTATCTGTTCTTCCTTCCCAGCAACACCTATGTCGATTTTGTGCCTGCGCCCGGCGGCGTTCTGGCCATTGACACGGCCAACGCGCACTTTTACTCGTTTGTGACGGGCACACTCACCAAGGTCGTGGGCTCCCCTGCGACCATCGCGTGTGTGGCTGGCGTCGGGCTTGCTGCCAAGGTGGGTACGCTGGCCGCCGTTGCCGTGGCACCATCAAGGAAGACAGCATACATTTACGACCGGGGCTGCCGGCAGATCTTCAGGGTGAACCTCACGGACTTTTCCCTGAGCATCCTCTGCAGTGCCCCGGCCCTTGCGTCGTGGTATCCCAAGATGACGCTGTCCTCAAACGAGACCTCGCTCATCATCGCCGACTACAGCACGACCGTGCGCGTCATCAATCTGGATACCGGCCAAAGCACGGCGCACGCCTACCCCACGGCGCTGAGCTTCGTCTCTGCGGCTGTCACGCTGGGCTGCAACAAGTGCCCCGCCGGGGCCTACGGGACAGCGTGCGCACTGTGTCCGCCGGGAACCTTCACGCACCGTCGAAACAGCGTCAACTGCTCTGCGTGCGGACTTGGCACGTACGCCGTTGGCACAGGGAACGTCAACTGCACCCAGTGTGAGGCTGGCTACGTGTGCGCCACGCCCTCGACCCACGTCCCCTGCGCCGCCGGCCAGTTCTGTCCCGCAGGATCCATCCAGGCCAGCGCGTGCCCAGCCGGAAGCTTTTGCAGCAGCCCCGCGTCTATCTCCACGTGTCCCGTGCGCTCCTTCTGCCTGGCCAGCTCGACCGCCGCCGTCTTGTGCCCGACCGGACGCAGCTCCCAAGCAGGGGCCAGCCAGTGCACATGCAATCGGGGTCTTTACATGGTGGCAAACCAGTGCACCCCCTGCGCCGCCGGCTTCTTCTGCGACAACGAGACTTCTGCCGCCTGCCCCTCTGGGACCACCAGCACGGCGGGGGCGACGTCCTACCTGGATTGCTGGCGCCTCCCCACCAGCACATCTGCACAGCCAACACCGACGGCGATCCCTGAAATCATGCTGGTGTCGCTGGTATCAACGTGGATTCCCCTATCTGCATTAAATTCGTCAGTAATCACCGCGATCTGCATGCATATGGCGGCTGACTGTGTTTGTGACGTGCAGCTCCTCTCGCTCACGTATCTTGACGTAACAACATTCTGCGACAACGGCACGGAGCCCTGCTTGGCGGCGGCCTTTATAACGCGACGGCGGGTGATGGCTGCTGGCTCGGATGTGCAGCTGAACTTCATAATCCTGTCCAAGACAGCTTACACCCCCCCGAGTGTTATTTGCAGCGTGTGTTTCAACCACACCATGCAGACCAACATCCGGATCGAGTACACCCCGGGCATGAGCAAGCGGACCCTCGCTGCCATGGCGCTAAATCCACCGACCCCTGCTGCCATCATCGCAGCGAGCCCCGCCCCAACCGCTGCCATCATAGCAGGAGTGGTCATAGCAGGAGTGGTGGCGGTTGCTGCAGTGGGTGGCATCGGCTGGGGTGTGCGCAGGGCGTGGAATCGACGGAAGCCCGGGAACCTGGAGGGAATACGGATTGAGCCGAAACACGCTGCGATGGAGTTAAAAAGAATGAAATAAACTACAGCTTAGTATAAAAGCCTGTGACTCGCAAACGCGCAAGCACACCATTTAATGATGTTCAACGCCCATCACCGCGTATACCAAGACTCCCGAGGCACCATGGGGGTGAACAGGGCGCAGCTCGTCCCTCCGCTGGTGCGCGTGCGCCAGGTGCTGTCGCGAATCCCCGGAACCATGGACGCTGCACTGCCGTGCGCGATGGATATGCCCTGGGCTATCTTCACTGGCCTGCAGCAGGTGGACGCTGGGCTGCGGTTCGAATTCAGCGTGCGCCCGGCGCGTCGGCTCCGCGGGGTTTTCTTCCAGGGGTACGGTGCGACCGTGCGCATCGATCAAGCGACCTCTGACGTGCAGTTCTCGCTGCGCCAGACCCTCTCGCGCTCTGAGTCGTCGACCTTCTTTCCGCTGACGCTGCCGCCGTGCAACGTGCGGACGTTCCAGGTGGAGGCGGTGTCAAGAAACCCGAACGTACCAGGGGACATCGTCACGAGCATGCGGTTCGTGTTCGACGACATCGACATGCGCTCCGACGCGCGTCCGACGTCCGTGGGTGCCGAGCTGCAGCGTCACGCCGCGTCCAAGGACTTCACGATCGTCACCCCCGACGGCATGCAGATCATGGTGCACCGCTCGGTCATCGCGTCGCAGAGCCCGTTCTTCGACTGTATGTTCAACGGCGGGTTCGAGCAGGTTCGCGATGTGTACACGGCCAGGGAGGGGACCGCCGCGTCGTGGGGCAACCTCGTTCGGTTTGTCTACGACCGCTTCCTCGAGAACAAGGACCGCGAGGTGCTGTTCGAGACCATGCAGCTCGGGTACTTCTTCGGCATCCCGTCGCTCGTCGCGTGCGCGTGGGCGGCCGTGTCGCAGCCTCACATGGACAAGTACGTCGCCGTCGCCGGGATGCGTCTCGCCGCGAAGGGCGGGGACACCGTCGTCGGCAACCGGTGCTGGGGGTTCATCAAGGCCCTCTTCAACAGCAAGTACAAGACCCTCGTCCGCGACGTCGCGTGGATGCGCGCGTACACGGCGATGCTCGAGGAGATCGACGGCTTGCCGAAGGAGTGGAGGGACGGCGACTCCACGGAGGAGTATGACGTGAGCGGGAACGATTCGGATGCGTGATTTATTAAACTCTGACACGTGTGAGGATTTGGTGAGGCACATCTTGCATACGCTTTACTAATCCGCAAGCGCATTCGTGATCTTCTCAATCGCGGTATCGATCGACGCAAGCAGAGCATCGAGATTCGCCGCCCTCTCGGGGTGGAGCTGGCGCTGGGCCAGCAGCCTCTCGCGCCGGTGGCGGAGGTCGAACTCAAGCCGACGCATCTCGCGCATGCTCATCTCCTGGACCTTGGTGCTCATCTTGGCGAGCTCAGCCATGAACGCAGCGCACTGGTTCGCGTCGAGCTCCCCGACGGTAGGCGTTGCGATCACGTGCGTGCAAAAGGTGTTGATGGCAGCGACGCAGCTGGTCGCGAGCGCAAGCACCTCCGCGGTCTCCTCCGCCGTGGGCATGCCGTGGATGGTGGTGGGGTGCGAGACGTACAGGAACGCCATCTGCGCCGAGTCGGCGGAGTAGTTCTCGATGGGGGCGCAGCCCTTTGCGATGCAGAGCATGGTCAGTTTCTGCATCGCCTCCTTGGTCTCCGCACCCAGTTGCGGGTTTGCGATCAGGCGGCTCGCCTCCGCTCGAGAGAGCAGTCGCATGGTGGCGGTGTCGTAGTGTCCGCTGAGCTGCGTGACCTGCTCCTTGAGATTCTGGCCGATCGGGTCGTTGAGTTGCATTTGGTTTCAAGTTTATTTTAAAACCAGTGCTTAAATACGCGTTTTGAAAGGATTAAAAAAAAACGTAAAGCCAGATGGCCTACCACGTGCATCGCACGCGGCTCATGCAGCAGCTGTACAATTCCCGGCGCAGCATGACTCCCGAGACGTGGGAGCGGTTTACGAAGCAGATGTTCGCCCCGGTGCTGCTGCGCATGACAGCGGTGTATCCTGGGAAGCTGCCCGAGCGGTGGATCACCAAGCTCCCCTGCTTCGTGCCTCCCGAGAATTCGATGAAGCGCGCGTTCTACGACCTCTGCGCGATCCTGCAGCTGGAGGCGGTTGCATCGAAGGAGGAGTACCTTCGGCGGATCGAGCGCGCGATCGAGGCTGCCAGGAGGCTGGACACCCTCATGCGGTACCAGAAAGTCGCGCAGGGATGCCGCGTGAACATGACGAGGCAGAGAGTTTCTTTTGAGTCGCGCCCTTGGAAGCTGATCAACAACATCAGCACGCAGATTTCATCGTTCAGCGCGAACTACGGCCCCACGTACTTCGTGATCGCGCCGCAGCACCACACCAGCACGGACGCGACCGTGATTTCGAGGCTGGTGATCGAGCGCGGGCTCGTCGATTTCAGCCTCAGCGCTCTCCCGGGCGTCATCAGCGACATGCGCGAGGAGAAGCAGCAGGTTTGCTTCATTAACACGATGCTCTTCGTGCAGACGCTCCTTCACACCCATGTGGATGACATTACCGATCGTCGGCTCGCGCTCGCCATGGCGCTCCACCGCCGGCTCGGGGCGGACGCTGGGATGGGCGCGCTGACCGCGGACCTCGTGTGCGCCTTCGCCCCGGTGGAGGAGTTCCCGCGGCATGTGCTCTGGCACGAGATGCTGTGGGGGGAGGAGGAGGGGCGCAAGCGCTGGAATAATGAAGCATAGTTGCGTTCATTGTTTTTGAACGAGCCATTGGTTCCTTGCAAAGGTGATGATCGTCGCATTATGGTCGGCCGCAAACATGTCCACATCATGCACGACGGCGGGGAAGGCATCGTCGTAGTCGTCGCCCATGATGAGTCCACCCGCGCGGAGTAGCTGGTATGCGATGGTGAGCTCCGCGTAGGTTTCGCCCTGCTCGTGTGCAGCGTCGACGTAGATGATGTCTATGATCCAGTTGAAAATGGAGAGCGCGCGGAGACCGACGAGCGATGGAAGTGCCAGCGGTATGACTGTGTTGTTTAACCCCTCGCGCGCCATGCGCTGTAGAAACCGCCTGCTGATGATCGGAACCCCGTGCTCGAGCTCCATGTAGTCGAATTCTTTGATAAGACGCATGTTCACGTCTCCCAGCCACGAGTCGACGGAGAGGATCGCGCCGCCGTGTCCCTTAACCAACGGCGCCCACGCGTAGACCACTCCGCTGCCAATGAAGGATCCCACCTCAACGATGAAGCGAGGGGCGCTGCGGAGGTGCTTGCGAACCATGGCGTGGATGGCAGGCGCCGCTATCTGGGCATACGATCGATACCGCTCCAGATCTGCACGGTCATCAGCAGGCAGGTCGGCGTACGGATTCTTGCCGTGGTGCAGGTGCTTGATTAGATCTGTGTGGGACGGGTAGTATTGCTTCGGGTGCTCGGTTGCGTGAGAGAGTTGCACGGACCGTGCGTTCTGGTATGGTGTGGTCCACATGCCCCGCCGCACTTCGGAGCCATCAACAGGGCAGCGATGGACCGTGGCTGTGGGCTGTGGCAGGAGATACATGATAATAGATAGAGCGCACAGGATTCCAACGGCGACGGTGATGGTGTTCACTTTGACTTTCATGTGATTCTGTTATAATTAGTGCGTGCGATGGCATTGCCCGGGTGGGCTTAAAATGAGAAATAAAAGACAAAAACAAGCACCAGCGATATAAAAGGCCCTTGCTGTAGAACTCCGCAACCACACATGCTGAGCAAGCTTGCCTCCTCGCCCAACAAAGCCGCCCGCACCGTCGCCCGCTCCTCGCCCTCGTTCGAGGTGAGGGTGCGCGAGATAATGGGGGCCGTCGCGTCTGATGTGCTCTCGGCGGCGGGTGAGCACGTGGCCAAGGAGACGGAGAGCCTCACGAAGCAGCTCGCTGTCCAGGAGCAGGCGAGTGCCGCCGCGCGCGAGTCCGTCGAAAGCCGCCACCGCCGGGAGATGGCGATGGTCAGGCAGCAGTCCGAGCGTGCGGTCAAGAACACCATCAGCAACCACTCGAAGGAGCTCGCTGGTCTGGACGCCGCGATGGAGAAGCTGAAGGAGACGCACGCAGCGGACGTGGACGAGAAGCTGCAGGCGCAGCTCAAAGACATCCGCCGCAAGGAGGAGGGAAGGCTCATGCGCTTCCGCTGCGACATCGAGCAGAACGTCCGGGACGAGATTCGGGCGGAGCGCGACGAGGACCGCCGCCAGATCCGCGCCCTGCAGGAGGAGCTCACCGCCGCCGATCGCACCCGCACGATCCTCGAGCGCAACCTCGCGAGCAGCCGCGCCGCCGTCGACCGCCTCACGTCGGACCTGGACTTCGCGCGCCAGGCCCGCACCGACAGCGAGGAGGACGTCGCCGCGTTGCGCCGCACCGTGGACAGCCTCCGCGCGACCCAGGGGGTTTCGTACTATCGTCCTTATTAAACACACGTGACGCACGCTCTCGCCGCGGGGAAGCTCCCGGCCCCGTTCGGGCACGGCGTGCAGGTTGTCGAGCCCGTGAGGTAGGCGTAGGTGCCGGCGGCGCAGCTCACGCAGGTGGTGGCGCGCGTAGCGGTCGTGTAGAAGCCGAAGTCGCAGGCGGTGCAGGCTTGCTTGCCCGTGGATGAGGAGTACGATCCTCTGGTGCAGGTCGTGCAGGCGCTGATGCCGGGCGCGTGGCCGTAGGTGCCGGCGAGACACGTTGAGCATGCTGTAGCGCCTTCAGGGGAGAACATTCCTTGTGAGCATTGAGTACATTTTGTGAGTGATGTAGTGCTTCCATAGGACCCACCAGAGCAAGGTACACATGTCGACGCTGAAGATGCTCTTATCGCCGAGCTGTATGTGCCTGTTGAGCACGAGTAGCACCAGTCAACATAGGTGCTTACAGACAACAGAGTCTGAACTGTTGGTTCTCCAAACGACCGTACAAAACCACTGTATGATGTGCCAAGTTGCCAGTACCATACATTGTTTGCTTGACTTGCTCTGATGTATCCCGTTCCGTTTACACAGCCGTACATCGGATATCCTGTCCAGTCGTCCCCAATGTACTTGTAGTATGAAGTTTCGCAAAGTTCTGTGAACCCATACAGGTTTACTGGATACGATATGGCGTTTCTGTATTTGCCAGCTGAACATGATGTGCATACACTTGCACCACTTCCAGATTGATAAGAACCAACCAGGCATGCTTGGCATGCAACAGTTGAGCCTGTTGTGCTGCTGTATGTGCCCTGTGTGCAGACTGAGCACGCTGTAGCGCCAATTTCTGAGCCATACTGGCCTGTTGGACATGAATCACACACAGTTAGGGTGGTGCTAGTTGAGAGATAAGTGCCTATGTCACATTCTTGACACAGAAATCCTACACTATAACTGTAAGGTATACTGCAGTAAGGATTTATTACCAGCTTATATGTTCCTGGTATGCAAGAATTTCCAGAAGTGCACAGCTGTCTTGGTTCTGCACCGTGTGTTGTATTACACAACAATAGTATACATATCAAGATAAGACGCATGCATTTACTGTAGTGATGGGTAGTTTTATATGGTTCAACAGCAATGTATTGCACTGGTCTTAAACAGATCCCTCAAACCCTGGCCCACACTGCCACGCGCACGGCGCGCCCGAGACAGCGTCGAACACCGTGTTGGGCGGGAGGGTAGGGCAGGGGACGCAGGAGGCTTGGTTGGTTGGGTTGCCAGGGACTTTGAAGTAGCCAGCGTCGCAAATGGGGTTGCCAACCGCCCTGCACTCTGGGTAGGCCTTGTTCTTAAAGAACCCATCCGCGCACGGCACGCACGCGCCGCCGACCAGCTCGAACCCGTCGTCGCACGTGCAGGTGGGGACACCACCAATGTCGCATGTGCTGGTGGGGTAAGTGCAGTGTGCAATAACAGGACAGCTGGTGCACGGCGGGTCTGAGTCAGGAGGACAGGGGGGTCTAAAGGATCCCTCATTGCACGGTGTGGCGTTGCAAGATGTGCATTGTGATGCTCCGCCAAGCGAATATTGATTGATGCATGATGCGCAATCGCGAGTGCCTCTGGTGGCTGCATATTTTCCAGCTGGGCATGGCGTGCACGCAGTCATTCCTTCGCGTGGGGCTTCATATCCTGCGTTGCAGTCGGTGCAAGCTGCTGCCTTGGTGGTTTTACCGATAATCGAGCCATACGTTCCCTTGTCACAGCTTGTGCACCACTGTGAGGCGGGTGTTGTGGAGTATGATCCAGCAGCACACGTTGTGCATACCGTGGCTGATGCGGCGCCAGTTGCCGTGCTGGATGTTCCAGATGGGCAACTGTCACAGGCCGACATTGCCGTGTAATAGGCGTACTTCCCTGCCTCGCAGGCATTGCATCTGGACTTGCCTGTGTCTGAATTGTATGTACCCCACGTACACACTTTGCAACCAGTGGCGCCGGTACCGCTCATGTAGGTGCCTGAGGGACAGTCTTGGCAGATTGTTTGCCCTGTTTGGGGGTTGTACTTGCCCGTACCACAGCTGCCGCACTCTGAGACCGCTGACAGCTTCTTGGTGGCGGAAAATGTACCTTCAGGGCATGGCACTGGAGCGGGAGACCTTACGGGACAGTAATTGCCCATGGTGCAGTCGGTCCCTGCGGCTCCGGTGCCTTGATTGCAGTATGTGCCTGCTGAGCAGTCTGCGGGCGCTGAGGACCCCGTATTGCATTGGGAGCCCGCGGGGCATATGGTGGGATCAGCGCATTGCAGAGGACAGTATTTCGTAATTGGGCATGGGACATTGGTGCCTGACCCCATGTTGGGCGCTGTCAGCGACGCTGCCGTGCAGCATTTTCCTGCTTCACACCTTACGCATGGTGTGACCAGGTCTCCTGTGTAAAACCCTGGCTGGCACACGATGCACGCAGTTGCACTGATGGCGCTGTACGAGCCTGCCGAGCAGCTCTGGCAGGAGCCACTGGATGTGCTGGATGTGTAGGTGCCAGCTAGACAGTTGGCGCAGGGGTTGCCGGTTGTGCTGGATTGGCCAGCTGGGCAGGCAGTGCAAGCTGAGGCGCCCGCTGCTGGTGTGGAGGTGCCAGCTGTACATGTGCTGCACGCAGTGGCGCCAATGGCAGTTGCAAAAGATCCTATAGAGCATGGTGTGCATGTTGTTGCACTATTTGTTGAGCTGAATTTCCCGAGCGGGCAGAAATAACACCCTGCTCCATTAAATTTGGAAATCAAAGCCTGAACACGTCCAGGTGTTACTTCGTTTTTGTCTAAACCACCACCACCAGGAAATTGGCCTACCATATAGTGGCTTGGTTCATACCAGTAGAACCAGTTCTGTCCAGTGTTGCATGTGTAGCATGGCAGCCCATTGATCATTTCTCTGAATGTCCAGGTGGCTGAATCATAGTTGTATGCACTGCATGTTGCAAATAGAATTGATGGGAATGTGGTTTCAATTCCTGCAGATGTTAAGCTAAATACAACATCGCCTCCTGTGCCTTTCTGACAAGATGTGCATGCTGCTGATGTGGTTATACCTGTTCTAGCAGGATTTACATAGAACCCAGAGCTGCATGATTTGCATGCTGCTGCTCCTGTTCCGTCTTGATATGTGTTCACGGGACATGGTGTGCATTCTGTGGAGTACGAATTGGGGGCGTATGCTCCTGGCTGGCAACTTTCACAGTAGTCATCGTAAGCTCCACACTTATCTGACCAGGGGCATGTTGCTTGGGTGTAGTGGCCTGGGCTGC
>SESB01001986.1_pt1 | contig 12470 bp, 10 predicted proteins | sample 3171441 | NCBI WGS metagenome assembly SESB01 (sample SAMN06051867, study PRJNA518727) | freshwater metagenome | biome: subpolar coniferous forest; feature: holomictic lake; material: water; isolation source: holomictic Lake 227, 6 m depth | place: Canada: near Kenora, Ontario | collected...
CGGTTCAGACCGGCATGACGGGAGGCAATACGCTCTCGACGATCAAGGCAATGCCTTGCCCAACGCCAAGGGCACCACCGTTGGGGTTGACGCGCGCACGACAAGTAACTTCAACGGCGCCCTGATCCGGGCAACCCTATCGGCGCGATTTTCTTTGCTGCTGGCGCGTGACATACCACTGCGCCAGGCGCTCGACCACGGCCATCATCTGGCCCTTGAGCCCGGCCTCGGGTGCGGCCGGCGCGTGCAGATCGAAGTCATGCCCGCCCGCCTTGTACATCTGGGCAAATATGTCCAATACCTTCTGGCGTACCAGACCGCGCAGCGGCAGGTGGCTCATCAGGCCGTAGGTGGCGGCGCTGCCGCTATTGGCCAATGCGGGGTTGGCTTTGACGACCGCAACCGCTTGTTGGAGATCGCGCAGATAGTCGTCCATGACTTCCAGGTGGATCGCGGTGATCATCGCGTGCAAGCCGTCGGGGTTTTGCAGGCGGTTGATGTTCCAGCCTTTCTCGTCCATCTGGTCGCCCACCGCGAAGATATTGACGTTCGGGTCGCACGAACCATAGGCCAACAGCGGACCGGTAGGTTGTCCCATCACATACAGTTCGGGAATCTTTTCGATGCCCTGGCGCATCTTGTCAAAGGCCTGCGTGGTGCGTTTTGCCAGATCACGGTAACCTGATTTGCCAAAGTGCTGCATGGCAGCCCAAGCCGCTGCATAGGCGCCACCCGGGCGCGTGCCCAACAGGGCGGGCGAGGCGAATATGCCGCCGGGCCAGTCCTGGTAGACAAACATCTGGTGCTTGAGGTAGTCCAGATTGCGATAGGTGATGGTGGAGGCGCCCTTGGAGGCAAAACCATACTTGTGAATGTCAGCCGAGATCGACGTGACGCCCGGAACCCGGTAGTCCCAAAGCGGCAACTCGCGCCCGTTCATCTCCATGAACGGCAGGATGAAACCGCCCACGCAGGCGTCAACATGCAGCGGGATCTTGCGCTTCAGGGCAATGGCACCGAGCGCTTCAATCGGGTCAATGCTGCCGTGCGGGTACTCGGGCGCCGAGCCCAGAATCATCACCGTGTTGCGATTGCACAAGCGTGCCAATTTGGCGGCATCGGCCCGCAAATCCTTGTCCAGGGGCAACAATCGCACCTTGACACCAAAGTACTCCGAGGCTTTGAACCAGGCAACGTGCGCCGTGACGGGCAACACCATCTCGGGCTTGGTCACACCGCGTGTGCTGGCCAGGTCGCGGTAGGTCTTGACGGCGAGCAGACAGCTCTCCGTGCCGCCCGAGGTGACAACGCCGCACACCTCCGGCGTGCCATGGAGCATCTCGGCTACCGCCGCGATGATTTCGTTCTCGAAACGCTTGAGACTTTTAAAGGCGGTGGGATTGAGTCCGTTGGCTGATGAGAATTCACGGTAGGCCTCGCCCTGAAAGTCGGCGTAGGTTTCGTCAAGGTAATACACCAGACTCCACAGGCGGCCCTCTTTGTAGTTGGGGTCGTGCGCAGCAAAGTCTTTGAGATCGGCCAGCACATCAGCGCTGGGGCGACCTTTGGCAGGCAGGGCAGTTGTCATTGGCGAATCCCCCTGGCTTTGAAGCGACGGTACAACCACAAGGCCAGCAACAACAGCACGATGGTCGGCACGATGATGCCTTGAAAGCGGTGAATCACGGACAGAATTTCTTCCCAGCGCCCACCCACATAGCGCACGGCATAAACCAGCAAGGGCAATTCGATCAGCGCTGCCAGTCCGTCATAAATGAACAAATGACGATAGGGCATCTTGAGTGAGCCGGCCGCCAGGAACAGAGCGGTGCGAACGCCCGGCATAAAGCGCACGACAAAGATGTAGGCCGGGCCGTAGTGGCGCATGGTGGCTTGCATCGCCTGCAGTCGGGCCTCAGGGACCATGCGGGCAAAGAAACGCATGCGCAACAAACGCGTACCAAAGCGATGCCCCCAATGGAACACCAGCGCATCTCCACCCACCAACCCAAACCAGGCGACCAGCATCAAGGGCACGGGGTCCATGACGCCTTTGAGCGTGAGCGCGGCAGCGGCGAGCAGCACAATGTCTTCGTTCATGGGCGCCCCGATGCCGCAACCGAACAACAAGACGAACATCAGCGCATAGGCCGGCAAGCCTTGCAGTGACTGCAAAAATGGCCAAATGGATTCCATCATGTTGTTCGTCATCCTGTGTTGGTACGGCGCATCGGCATTATTGCGGTTTCAGGGGCGTCCATTGATTTCAATATCGCACGGATGGCCATGGCGGTGACGCCAGAAAGTGATAGCCTTGCGGACAATCCCAATCTGCAAGGAAATTATGCGTTACCGTTTACTGGGTCGAACTGGACTCTATGTATCTGAACTCTGCCTGGGAACGATGACCTTCGGCGGTCAAGGTTTCTGGAAAGTCATGGGGGGCCTCGACCAGGACGCCGCCACAGCCCTGGTCAAACGCTCCTTTGATGCCGGTGTGAACTTCATTGATACCGCCAACGTTTACTCGCTCGGAGAGTCGGAAACGCTCACAGGCAACGCGATCAAGAGCCTGGGGCTGCCGCGTGACGAACTGATACTGGCCACCAAGGCGACCGGCGTCATGGTTGAGACCGCCATCAATGCGCAGGGCCAATCACGCTACCACCTGATGAACCAGTTGGATGCCAGCTTGAAACGGCTGCAAGTCGATCACATCGACCTGTACCAGTTGCACGGTTTTGATCCCTTGACGCCGCTTGACGATGTGCTTTGCACACTCAACGACATGGTTCGCTCGGGCAAGGTGCGCTACATCGGCCTGTGCAATATGGCGGCCTGGCAGATCATGAAAGGCCTGGCGATTTCGGAGAAGCAGCATTGGGCCCGTTTTGAGAGCGTGCAGGCCTATTACACCGTGGCGGGACGCGATCTGGAACGCGAAGTTCTACCCTTGATCAAGGATCAGCAACTCGGGCTCATGGTCTGGAGCCCGCTGGCTGGCGGTTTGCTCAGCGGCAAGTTCAGTCCGGATGGCAGCGGCCCGCCGGGCGCACGCCGGGCCAGTTTTGATTTCCCCGTGGTAGACCGGGCACGCGCCTTTCGCATTCTTGACGTGATGCGCCCGATTGCCGAGCGGCATCAGGTTTCGGTTGCGCAGGTCGCACTGGCCTGGTTGCTCAGCCGCGCGCAGGTGAGCACAGTCATCCTGGGTGCCAGATCGATGGCGCAACTTGAAGACAACCTGGGCTCGACCCACCTGGAACTCGGCGCCGAGGAATTGACCGCACTCAACGAGGTCAGTTCGCTGCCGCCAGAATACCCCGGCTGGATGCTGGCCAGACAGGGTCTGAGCCGGTCCAAGCCACCGGTGCGAAATTAAACAAGGAAAGTCGGCAAGGAGGCGTCGATTGCCATGCCCTCAGGCGGCTCTGGAGGGGTGTCGGCGAGCCCACCATCGCGGTCGCAGCACCTACTTGATCGGGCGAAAAACTACCACGCCGCGATGGTGCCGTCGGCGCGGGGTTCGGTGCCACCGCACAAGACACCCTGCGCATTGCGCCAGATGATTTGACCGCGTCCAAATGCGAGCCGGTTGTTGGACCATGACAGGTCATGCCCGAGTGCTGCCAAGCCATGAAACAGATGCTCGGGTGTGGCGCGTTCGATGGCGACGCGGTTGCCATTGAGCCATTCCCAGCGCGGCGCGTCGAGCGAGGCTTGCGGATTGAGGCCGAAATCGATGGTATTCATCACCATCTGGACATGGCCTTGCGGTTGCATGAAGCCGCCCATCACGCCGAACGGGCCAACAGCCTGGCCGTCCTTGCTCAGGAAGCCCGGAATGATGGTGTGGTACGGACGCTTCCCCGGGGCGACACAGTTCGGATGCCCGGCTTGCATCGAGAAGTTGTTGCCGCGGTTATGCAGGCCAATGCCGGTGCCTGGCACGACCAGGCCTGAACCAAAGCCCATGTAGTTGCTCTGGATCATTGACACCATATTGCCTTCACCGTCTGCGGTGCTCAGGTAGACCGTGCCGCCCCGCGGCGGCTCGCCCGCTGCCGGGATGATGGCATTGGCGCCGATCAATTTGCGGCGTTCGTCGGCATAGGCCTGCGACAACAGGTCGGCCACCGAGACCCGCATATGGGCCGGATCGGCGATATGGGCCAGACCATCGGCAAAGGCGAGTTTGATCGCTTCGATCTGGCGGTGATGTGTCAGCACCGTATCGCGTTCGCTGAAATCAAAACCCTGCAGGATGTTCAGTGCAATCAAGGCCACCAAACCATGCCCGTTGGGCGGGATCTCCCAGACATCAAAGCCACGGTAGTTGACGCTGATGGGCTGGCACCAGTCAACCTGGTAGGCGGCCAGGTCTTCCACCTGCAGATAGCCACCCGCCGACTGAACGAAAGCGGCAATCTGTTCGGCCAGCGCGCCACGGTAAAAACTGTTGGCGTTGCTCTCGGCAATCGACTGCAAGCTATCGGCATGCCCTGCGGAACGCCAGATCTCGCCGGCGTTGGGGGCACGCTGCGGCGAAAAGGTATCGAACCATGACTTGAAACAGGGGGCCTTGAGTTGCTCGCGAAAAAGCTTGGTCGCCTGTTGCCAGGCGAAGGCAACCGTCGGCGACACCGGAAATCCCTCGCGCGCCAACTCGATCGCGCGGGCCATCGAGGTGCGCAAGGGCAGGCGTCCAAAACGCTGCGCCAGCGCAGCCCATGCCGCTGGCGTGCCCGGAACCGTCACCGGCAAAGGCCCGTATTTGGGCACCTCGGTCAACCCCTGGGCGCTCAACTTTTCAAGCGTCAGCGCGCGCGGCGCCGGCCCGCTGGCGTTCAAACCATGCATCTGGCCCTGATGCCAGACCAGCGCAAACGCATCGCCGCCGATGCCGTTGGCATTGGGCTCCACCACGCTCAAGGCAGCGGCCGTGGCGACCGCCGCATCGATTGCGTTGCCACCCGCCTGCAGCACCTGCAAACCGGCCTGCGCTGCCAGCGGTTGCGAGGTGGCGACCATGCCCTTGTTGGCATAGACCACATTGCGGCGTGAAGCGTAGGGATAACAAACTGAATCGAAAGAGAGCATCAGGATTTCCTTGAACTATTTGTGTTTGGGGTCGAGTGCATCGCGCAAACCATCACCAAACAAGTTGAACGACAGCACCAACAAAAAGATCGACAGGCCCGGCCAAATCGCCATCCAGGGCGAGTTGTCGACGTAATTCTTGGCGGTGTTGAGCATGCTGCCCCAGCTCGGCGCCGGCGGCTGTTGCCCAAGCCCGAGAAAGGAAAGACTGGCTTCGGCGATGATGGCAGCCGCAATCGCCAGCGTGGCCTGCACGATCAGCGGCGGCAGCACATTGGGCAGGATGTGGCGCAGCGCGATGCGCCAGTGCGGATTGCCCACGGCCCGGGCCGCCTCGACAAAGTCCTCCACTTTCACGGCCAGCACCTGCGCGCGTGTCAAGCGGATGAAGATCGGCGTTGCCGACACGCCAATGGCAATCATGGCATTGGTCAAACTCGGGCCCAGGAAAGCGGCCAGCGCGATGGCCAGAATCAGAAACGGAACCGCCAGCATCGAATCAGTGAAGCGGGAAATCAGGCCGTCGGTCCAGCCGCCGACATAGGCCGCCAGCAAGCCGATGGGTACACCCAGCGACATTGAAATGCAGACCGAAACCAAACCCGCCAGCAGCGATGCGCGGGCGCCCCATATCACCCGTGACAGCACGTCGCGCCCAATCTCGTCGGTGCCAAACCAGTAATCCGCACTGGGCGCCACGCGCACCGCGCTCCAGCTGGTAGCGACCGGGTCGTAGGGCGCAATCAAGGGCGCGAAGACGGCCAGCACGATGAAGATCAGGACGATCACCAAGCCAAGCATCGCACCGCGCCGGCGCAGCAAGCGGCGCAAGGCGCGCCGACCCGGCGTGTCGCCGCGTTCCGTCAATGATCGTGGATTCGTGCGCACGCTCTAGCCTCGCAGCCGCGGGTTGATCACAAAATAAGCCAGGTCTGCCAGCAGATTGAGCACGATGTAGACGCTCGACGTGAACAGCACCACGCCCTGCACCACCGCGTAATCCCGGTTGAAGACGGCATCAACAATCAGTTTGCCAAAGCCCGGGATCGAGAATACCTGCTCGGTCAAAACCGCGCCCGACAGCAGCGTTCCGAACTCCAGCGCGCCCAGCGTGATGATCGGCGTCAAGGCGTTGCGCAGCGCGTGTTTGAGCACCACGGTGCGCTCGTCCAGACCCTTGGCCCGCGCCGTGCGCACGTAGTCGGCGCTCAGAACCTGCAGCATCGCGCTTCGGGTGTGTCGCATCAGCACCGCGGCGATGGCATTGCCCAGAACAAAGGCCGGCATGATCAGCGCGGCCAGATTGGCCCTCAAGTCTTCAAACGGGCTGACATAGCCCGAGGCCGGCAACCAACCCAGGTTCACGGAGAACAACAGAATCATCAGGATGCCAAGCCAGAAATTGGGTGTTGACAAACCCCACAGCGCAATGACATTGGCGGTGTAGTCCCAGACCGTGTCCTTGCCGACCGCCGATACGATGCCCGCCGGAATGCCGATCACCAAGGCGATCAGCATCGCCAGACTGGCGAGTTCAAGCGTCACCGGCAGCTTTTGCAGAATCAGTCCGAGCACCGGCTCCTGAATGCGCAGCGACTCACCCAGATCTCCGTGCACCACACCGCCTATCCAGTAGGCGTAGCGCATCGGAAGCGACTCATCCAGGTGCATCTTTTGACGCAGATAGGCGATCACCGTTGGATCCTGGTTCTCGCCGGCCAGGATGATGGCGGCGTCGCCAGGCAACAGCTGCTGCAAGCCGAAGATGATGATCGTGACGAAGAAGATCGTCGGCAGGATCGCGGCAAGCCGCTTGAGCAGGTAAGCAGGCATGGCGCGCTTCGTCTGGCCTTACATCTTCAGACCCTGGAGCCGTACCAGGCCGTCGGGGATGGGACGCATGCCCGTGAGCTTGGTGGTGGAGGCATAAAGCCAATTGCGGTGGTAGAGGTAGATGACCGGACGTTCCTTGACGGTTTCGGCTGCCAGTGTGGCGAAGGCCTTGATGCGCCCCGAGGTATCGAGCGTGGTACGCGAGCGATTGAGCAGGTCGTCCCACAGGGGGCGGCATTCTCCGCTGTAGTTGAGCGGCTGCTTGCAGCCATAGAAGCTGAACAGATTGCCGTCCGGATCGGCACGACCGCTCCAGGCCAGCACATAGGCATCGAACTGGCCCTTGTCAGCGAGGTTGAGCGAGGTTGCGAATTCGGTGGCCTGGATCTTGACGTCAAAACCAGCCTCCTTGGCCATGGCCTGCACCACTTGGGCCACACGCTGGGCGTCGGACGTGGTCGGTGTCATCAGCGTAAAGGTCGGGTTGGTGACGCCGGCTTCCTTCAGCAGCGCTTTGGCACGGGCGACGTCACGCTTGGGCATGGGAACGTTCCTGGCATAGAAGGCGTTGGCCGGGGGCACCCACTGATTGCCCGCCGTGGCCTCGCCGTCGGCGGCCACCTTGACAATGCCGGCGCGGTCGAGCGAGAGCTCAAAGGCTTCGCGCACACGCGGGTCGCGGCCCAGCGGGTTCTTCTGCGCCTGCTCGCTTTTCCCGGTGTTGATGGTGATGCCCTGATAGCCGAGCTCGGTAATGCGCGAGATGGTGAGCTTCTTGTCGGCCTTGATGGAAGCGATGTCCGACGGTGCGACGCGCTCGATCAGATCAAGCTGGCCCGATCGCAGATTGGCCAGCCGCACCGTGGCGTCGACGATCGGTTGGAACGTCACTTTGTCGAAGTGAATTTCACCCTTGTTCCAGTAATTCGCGAAGCGCTCCAGCACGATGCGGTCTTGTGCGATGCGCTCGGTGAACTTGAAAGGGCCTGAACACACCGGCTTGGTGCCGAAATTGGTCGGATTGCCCAGGGCTGCTTTGGGCGAGACCATCATGCCAGCGCGATCGGCCAGCACCGTGAGCAGTGGCGAGAATGGCGCGCTGAGGTTGAGTTTGGCGGTCAGCTCATCGACCACATCGACCGAAGCCACCGGCAGCAGTTCGCCACGGCGGTTCGAACCCGCCATGTTCTTGTGGCGTTCGATATTGAATTTGACGGCGGCGGCATCAAATTTTTCACCATCATGAAAAGTGACGCCGGGGCGCAGCTTCATGGTCAGCGACTTGTTGTCAGCAGACCACTGCCAGGACGTGGCCAGTTGCGGCACGATGTTGAGCTTTTCATCGATGTCGACCAGCTTGTCACACAGCGATGCAAAGACGATGCGGCCGACAAAGCTGCGCGCCAGCGAGGGATCAAGAATATCGGGGTCTTCGGCCAGGCCGATGCGCAAGGTCTGCGCGCTCGCCAGTGTGGCAAAACCGGCCAGAGCCCACGCCAGAACGAAAGTTTTTTTCATCGGAATTTTCCTCATTTGTTTGCTGTGATCAACCATTACCCGCTCGAAACGCCGACTGCAAACGTGCCAATCGGTCATTGACCGCTACACCCTGGGTCACCGGCGCTGGCGGTTCGATCTCTTGCCAGAAATGACAGGCTACCGAATGCCCGTCAACTGCCACCAATTCTGGCACCTGCTGGCCACACGCTTCCTTCGCGTAGCGGCAACGGGTACGAAAGCGACAACCCGAAGGCGGATCAATCGGGTTGGGCACATCGCCTTGCAGCAATATGCGCTCACGCCGCAGCCCGGGCTCGGTCAGCGGGATCGCCGACAACAGCGCCTGAGTATAGGGATGGCGCGGCGCTGCAAACAGGCTGTCCTTGTCCGCATACTCAACGATCTGCCCGAGGTACATCACCGCCACGTGCGACGCGATATGTTTGACCACCGCCAGGTCGTGGGCGATGAACAGATAGGCCAAACCCAGTCGGCGCTGCAAATCCTGCAGCAGGTTCACCACCTGCGCCTGGATCGATACATCGAGCGCCGACACCGGCTCATCGCACACAATCAGTCGGGGCTCTACCGCCAGCGCCCGCGCGATACCAATGCGTTGGCGCTGGCCACCGGAGAATTCATGCGAATAGCGCTGCAAATATTGCGGCGCAAGTCCCACCAGATCGAGCAACTCGGCCGCCCGCTCGCGCTGCCGGCCGCTTGCCAGCCCATGCAAAGCGAGCGGCTCAACCAGCGTCTGCTCCACGGTCATGCGCGGATTAAGCGAGGAATAGGGGTCCTGAAAAATCATCTGCAGCTCGCGCCGCTTGGCACGCAACTGCGCTGGCGCGAGCGCCATCAAATCCTCGCCATCGAAGAAGACCTTGCCAGCGCTGGCTTCAAGCAATCGCAGCACCAGGCGCCCGACCGTCGACTTGCCGCAGCCCGATTCACCCACAAGCGCCATCGTCTGCCCGGAATCGATTTCAAAACTGACGCCATCGACCGCATGAACGACCGCCGTTTCGCGGCCAAACAGGTGTTGCCGAATCGGAAAATGTTTGACCAGGCCCTCGACCCGCAGCAGCACCGTCATGGCGCTGTTCCCATTTCAGAGTCCAGCGGTGCGCGCCAGCAGGCAGCCTGGTGGCCGTCGCCAAGATCGGTCAGTGGCGGCATGTGCTGGTGGCAGGCGTCGACGGCAAACGGACAGCGCGGCGCGAACAAACAGCCCGCTAACCCGCTCATCGGCGTTGGGACCTGCCCTTCGATCGCGTTGAGCCGGTCCTGCGCCAGATGCATCTGCGGAATCGAACCCAGCAAGCCAATCGTGTAAGGGTGTTGCGGGTAGGCAAACAGGCGCTCGACCGTGGCCTTCTCCACGATGCGACCGGCATACATCACCAGCACATCGTCGGCCAGTTCGGCAATCACGCCCAGATCGTGCGTAATCAGAATGATGGCGGTGCCGGTCTCTTCGCGCAAGGTGCGCATGAGATCCAGCACCTGCGCCTGAATCGTGACGTCCAGTGCGGTAGTGGGTTCATCGGCAATCAGCAGTTTGGGCTCGCACGAGAGCGCCATCGCAATCATCACGCGCTGGCGCATGCCGCCCGAGAGCTTGTGCGGATACTCGTCCATGCGCCGCTCTGGCGAGGGAATGCGGACCCGGCGCAACATCACGATGGCGTGCGCTCTGGCTTGCGCCGGACTGAGCTCGCTATGGCAACGGATGCCTTCGATCAACTGGTCGCCGATGGTAAAGGCCGGATTCAGCGACGTCATGGGTTCCTGGAAAATCATCGCCATCCGGTTGCCCCGCAACGAGCGCATTTCGGCCGGCGTCAGCGTTGCGAGGTCGCGACCCTCGAAGTGGATGGAACCGGCAGCGATGCGGCCCTGCCCTTTGGGCAGCAGACCCATGATGGACAAGGAGGTCACGCTCTTGCCGCAGCCCGATTCACCGACGATGCCCAGCGTACGGCCCGACTCGACCGAGAAACTCACGCCATCCACGGCGGTGAATTCGCCACCGGTTTCGAGCTTGAAAGTGGTGCGCAGGCCTCGGACTTCGAGCAAAGCAGTCATAGGCCTGCGCTGCTACCGGCTGCGTGAAAGCGCTCGACTTCAGCCTCGATCAAGGCACGGTCGGTGATACCGGCCGGGCGCTGACGCGAGGGCAGGCAAGCCGTGAACGGTTGGTAGCGCTCCAGACTTTTCTGGTGCAGGCGCTGCAATTCCTGGATCGGTTCCGGGTGATCGTCAACCCGCAAATCGAGTGCGCAGTAGTCTTCGCTGGTGTAGACCAGCAGCGCTGCCGCTTGCTTGCCGCGCTTGTCGCCACCGGCCGCTTCGCCCGCCTGTAGCGCGGCGATCAAGCGTGCGGCAAAGGGCAGGCCGGCGTTGGCGACGTAGGCCTGCGCCGTGGCCTCGATGACCTGCGGCCCGGCCAGCATATTGCCAGCCACCGAAAACCCGTCACCAGCGGTGTGCCCACACCAATCGATGCAGGAAGCGCCGGTGTAGGCGGCGACTCGGCCGTGGGAATCAATCAGATGCAACTGCCGGTGCGCGCGCCCGGCGTCGGCGGCCGTCAACTGCTCAACAATCAGGCTCGGTGCGACATCCTGGGCCATCGCCGCCAGCGCCGGCGCGGCATAGGTCGGATTCACCAGCGCCTGCGTCGCGAGTGCGCCAACCTTGCTTTGCGCGTGCGGACAGAGGGCGCCGACCGCGAAGAATCGGCTGGCAACGGCAACGCCGAAGGCACCCGAACTATCGCGGGCGATGATGGACCAGGTCATTCGATACTTTCGTCGGAAACTGTGATGATGCGGTGACGCGACAGTCTACCGCCTTTCAAAATTTCGCTGAGTGAGAGATTCCCGGGAACCGATCCAGATTCGGCCCGGTGGTGCTTGGTACATCCTGACCAATGACTTCATGACCACCGTCTCAAGCGCGCCAAGGCTGAAGCGGCCTACTTCATGGCTGACCGGTTGAACGGGGCCTGGCCTTCTTCCGCGGGCTCGCCGTGCGCGCGGGCGCGGCCTGTTCTGCCCGCGCCGCCAGCGCCCGTTGGCGCACGCCCTCAATATCTTCGTCGCTGAAGGGACCATTCACGCCCGAGATGGCGGCCAGTGTCATGCCGTGCTTGATGCCGAGTTGGTAGATCTCGCGCACTTTTGCCCACTCGATGGCGCGGCCCACGGTGAAGTTCTCGAAACGACCTTCGAGTGTCAGCACGATGGTCTCGGCCAGACAGGCATAGACCACGCCTTTGGGCAAGCCGATGTTCTTCATGTGCACATCGCCGGGCAACTGAATTTCACCCGACTCAATCACCAGCACATCGGGGCGCTTGGCGACTTCCTCGGGTGGCAGGTCCAGCGGGCGCGCGACATCCGTGATGACGCAACCCGGCTTGACTTGCATGATGTCGAGCACTTTTTTGCCCGCGCCCGAAGTTGCGGTCACGATCATGTCCATGTCGGCGATGTTCTTGTCGGCGCGTGCTGCAAGAAAGAGCTTGGCGTCCGGCGTTTCCTGAAGAATGGATTCTTTGAGCGCCAGCAGTTTGGCGGTTTCAGGCGAGACCAGGTAAACCTCTTCGGCCGCCTTGGCCATCAGGCGCGCGCAGACCGAGCCGATGGCGCCGGTGGCACCGACCACCATGGCCTTGAACTTGACGCGCTCCCTGCCCTTGGGTGTCGGCAGGAGTCGCATGCGCAGCAGCGCGTCATGGGCCGCCCACAGCGCGCCGGAGGCGCTGTAGCTGTTGCCCGTGGTGATAGGTAGCGGCGAGCGCCTGGCCACTGAAACGCCCGCGTCACCCACGACTTTGGTGAAAGCGCCCAGACCCATGATCTGTGCGCCTAGCCGCCTGGCCATGGCGGCGGCGGCGAGCAGGCGCCGGTAGGTGAACTCGGGGTTGTGCTGCATGATCTCCTTGGGTGTGCCGCCCACCGAGATCAGCCAGCCTTCTGCTTCGACGCCAGTGGGTGAACGGATACCCGAGACACGCGAATACACAAAAG